>Ga0247837_1004324_pt1 | contig 22986 bp, 23 predicted proteins | sample LaCtaG_2_FD_187115 | JGI IMG/M metagenome (GOLD analysis project Ga0247837, IMG submission 187115) | Freshwater microbial communities from meromictic Lake La Cruz, Castile-La Mancha, Spain - LaCruzMarch2015_14.5m | ecosystem: Environmental > Aquatic > Freshwater > Lake | place: Spain: Castile-La...
TCCTCGCAAGTGCCAGACAAAGGACTGCCCAAGTCGACTGGAAACTTCCATAATGACAGAGTGGTGTCCTGACTTCCCACATAGTCACTATCCACTCCCATACAGCAGACTTTATCAATATGGAAGGAGATGCAAACCAGCAGTTGGAACTTGTCCAGGGAGTGGATTTTGAAGCTGTTGTCAGGAAGCAAGTAGAAGGAGTGGAGTAGCAGCTGGCCTGGGAGAGGTGCACTCCTTCAGGACAGCGGAAGTGCTTGGGAGTGCTGGTTGTCCTCAGTGACTATCAACACCCCCGACTTGAGCAGAAAAGCAGCCACAGGCTTGAGCGGAAAGTTGGTTACCTGCACCAATAGGTCCGCAGGTTTTTCCGTCTCCCGTTTGCAGCTTTCCGGCACTCGCTTGGGGCGTCTGGCCTGCAGCAGCTGCACGGGAGTCTGTCCATAGAGCAGAATTTGGTCCAACAGGTCGGTTAGTTTGCTGTCTTTGCTATTTGGAGGACTTCCAGGCGTTGGCTTCATAGGTGGAGTCCAGGAATACGTTTAGGGCGGATTTCGCTGCTTCGCCGGTTTGTTGGTAACCGAAAATCAGGTCTATCCAGCAGTTCAGTATTTCCGAGACTTTGGCGCTTTCAGAGCAGAGCGATACGGACTGTCCCCCGCCCGAGGCAGTTCCACATGCTTGGCAGTGGCCCAAGGGCAGTTGGTTGATGTTGAGGAGCAGCTCAGGCAGGTAGCACATTTCAGGGGTCAGCTCCCAGAAGTGCGCGTACTGCTCAGATAGGCGTTTGCGATGAATCCGAAGACTCGGTCTGCCACGTCAAATTGTCCGTCTTGCAGCAAAATGGCCTGGGAAGTATAGGGCTCCAGTCGCAATAGGAAGTAGACCACAGAGCCGCTCATACTGTAGTGCGAGCCAAAGTGGTGGGGTCTCAAGTCTGTGTCCCCAGCGAATTGCTGGTATCGACGCTCCACTATGCAACTTTCCTCACTTTCATTCCCTACACCTACAAAATCGTCCTTTATTCGACCGAAACCAGCCAATCGCACCCTTTCGCTACCTGACAGCCATGGAAGTCGCAGAGCAGCAGTGGTTCCTCGTAAGTGAGCTCTCCCCCAACGAATACACCCACATAATGACCCAAACTTGTCTAAAAACAGTATCAGCGGACGCCTACCTGGGCTACGGCCTGCTCTACTGCCTTTTCTCCCACAAAGTCTATATCCTCGGAGGCTTTTCCCTGGATAGACGTATGTTCCGGACAGCAGTGAGTAATGCTAGTTGCTACTGCTTGCAGTCAACTGTATGGAAGTCTATAGAGGATATGAAGGAGAGCAGAGGAACTGTATGCCCTGCTGGCAGCGTAGCCACAGCTATATCATTGGAGGCTGTCCCTGTGACTGACTCCTTTACCTTGCTAGACTTCCAACTCCCACTGAGCCACGACAACTGTCCAATGCTGTCAGTGGCGAAAGATCTGCATACTGGAAGGTGTATGTGTGCAGCCAGACACAGGGCAGACCCTGAGGAGAGGAGGGCAGTTCAGAGGGCCAATGAACTCGCCAGGAGTTCTGCACCGAGGAGTCCTCTATGTGCCTACTGACCTTCGGTGGATGAAAGTGCCGTTGGTGAGGACGAGGAAGCGAGGGAGAGAGGTGGCTTTGCAGGGAGCACTGCAAGGCCTAGATGGCACTGAGTTTGTACTCTTTGGAGAGGACTGAATAGTTGTCGAGAGAAGGGTTGGAGGTGTCTTTAGATCGAGGATTTCATAGACCAAAGGTATCTATTCCTCCCCTTATAGACATATTCTTCCCCTTTATACTATGAGAAAACACATAAGTGCACTGCTTTTAATGTGTATCCTACAAAGCCTTGATCCTACATATAACACTACATCTTAAACTCACATAGAAGTCCGAACTACATGTAGTGCTCCACCTTTCCAGCTCTGCGACTTTCTATCAGGTTACACGAGAAACTAATAATCAGTGACTAGGTAGAAAGACTACTCGCATGGAATTACCGCATTTCACACTTCTACTGAGAGCTTTGGGAGAGGAGTACAAGACTAGCAGTTCCCCAGACCTGTTCGAGCTTTGTCTGTGTGCTACAATAGTCTCTTTTATCCCAGTAGTATTGTATTGAGTAAACAGACATTGCATCTGAGAGAAGACCAGTGGGAACTTAGCTTAGAAGACTACTGAGTCGCAATCGCACTTACTTTGGCTGCAAGCCATTGGTAGAAGACGCTGATGCCTTGATTGGCCAGTTTTCCCCAGTCCGCCGCATTCAATACTCTATCAGCCACATAAAGTACTCCTCTACGCATTTTCGAGTTGATGGACCGCTCCAGACTAACTGTTTTAAAGCTGTTCAGACAGTTAAGTGAGCAACAGCTAGAGGCGAAGTTCTCGATAAAGCGCAGCTCGTTGGGAATAGTAGCCCTCCAAGCAGTGTTGACGATAGGGTTTTTGCAGATATCGCAGTGGGTAAGTTGGTGTGGCTGGGCTGGTTGATGCTGTGGGTGCACAACAGGAAGGATGCTCGCACTAACTTCCCGGAACTCCGACTCCAGCTCAGCAAACGAAGGCCTGTCCTGCTCTTTGCCACTCAGCATTCTTCCCACATACCAGCCCACCACTGGGTAGTGGGTCAAGCTCGCTACCAAGTTCCGAGTGTTCCCCTCTAAATTAGCCAAGTCGTTTAGTTCTTCGGGGACATAGAGCAGCGCCATGCTCAGGAGCACTACTCCCACTGAGTAGATGTTGGCTTTATTAGGGTCATAGGCACTCCACTGGCCAGTGTACGCGATTCTCTTGAGCTGCGGACTGAGGAAAGGAGAGGGGGAGTAGGCTTGATTCTGTAGACTGGAGGTGAAGTAAGGACTTAACTTGTAGTTAGGGTTGCTGGAGTAGATGGCTGAGAGACTGATGGACTGGTGCCATTTCCCATTTCGCTCTGCGTAGGATAGAGCCTCTACCAGGCAGTGAAGCACCCATACAATTTCCTCTTCCCTCCAGTACCTTCTTTTTACCTGTCTGTGCTCTAACTCGCTCTGTAGGTCTGAGCCCACTGCCTCGACAAGCATCCCTACCCACTGGCTACCCAAATACTCCTGTGGCTAGGAGACTTCGTAGATCTGCAGTATGCCTACATGACTCACTATTTCTTTGCTCAAAGAAGCGTAGAGACTGCTGGCTTCTTGGAGACTGGCGCAGGACTGCCAGACTCGACAGACTGGACCGTACATAGGGTTCTGCTCCACTTCCATTTCAATAATGCGACGAGGAGACCTGACTGAAGCGCAGAAGGAGATGGTAAAGGGGCAGAAGTGCCTGAAAACAGGACTGTTCCAATGGCATCCCGACCACTCCGGTGCATCTATGCACTTCGACGCTGCAGCGAAGGCCTTCCAGCTAGCTGGCGCCTACTCCCAAGCCACTGCGGCCTATGAACAGCTCGGCCTCTGCTACAAGGCTATGAATGAGTGACTTTCACCCAGCATGTGGGCGGCTGGCCGCGCCTATGAAGCCATGGCAGACATCGCTATCAAGGCAGGGCCAGAGAACAAAGACACAGCCGCCAAGTACACTGTGCAGGCAGTGGAGTTCTTCAAAGTGAACGGCACTCCCGACAAAGCACTCAACATGACTCTAGACGCTGCCCGGCAGTTCGCCTCTCTCGCCCTGGTAGACCTGGCTTTACAGTTCTACGAAAACGCCATAACTCTACTGACAGAAGCAGAGTTATACTTGTTTGGGAAGGACGTGGTAGCCGCATACGCCTCACTTCTCCTAGAGCAGAAGCTGTATGCGCGGGCAGCGAAGGTCTACGAGGCGGAAATCGGCTTCGGGAAGGCGCTCAATCGTCCACATCAGGTGAATAAAGCAATTCTGTGCATACTTGCGACTATGCTAGTCGAGTCTCAAAGCTTGCCAGCCGTGCAGGATAAAGCCGGGGAAATGACCGGCAAAGAGCAAAGCTTCGTACTGAGTACAGAGTCCGAACTAATGACAGAGGTGATGACTGCTTGGGAAGCCGGAGAGCAGGAAAAGTACGATAAGGCAGTGAGGAGGGGGGCGTGGGGCGTAGTGGAAGTCCCTGTAAGTCCTATTCAGCTCATCAGAGCACTGCGTCTGTTGCGAGTCCCGGCTCCCCAGGTCCGCGCTCAGGAAGAAGCTGTGGCGGAGGCTGACGACATCATAGGGCAGAATCTCTAGGCCAGTCTCTAATACCTATAGAGATAAAGTGCGTATAAGGATATCCTCCGTAGCAAATCCATAATGGACTCCCATATAACTGTCGAAGCTCTCAAGCGGAACCCGCTGACTGAACTTTCCTTCGTGCGGGAACTGACGAGGGACCGTCCAGGCGCCACCACCACTGATATATTCAAAGAACTGGGCCGACAGTTCGCAGGCAACGCCCACATCACCGCCACCAACACCAACCTTCTGCCCGAAGACGACGAAGAGCCCTTCACCAAGCCGGTGCACGACACCGAGGAAGTGGTCCTGCCCAGTGCCATCATCGCTCAGAGCGTATTCGCCAAGGCAAAGCGCAAGGTGCAAGTGCCCCTCTCCAGCTCAGATGACCAGTTTGAAAGTCAACTGGTGCTGGAAGGCGAGCGCTTTTCTCTGACGGATATCCTCAACTCGGGGAAAATGATGCGGTTGAAGCTGGACCTGGACAGACTGCCGGACAAGGCTATCACACTGGAGGAGTTCATATACATCTTGAAGGGGATTGCGACGGAAACGAACCCGAAGCTGGACATGGACATGGTGGTTTCCAGCCTGGTGGAGGCCTTCTACCGCATAGATGTGCAGAGAACTGGCAGAGTGACCTTCGACATGGTTTCCTCCTTCATCATTGACCAGGAACTGGCAGCGGATATGAGCAAAGAGCGGGCAATTATGTACCACCCGAGTGAAATAGTGGACACTTCGCATCATGATAACTTCATAGAACGGCTGTTCTACTTCCCCGCTCTGGACAAACTCGCAATCGCAGAGCAAAACGTGAAGACGCTAAAGCTGTACGAAGCCTCGTCCCTGACTTACCTGTCCTCCCTGCTGTGCAAGACCCAAGTGCTGGCAGCGGAGTACATCCCTGACTTCGAAGTCTTCGCTGTGGCTTGTGCAGACAAAACACTCAACTTCTTCGATAGCACTACTGGGAGAGTGGAAAAAGGCTTCACTACGCCTGACTCTCAGCATTGTCTGCTCTGGTCTCCGACCTATGAACTGCTCTTTTCAGCGGGAATGGCAGGGAAAATATACGGCTGGAAGCTGGACAAACTGCTAGACGAGGAAAACAAGGCAGAAACCGACAACTACCACGAACACCTAGCGAAGGGAATGCCCTGGCCTGAGGAAGAAGGACACGACACTGGGGAGGCGAGGGAAACTGAAGGGTCTGTAGTCTCTGGCACCAGCAGACGTAGAGACCTGGACGAGTCCCGAGGCTCTGCGAGCAGTTCGCACAGAGCCAGGACTGGCAAGCTGGCTCCCATTCAAAGAGACAACCTCTGCATTTCGCATTTAATTGAACTGGGCCCGATCCAGCAACTCGCAGCTGCATCCTTCGACAAAACTATCAAGCTGTGGGACATCAAATTCAGCAACAACCCAGTTCCTCGCAAGGTACTCCTCGGCCACACCAAGACCGTGCGTCGTCTGTCCTACAGTGCAGCCTACAACCTACTGATCTCCTGCGCCTTCGACTTCGAAGTAATGGTGTGGAACCCCTATGTAAGCAAGCCAATTGCCCGACTGCCTGGACATGAAGCGCCCTTAGTGGGTGTGGAGTGTTCTGCTTCGCACCCTACTTTCCTCACAGCTGACTCGAAAGGAGTAGTGAAGTTATGGGACATCCGAGACTTTAAGGTACTGCAAAGCTTCTACGTGCCCAATGTCCTGGAAGTGCGAGTGATGAAGACTGTGCCGAAGCACTACCGTCTGGTGGTGGGCTGTAAGGTCTAAACAGCTCGCAAGCTCCTTGCGTTTGATTATGAACGGCCTTTCATTCCTGAGCTTTCAGACGATGCACCAATCTTTTCGACGTGTTTTAGCTCTTCGCAGTTGCTGCTGTTTATCGCGGGAAATAGATCGATAAAGGTGTGGAATGCTGCGACGGGCAGACCAATGCGGATACTGGCAGACTTAGGGAGTGCGGAGATTACAGCGCTGTGTCTAGATGAGACTAGTAGGAAAATACTAGTTGGGGATCACTCTGGGCGGATCGCTATGTTTGATCCAATGAGTGGGGTGCTGCTGAAGACGTTCCGAGGCCACCTGCAGGAGACCTCAGGCCTGTGCTACGTAGCAGCTGACCACACCGTCATCAGCTGTTCCTGGGACCGCTCTATCGTGATTCACAACGACACTGCAGACATAGGTGTTACAGGCAAGCCCAGAGAGGTATTTCGGGTTATCAGAGAAGCTCACTCTGCTGATATCCTATGCATGGCTTATTGCCCGGCCTTGGACCTGATTGCCACAGGGTCGAGAGACTGCACAGTGAGACTGTGGAACTACGAAACGTGCAAATTAGAGGGAATTCTAATGGGGCATAGTAGCGATATATTGGTCCTGCGGTTCCTAGAGCCGTTTCCCTTACTTTTGGTGAGTGACTCTAACGGAGTCCTGTCGATTTGGAAGGTGAAGTGCTCAGATGCAGAGGCAGCGGCGGACTGCATGGTGAAGTGGAACAACATGCACACTTTGGAAAAAACCTCGAGTGTCACTGCACTCACCCACTGCTACCTAGAGGGCCGACTGCTCATCATCTTAGGAGACGAAAAGGGCGACCTGCGCATCCTCAACACCTCCCAAATCCTCTCAGAAACGCAGCTGAAAGTAGCAGTTTTCACCCGCTCCAAGCCTCGCAACCCCACCCGCCTCGTAGAAGTGAGCATCGACGTCAACTCCAAGAAAGCAGGCAGGCCGGAGCAGGGCAGTGACGCCTACATACCTTGCCGCCCTCGCCTGGACGACCACGTAGTGGTGCAAGTGGCTCAGTGGAAGGCGCACACAGAGGCTATCAAGTGTCTGCACTATGTGGAGGACACACTGCAACCTGTGCTCTTTACTGCAGGGCTGGACCAAATGGCCCGCCTTTGGAGTCTTAGCGGGGAACTGAAGGGAGTGCTGAAGCAAGGCCAAGCCAAGGCGAGGTGGGACTTTGTGCTGAGGCAGGAGCCGCATGCTCGCAGGGCCCAAGTCGCCCAAACCACTATCCAGCGTCTGCCTGGAGCATTAGGCCGGCTGGAAACACACCTGGCCTCCTCCACTCGCCGCAGCATCAGTCCCTTGGTGCCCCGCAGAGACGTTTCTCCGCGACTCGACGACGCTGACATGCTCAAGGAACTCGCTGAGTTGGAAGAAATGATGCCCCGGGCTGAAGTGGCGCCACGCAGAGATAGCCAGCAGTCCAAGCGGTCTCGCAGGTAGTGCTACAGTACTGCAACTAGTTAGTCCGTAGAGCACTGCGCATACTTGTTGTGGGTGTTTTTACGGGCACTGGCTCTCTCCACCATCTTGGCGAGCGCCTCAGTGATGTCCGCCACTTGGTGTTCCAATCGGTCGAATTTCCCCAGCTTTCCCTCTACTGCGTGTGCCTTTTGTTCTAAAGTATTCAACTTGTGATGGATGTCTAGACGGTCTCTCGTCTCCAGGTCATATGTATTGGTCAGGTCCAGTCTTTCCTTGTGAAACTCTGTGAGTGTGTCCATCAAGTGGTGTCTGCATGTCAAGGTTTCGGGGTTGTAGCGACCATATCTATTGATAGCTCGAGTATACAGCATGAAGGCGATAACTGCGCTAGCGGCTTTCCTGGTCTTGAGGATAGCTTCGAAGGCTTTGGTCTGGTTGCGAGAGAGTTGAAAAGACTGGTTCAGGATGAAGACCACCGTGGAAAATCCAAACAAGCCCCAGATTCCCACCATTAAGGCGCAGGTGCGGCCGAGGTGAGTGTGCGGAGTGATATCCCCATACGCAATCGTAGTCATCGTCATGATTGAAAGCCACACACTGTTGTAGAAGGTGTTAAAGTCCTGCATGGAAATGTCCACATAGGGCCGCTCGAACACTCGGATAAAGATGGCGAAGATGAAGGAAGTGGGCAGGACGAACATTATCACCATGAAGATGGGACTGGACTTCACTAGAGCCCGGGCGCTGAAGCGCATGTTCGCCTTCACTCCGTGCTGTGAACAGATCATGCGGGCGTGGTTGTCCATGTACTCGCCGTAGTTAAAGAAAGCGCGAATGACGAAGTAGAGGCGTAGGAACATGAGCACGTACAGCAACTCTGCGTTTAGATACTCCACAGTGGTGAGAGTGAAGTGGGAGGGGTCTGAACTCATCGGCCTGCGAAGCGTCATGCCGAAGCATCCCGAGATATACGGGTAGGGAAAGATCAGTAGTATCGCCACTTCCAGCACCAGTCCCAGTGTGACAAACCTGCGACTCCTAGCGCTCGCAGTCTTGCTAAAGCGGCCCTTCACCACCCACACCACATTGGGCCGGTCACTCTGATACAGCACCCACTCCAACTTGACTTTGTGCCGCAGCAGTAGCAAGACTAGAGCTGCAACTGTGCACCAGAAGTCCAGCCAGCGGAACTGCTCACTCAGGCCCGGCCGCTCCACACAGTGGTCGTGCAGCCGGTCATCCGAGTAGCGCCGCTCATAGTCAATAGTGGCGAAGACTATGCCCAGCACTCCGAACAGCGCAGATAGCAACTCACACACTCGCCAGTGACTTTGCAGTTCCAACGCCACCTTCAGCTTCTCCTGTGTCTTCAGCATCACGAACTCTTGACTCATGTCTATTACTGCTACTCAAGTATCTCGGGCTCCTCTTCGTAGGGCTGGTCCGGCACTTCGCCTGAAGGGTTCTTGCGCAGGATGTCCATGATGGCAGCCATGATGTCCGCCACTTCTGCGTTTTTGTACCGATTCTTGTACTGTCGCCGCCAGCAGAACTCGTTCAAGTAGTCTTGCAAGTTGCCACCGCCTCGGTTCTTCCGCTTGATGTCGTACTTGGCCCAGCCCCAGCTGATTTCCACATGTTGCGTGTGGATTTCTCTGTTTTCCGGGTGGACGAAGTGGCGAGAATGGTCGATGGTGTAGTGCGGATAGCCCAAGTCAGTGAGTTTCTCATAAGCCCCCCACTGGTCTGTGATGATGGTAGTGCCCACCTCACAGCGAGACTGCACGATAGGCAGTAGGTACTGCGCTGAGCGCTTCAGCACGACTTCCATATAGGTGAGTTTGGTCTCCCGGTTGTACAGCCCAACGACCCACCTTTCGTTATTCTTCCCTTTCCCGATTTCGATCTTCCGCTTGAAGAAGTTGGTTTCGTCGATTTCCACGACTCCTTGGAACTGCGGCAAGTTGGACAAGAAGTACCACCCGACCAGACGTCTGAACTTCTGACTGAGCGCTCGAACTGCACCTAAGTCACTATCTGTCAAACGTGCAATTTCAGTGTCTTTGAGCCCTACAGTCCACAGCAGCAGGAACAACAGCATTTTCTCCACACTCAAATTCGCCTTGTGCCAGATCGTGTTGTGCTTCACACTCAGCCGGTTTTCACAGACCGGACAGATGAAGCAGTACCCAGAGAAGGAGTTCGAGTCCAGTCTCATCTCAATAGGCGTGCCTGAGGAGTCTGTGCAGGAGGGACAGGGCTTAGTGGTCGGGATCAGTCCGTTTTTGAGCATGAAGCTGAGACTGAGTTCCGGGTGGCGTGCTACTTCGAAGTAGGAGCCGGGGAGGATGAGGTTGAGGAAGTGCTGTAGGAAGCTGCCCAGGTTCTTGACCGGGCAGGACACCTGCAGCGGCATTTCCGAAGTGCCGTTCTGCACGACTCTGCGGTCCTTCCTTTCACTCTCCAGCTTCTGTATTTCCGTCTTGAGTTGGTCGATTTCGTCCTTGGTGTCGCTGAGAGTGGCGAGGATGGCTTTGTTGTCGGTCTTGTAGGACCAGCTGGACACGATGGTCTGCAGACAGGTGCTGCACTTGATGTACTGGCTTTTGTGGTTGGGACAGATAAGGCAGGCGGATAGGGCAGAAGTGTCTATTGGCTTCCATGTTTCCCAGGCTTCTGAGACGGATCAGCACCTCTCCCTTCGCTCAAGACTTCCGCGGGCCTCCGGAGCCTCAGCGTCCTCGCACGATCGTGTCCCTCCCTATCTACCGCGAGGCGATGCAGGTAACTTTCTCCACACAAAGTGCTCGCTTCATGACCAAAGGCAAGTACCTGTATGTGAAGGAAAGAGGCTCGGTGCTGGTGGAGTTCGCCCCTAGAGCTCTGGAGCAGAAGCCCGAAGAGAAGAAAGTGTGCACGCTGGCTGCAGAGGACTTCTACCACATACTGCATCTGCAGGAAGACATCCAACTCAGCAAGCGGTTCAAAACGCACACCGCAGTGCTTTCCTTCCAGCGCATTGCTGAAGACATTCGTCTCTCTCTGGAGTTGCAGCAAGACGTCCCAGTGCACAGGTCCATAGACCTACGCAGTGGCGAGTTCTTCATGGTGCAGCAGTACCTGCGGTACGCTCTGCCCTATACTATAGGGTGGTTTGCGCTAGGGAACGCGGAGCTGGCGACCCAGCATGCGGATTAGACTAGGAGCACTGAGTTGATGCAGCCGTCGTTTTCCGGGTTGTTGGTGACTTGCGCGTACTTGCCCCACACCACCTTGCCAGTCTGAGTCACCAGGCCCAGTTCAGACACGTTTACTTCGATAATCGTGCCCTTGGTGATGACTCCGAGAGAGGTGTACAAAGGCGACTGCGGGTTCTTCTTCACCCCCAATATGTTCAAGCAAAAGGTGGTCTTGAGTTCCGGATGTGTGACATGCGCCTTCTTGAACCGCAGTCCCGTGGGCCTCACATACCTCTCGAACTTGGGCGGCTTTCTTACGAAGTTTTCCCCTACGAAGGTGACCTTGTTGATCATTCGCTTCCACATCTTACGCTTGCGCTTGCCTGTGGTCATGACCTTGAACATTTCGTCCTCAGTGAGCGGCTTGACCTTGGGTATGGGGACGGCCCACTTGCCCGCCTTCTCCTTACGCTTCTGCTTGATCATGTTGCTCAGCACCTTGGTCTTGTTCTCACCTTCTCTGTCCAGTAGGTAGGCAGGCACAGCGCCCTCGGGCACTGGCTGGCTGCCTGTCTTCACTTCCTTGCCTTCGTTGGTCTTTAGCAGTTTCCGCATGTTCGCCTTCTCGGTGTAGCGCTCCTTGTTGAACAGCTTAGCCTTGATGCCTCTCAGACTTCGAGCTTTCTCAGCGAGTTCGTGGGGTTCTCGCGCTTCCCTTTTGCGCCTGGATGGCTCTTACTTGCGCTCATTGTGGTCTAGGCGCTCCCCTTCTCGCTTCTGGAACAGCTCGATATAGTCGTTCTGCGGCTACGTGGCACTTACCATGTCAGCACCACTATTACAATGGTGGAAATCACTTGTGCCAAAGTCCACCAAGGCGCCCTAGCCTTTGCCAGAGGAGCCTTGCTCTATGTGTGGCAGCCTGGGGGCGAGGTCTGGCAGAGCACTCAGCACACAGCCCCTATTAGAGCCATTGCCTTCACAGACCAACACTGGGTATCTGCAGGGGACGACAAGCGGATTCTCTTCCATTCCGTAGCGAAAGACCTGGCTGTGCAGCAGGAAATCCTCCATCACAAGAAGATCACAGCCATGGATTTCCTCGCAGGACTGCTGGTGTATGCTGATAAGTTCGGGGAAGTGTGGAGTATTGACACTGCCCGACTGACCTCAGGACCTGCCAGTGACCAGCCCTGCGTTACCTTCGCTATGGGACATCAATCCACTATCCTCAGTTTGCAACTCGCTGACTATCAACTCCTCACTGTGGATAGCGAGCAGAAGCTCAAAGTCAGCAGCTTCCCTCAGATGTACGAGTTGCAGAGAGTTCTGATGGGACACACAGCTTCGATCTGCAGTGGACTCCTTGACCAAGGCACAGTGTTTTCGCTGGATACGGAGGGAAGAGTGGTGAGGTGGAGGGACTTAGAGGTCGCTGCAGAAACGAAAGTTCAGGGAACTTTGCAGCTCTTCCAGGCCAGAGATTCTCTTCTATGCGTTTCTAGCTCTCGGGTGGCTTTACTGGAAAAGGACACACTGCGAGCTAAGAAAGAGGTCCTTCTGCCCGGCTCACCTGCCTGGGCTTCAGTGGCTGACGACCTCGTCTACCTGATATCAAGTGATGGACAAGTGACGACGCATCACTTATCCAAGCTAGCTGGAGACTAGTATGGCAGATAGGAAAGCACTAACCACTGAGGCTTATTACGAGGCGGAGCAGCCCTGTCACCGCAAGTACTTGCTGGAGTTCCATGTGCAGTTGTGTTCGTGTGCACTGGAGGAGTGCATACATGCGCATTTCACCGCTCAACAGCGGCGAGTGCCAGTGCTCACAAGTGCTAGTCAGTGGAACTACCAGCCACAGAGGTGCAAGCAAGTGCTGTGCAGTAAGAACGACTGTGGCTTGGCTCATAATGACGAAGAGGTGAAGTACCATCCTGTAGTCTATAAGACGAAAAGTTGTTCATATCCAGTGGACTCCAAGGGAGTGTGCACTGGCTTTGGACAGCACTGTCCTTTCGCCCACTCGGAATCAGACTTGAGGAAGCCGCAAATGGTCGGGCAACACCCGAAGCGAGACTTGCCTCGGAGTCGCACTTTGGACCAGACCAAAGCGCAACTCAGAGCTGATGTTGAGCAACTGCGCGCACTCGTGACCTGCTGCTGCTCTGCACTAGAGAAGGAGTGGCTGCTTACTTGCGGCCATATGATTTGCGGCCTTTGCTGCACCGGGCATCTCCGTCAATGTCCAATTTGCGGCTCAGACATACGAGCAGTGCGCGCAGTAAATCTAAGTTAATAGGGAAGTGCACGCTGAGAAAATGGGCGAGCCTGCAAGTCTCCTGCCAGTGCTCTACGACCCTCCCAGCGACTGGAGTCCCGGCGTCCAGGACCACGATCCCATCGTGCAGCAGCTCCTCTCCACATGTACTTCTCACTCAGACAGTCTGCCTATCACCCGCATGAAAGAGCTAAAGAAGGACCCGTCCGCTTCCACTATCCTGGTGGAACTGGCCTGCCAGGACCTGGTGTATGCCAGTGCAGACCACATCTGTGTCTTTCCAGAGAATACAGAGGACGAGGTCTGTGAGTTGGCTAGACTGCAACGCTATGAATTGGACATGAAATTCGCCTTTTCAGGCACGAAGGCGCCCTTTCCCACGCCCTGCACACTGCGGGAGGCATTGATGCGCTACTGCGACATCACTAGTTTAGTGAAGAAGCGGTTCCTTAAGGCTTTGGCAGCCTACGCCACATCAGCAGCAGACCGTGACGCTCTCCTGACTCTGTCGTCACTCAAAGGCAAAGCGGAGTTCGTGGGGCGCATACAGGAAGCGTACCTGCACCTGATAGACCTGTTCAAACTCTTCCCCAGTGTGAAGGTGCCTGCTGGGGAACTCGTGCAGCTGCTGGGACGCATCCAGCCCCGCTACTTTACCATTGCTTCGTCTCCTTTGCAGTCGCCCGCAGCTCTGCAAATGGTGCTATCGGTGCAAAAGACACTCACCTTCGATGGGTATGTGAAGACTGGACTGTGCTCTGGCTACCTGCAGCACATATTCCACACTGCTATCTATAAGCCTGTTAGAGTGTTTTTCAAGACCTCGACTTTTAGGCTGCCGCAAGAGCCGGTGCCGCTGCTATTTGTATGCAATGGAGCTGGAATTGCGCCCTTCCGAGCCTTCCTCCAGGACTTGCAAGCCAGTAGTTCTGAAGCAAAAGTATTGCTGTTCTTCGGCTGTCCCACCAGAGATGCACATTTCCTGTTCCGCAAGGAGCTGGAAGAAGCCATCAAGCCTGCCTCCGGCCAAGTCTTGCCCTATGAACACGTGAGCGAAGTGCCAGCTGTCCAGCCGGTCTTAACTCACCTCTTCTGCACCTTTTCCAGGGACCAGCCAGCAAAAGTATACGTCCAGAGTGCAGTGAGTGCAAATGCGGAGTTGGTATGGGAGCAGGTGTACAATGAGCGTGCAAGTTTGCTCGTATGCGGGTGAGCTCTAGACAGAGGCGTAGGCATGGGGAAGGCAGTGCGGGAGGTGTTGACAGAGATGGCCTCGGAGCAGTTGGGAGAGGAAGGGCGGTTCTTCGTACAGACGCTGGAGGCGCGCGGCAGCTATATGGAGGAACTTTGGGGGTAGCTTAGAGCACCCTGCAGTCCGCGCATCTCTCCGCGCGGCCCACTTTAGCAGGGCTCTGAACGGGCTTCAAACTGGCCAGAGACAGGCAACACGAGCGAGCGAGACTGGGACTGCCCAGCACGTCCATGTACACAGTTTCCATTGGAGACAGGAACTGGGACACACTGGGCACTGAGTGGAATTCCTCAGTGCTCAGCATCCCCACGCAGAGATTGCGCTTCCCTGCGCTTGTTAGTTGGAGCAGGGCCACACTCGCACTGTCGCCCACTACCACTGTTAGCACTGCTTCTTGTAAATTCACTCCAGAGCCAGTCAGTACTTGCTGCAGGACTGATGGCGGTGCGAGGTGGTAGTCGGGGAGAAGACCGACTGCTGGGTCGTAGAAAAGGGCATTGGGGATGGAAGGATCAGTGGATAGGACTTGAGCCTGGCCAAGTGCTTGCAGAGAGCGGATTTCTGAGTCTGGACGTAGATACTGCGGTGCTTCTTGGCAGGCCCAAACTGCAACCGGCTTCACTCTCGGTTCTTGAGTAGTCACAGGGAAGCCCAGCTTCATCCACTCCAGAAGGCCGCCCTCTAGTACTGCAGTGTTGTCCTTCCCCAGTGTCCTCAGTAACCACCAGACTTCACTGGCTACGTCCACTCCTTCTCTCTGATAGCAAACGACCAGTTCTTCTCTTCCTATGCCCCACCCCGCCAAGGCAGTGACCAAGTCTCGAAGTGAACTCAGTCGCTCTAGTACCAGGTCAAAGGCTCCAGGAATGAGGCAGCTGCTGTGAGGGAAGCGGGAGCAGTGCAGGAGCCGAGCACTGCCCTGTGCAAGCCACTCTCTCAGCTCAGTGCATGTGACTACTGCCATTTCCTAACTACGACCGGCCTTTTCCTGGGCTAGCTTCAGCAGTCTTGTCAGCTGGCCAGGTGTCTTCTTGCGAGGAATCTGTACCCAGTCCGCCCAACTAACCTCTATCACTTGATACCCCAGTTTTCTCAGTAGCCGTAGATGGAGACGAGTGGTACCAAGTGGCTGATAAGAGTCGTAGAGCATTTCAGCACTGACCAGTGGCTTGATGACAGTGGTAGGCTCTTTGAATACTTCCACTAGCATGCAGTAGGGCTTTGGTGTCAGATAATATTGACTGAAGTTTTCTTTTGCTTCACGCAGAGACTTGGCAATTTCATCGAGAAGTTGGCTGGAAGGCTTGGGAGCTGTTTCCAGAGAGGCACGGCGGACAGACAAGGCCCCTGCACTCAATTCCTTATAAGCCTGCGACTTCATATAAGGCGTTTCCTTCAATCCTGGCGCCAGCACTTCCAGCACCAACACCACAAGGCCTAAGTCAGCCAGAAGCTCCTTGTTGAGGTGGTGAGTCTTCATACTTTGGAGTCGAGGAAAGAGTGTGTCTTGCCACAGTTGTGGAGTGAACTCTTCCACCATGGCAAGTGACTTGAGCAGGGCCAGGAAACATGCATCTGAGTAGCTGGAAGCCTCGTTGCGAATGGTGTTGAGGAGTTGAGGTCGGAGTCTGTCCAGACTGAGGCCGAGATAGGCGTAGAGCTGGGGCAGTGCCAGAGTGTGGGCGGCACTTAGCAGACTGTTGTGATTGTTCAGTACTTGTGTCTCTAGTGCGGACACTAACTCGTAGCTCACCACTCTGCTTTGTCGTTGGATGCTGTACAAGTCCGCCACTGTGTACTGGTCCAGCGGCTCCTTCACTCTCTGCACTTCTCTGATGACTACTCGCAGAGCCTCCTTCACTATCTTGCCCTCGGCTAGCACAGGCAATAACAGGCCCAGTCTCACCACCTGCAGTGCATCTCGCAGCTGGAGGTCGGGAAGCGCCGCTGTGCGCAACACCAAGGGCTGCACTACGCCAGTGAGCAGCTGCTTGCTGTGGTGACCGAACTTCGCATGCAGTTCCACAAGTGTGTTCTTGTGACTGAGCACGACCCTCGGGTCATCAGTGAGCACTGTCGGGTCTGCGAAGAACTCCTCTGTGAGTCCGTAGAGTTCTCCGTGCGACAGCCCAGCAGCCAGTCGACTTCCAAGCTGTGTGAGTCGCTGATCCAGTGAGAAGAGCCGAGTGCAGCCCCTTAGCATGTAATGGAAAGCAGAGCCACTCGGAGACTGCAGAAAGAGTACGAGGACATCACTCGGAACTACGGAGAAACCTTCCAAGTGGAGCTGCAGGGAGGGAGCAACTGGCAACTCTGGTATGTGTCCTTTACAGGGGCAGAAGGGACTGTTTTTGCAGGGGAGAGATTTACGCTGGAGTTCAAGTTCTCAGCCAGCTACCCTATTGAGGCGCCTGATGTGGTCTTTCACGGGGCCTACCCGCACCACGAACATGTGTATTCCAACGGGTACATTTGCCTGTCAATTCTGTACGACGACTGGACTCCCTCGCTGCGAGTAAGCTCTGTCGCTCTTAGTGTGCTGTCCATGCTCAGCAGCGCCTCTCACAAGAGCAGACCTGCCAACGACTCTTCCTTCGTGCAGTACGCTAATGGCAGAAGTCCCAAGAGCTTCAAGTGGATCTTCGAAGACACTACGTGCTAGTTAAGGTTCACCCAGGTGCAAACCGCTGCGTAGGACGTCCATAGCCCTAGTGCGTCTGACTTTCCGCTTGTACAGGCCCTGTGAAAGCTGCCCAAAGTGAAAACCACCAGATAGACAAGACTGCAAAGCAGGCCACCGGTCAGTATCAGCACTCCGCTGAGTGAAAGAGCAGGCACCAGCGCTATTTCCCCACCCAGCCATATCAGCATTTCCGTCCCTACCGGGAGACTGATAGCCCCTCGCAGACTCACTTGCTTGTCCGTCACTTCGTAGTAGATCATTTGAACCAGCAGGCCTATGAACGTGAAGCTTGCCAGCACCAGCGCAAACCTGCCCAGCCAGGCGCTCAGTATCGAAGCCAGCAGCACTTGCCCCACCACATGCACTACCAATAGTCGCTTCTCATGGCCGACTATTCGGGCAGAAACGAAGACAGTGAGCACGATTGGCACTACAAAAAGCGGTAATCCGAGTAGACCGAGCCACCAGAAGTAGCTGACAGCACTGGCAATTGGGGGCACCAGGCCGAAACAGAGGGTCAGGAGCGCCACTATTCCCGCTTGCACAGTGTGGTACTTAGCCAAAGTCAGTAGGGCTGCAGTCTCTCTGCTTTCCATCATAGTATGGGCTGCAATGTGCACCGCGAACTGCGTGTGACGGACATTTCCCACCGAGTGCTGACACACCCCTCGCCTCAAATGCTGCCACACCTCAGCAAGTGTAAGCAACACGTAGTTTCCGCACACGAACTCCGCTTTCTTAGCAAGCTCTTCAATGACTTGGCCAACAGGTCGGGAGGAGACAGTGTTGACAGACTTACTTTCCTGCAGTTTTTCCCTCTGCCGGTACCGCTTACTCAGGGTCTTTGGGGCGAGCGTCTGTTCGAGAAATTCGACCAAAGAGATAAACAGCACATCAACTTCGAGGACTTCATCCAGGGCCTCAGCTGCTGCGCCCGCGGCTCACAGGAGGAAAAACTCCGCTTCCTCTTCGAACTCTACGACCTGCGCAACGACGGCTACCTGGACAAGGAAGAACTAGTGTCAATGATACACAATACCTACAAGCACACGATGCACGGGTCCCTTTCAGACAACCTGGAGTTCGAGGAAAGCAAGTCTCTCATCACACAGGGAGTGTCCAGTCCCAAGACGCAAACTGTATCCAGTCCTAAAGCCTCGGGAGATATTGCCGTGCAATCTTCGCCTATGATGAGTAGGCGCGGAGAGCGGAAGTCGAGTGCGGCTCTGATCAAGAGAGATGAATTTGGCACACAGGAGCAGGTGGAAACTTTCGTGGATCGGGTTTTGGGGGAACTCACTGCAGGAGAGATTTTTGACTTCCAGCACTTTACAGGATTCGTGCGGGCACATGCGAAGATCATGGATGTGTTTACTGCCACTTTCAGGGAAGATGTGTGGGCAGCGGTGGGTCTGCCTGAACATTTCGAGAGCTTCCGAGCTCCACAGAAGAAAAGCTGCTTCTGCGCTTCTCCTCGCTCCCAGAGTGTGCATGTAGCCACTACGCGTGCCTGCAGTCTGCCCGGCGCTCACGTGCTAGAAAAAGCAGGGTGGATGTATACGAAGCCCAGAGATATGCTGCAGCCCGCAAGGAAGGTGTTCGCAATGCTGAGGAGCACAATGCTACTGGTCTATGTGAACCCTGGCACAGCGCTGCCCAGTTCCGTGATTTTCTTGGAGGGTTGTTTCGTGGACACGCTCAAGGAAAGCGGGGGGAAACACGGATTCTCTATATCCCACCAGTACGAAGGATTCCAGGAAGTGTCGTTCTGGTGCTCTACCAAGGAAGAGTGTCAGGAATGGGCTGCTAAGATTCTCAAGTCGGCCAAAACGCGCAATATCGAGGAGTTGTACGAACTTAAGGACCGTCTAGGGACCGGCAAATTCTCTGACGTCTATCTGGGGATTGAGCTGGCAACCAGTCTGCACTGGGCCATCAAGGTAGTGGAGAAAAAGAAACTGAACGAGCAGGAGAGAGAAATGATGAGGTCGGAAGTGGCAATCATGCGTCTGCTGAACCACCCCAATGTAGTGCAGATGAAGGAAGTCTTCGAAGACCGAGGCAAGATGAACCTGGTCATGGAGCTAGTCGAGGGCGGGGAGCTCTTCGACCGAATCCGGCAAAAGAAAGTCTTCAGTGAATTCACCGCCTTCCACATCACCAGACAACTGCTGGAGACTGTCAAATACTTACACGATGTGGGGATAGTGCACAGAGACATCAAGCCCGAAAACATCCTTCTCAGCGACGACTCGGAAATTCCGACTATAAAGCTGGCGGATTTCGGACTGTCGAAGCTGGTGGGACCCAATGACACACTGACAGTGGCTTGCGGCACGCTGGGGTACGTAGCTCCTGAAGTGCTGATGCAGCAGCCCTATGGGAAACAGGTGGACTTGTGGAGTGTGGGGATTGTCACCTACTTGATGCTAAGAGGCAGACTACCGTTTGATAGCAAGGACAAACATGTGCTCATACAGAAGACGATAGAGGCGAGACTGGACCTGAACCCTGCCTACTGGGGGAAGTACACGCAGTACGCTCTGGACTTCCTGAGGAAGATACTGGCCAAAGACCCCGCAGAGCGCCTTTCAGTGGAGCAGGCTCAGGAGCACGCCTGGATCCGCAACGGGGAAATCCTGATCCCCAGGAAGATCAACCGCAAGGCGCTGGACGAAGACCTCATGAAGAAGACCATCACCAGTGCGAAAATGATGAACTCCATCTACAGCGAACAGGTGGAGGAGCCGCCCGAGGACACTGCCACTCGAGTGATCTACACCACTCCTGACATCTTTGAAGACATGGAAGTCTCTCGCAGAGGCGCAGAGAAGAGCCTGGCGATTAACCTGCTAGACAGCTAGTGTACTTCTGCAGACTGCCAGTGCACCTGGTGCAGGGACCTCTCTGCGCTGAGTCTGGGCAGCAGTTCCTTTAGGCGGAGAGCTCTGTGGCGTCTCACGAGTTCTTCTGAGAAGCGGGGCTCTTCTAGGCGCCTCCACAGCACTGTGTTGCTTTTGCTGATTGGCGGCAAGCGCCTGGCCTTTACTAGCACGCGCTCGGACCACGAAGGACGGATGTGGTAAGGGAGCGGGGAGTGACGGTGGAGCGCCTGTGTCAGTGCATTTGGTAGGACGGACATACTATATAGGTCTGAGTACACTTTTCAGGTAAGTTGAAGAATTGCCTGCAAAGTACTGGGCAAATTGAAGAAACTACAGGACAGTTACTGCTAAATGTACTGAAAGCAGTGGCACTTAGCAACTCTCCATGGCCGAATCAATCCTAATGAACTCTGACAAGGGCAGACTCACGCCCCAGTCCTCTCCCCACCACTCAGATAGACGACTCCTATCCTCTCCTCAGCCAATAGTCCCTGCACCAACAGATTTCCCACATCCAGCACTGGCGACCTCACCCAAACTAACGCAAAGACCCTCCACTGCCCGCCCTCACCTCCGTATCATTGAAACACTGCTAGCAGGAAGTCACCATCGACCGACTACTCTCTGAACTCCCAGGCACTAAGGGCGAAATCACGCCCTAACACATTGACCTGTCCTACAGAAGAGACTCCGCTGACACAGAGTCCCGACTCACTGTGGCAACTAAGGAAATCACTCGGGCAAGGCAGGCACTAGAGGGTGAAATGGACAACTCCACTCTCTCAGTCCTCGAAACTCTCTGCAGTCAGAGCTCACACTTTCCCACTTCGAACCGAAACCCAATCGCCTGGAAATGCAGCAGAAACTAGAGGAAATACTGCGGAAGGGAGTTGGAGGCAAAGTACAGGGCTTACAGTGGGGAGTTCAGGGAAATCTTGACTGCTTCTATAGGCAAACAGAGTCAAACTCATAAGCAGAAAGTCCTGCAGCAGAGGGAGAAAATGCAGCAGTTGCAGGATAACTACCAAGTAAGAACCGCGGAATTGCAGCAGGAGAAACAGTCCTTTGGAGTTCGACTCCTTCCACCAGGCCAAGTCCTTTAGCGCAAATCTCCACTTCAGAGCTGAGAAAGACGCTCAGCTCTGGCCTGCGCCTGCATTTCCCTATCTAACAAAGCGCTTTCCCTTAGTTTGTCTGTGTGGGCAGAGCGCTGTTGGGTGAGGGCACACTCAGATCTGCCAGGCTTTCTGAGAGGAAATGCAGTCGTTCCTCCACTCCCTGCTTCCATTGCCCTATAGTGTTCTCTATCCTGTGCACAGTTGCCCCAATTTCCACCTCTCCTGTCGCTATTCCTCGACTCACTATCACCCTCCGCCCAATCCCCACCTGCATGCTCCTGTGCCAATGAAGTCCCAGCTGCCCTACCCAGTGCTTCCTCATACCTGCATTCACTTGTGCAATGCTGGCTTTGTTGCTCTTACCAGTGCGCCCTGAAGTCCTGCTGGTCAATGTCGTCCTCTCGCAACAGTTGGAGGCTCCAACTGTAATAGTTGGATTTGAAGGAGGTATTGGGCTGGAGCAAGGCTCTGGTCAGCAGCTGAAGGTAATTGCACTAATGAGTTTGAGCCCTTCAGATGTGGATTGGGTAGTTGAGACACAGCTTCCAGAGAAGGATTGGGTAATGCCCATATAAAGGAATCCAATGGCTCCCTCGACTGCTCTCTTTGGCTTCCTGAAGCTTATAAGAGTCCCTGCTTCCAGTGTATCCTCCTGGTGACTTGGACGCAGCAGGAGAGCCACTCGACAACTCTTCCTCCATTGACTTCAATGGTATAGTGCCTTTATGACGGGGGATATTCGCGGAAGACACTTCTACCAAAATACACAATAACGGTTGCGTCTAGGAAGACTAGAAACGCTGTGGACCAGTCCTAGGCCAGACCTGCTTGTGCCAAACACTCATCAGTGATATCAGGGCCTTACCCTCTAGCAATGCTGTCTTATATTTAAGAGAACAGGTGATTTCCTGCTGCCAAGGCTCGACTATCGAGGGAAGAGCTTACTGGACCACACAGTCCCAACTGTGCTGTGACATGGAATTTATGTGCTGCATAGGCTATCTCAAAGACCTTTATCTTCAGAAAGACCAATATCCCTCTACTTCATATAGGAAACTACGCTCAGTCTGAAGGCCTGAAGCACAGGAAAGTCTAGAGAACTCAGTAGGGAAGGCAGGCTAGCAAGCAAACATCATTCCTGAGAGCTACTCACAGAGTGCTTGCCAAGTCTCTACATTTTTGGCAAATCTGTAGATCTGACAAAACACTCATCGAGATCAAGCAAGAACATCGCTAGAAGCCCATCACAAGGCCCAAAACTCCAACAGCATGAAGCTGTGGGAAGGCTCCCAGACAAATCTGTTGGTTCCTAGCAGAGTGAAGAGGCTGGTTTAATGGTGGGGATATAATAATAGGCATGGGGAACCAGACCTTCCAGAGAGTTCCAATCAACCCAACTTGCCAGTTCTGCGAGACAGATGCAGCCACCCACTTTTGCAAGTGCACACGCAGTCCCACTCTCTTCTGCATGAAGTGCTTTCCCACCCACCAAGCCAAAAACACTCACGCTAATCACCAAATCCTGCCCGTTGCGGCGCTAAGTCAGAACCCCGATGAGTACAAGCGCAAGTGCGAGGCGCTGGCCAAGGCCGTGCGTTTGACCTCGGCTGCCCAACCTCCAGTTGCGACTTCAAATTGTGGCAAATAAACGAAGGAACTGCTGCTCTCCCTTCCGTGGATAGCCACAGAGTCTCAATTCCGAGCAGTGGGGGAGCTGTATCTACAGAGAGGAAGCACACTATGCCAAGTCTCTGAAGCTGTAGAAACCACAAGCTACGCCCTAGCACAAAGAAATCTAACCATTCTGTAATCTCTGCCTACCTCTGATAGGCAAAGCTTTCGGGCCTGCTAACTGCCATTTCGTTCCCACTATATATGTCCTCACGACAGACTTATCTGCCAGAACCTATATCCCACTTACGGACTTTACCTAATTCTAACGTCCTTCGCATCTGCTATACGGATAGAGGGAGAGTTGGGTGGGGGATCTAACGCCCACATTTCCGCACTTTCAGACATGTCCATTTGCCCCACTGACACTTGGGAAATTGGGTGTGAAGTCGTATTAGCTGTTTTCTCTTTTATGAGATAGGTCTGCTCTCGGTCGATCATTCTGTCTCTACATGAATAGCAGCCGAAGGCGAGGACAAGGCCA
>Ga0247837_1004326_pt1 | contig 22978 bp, 17 predicted proteins | sample LaCtaG_2_FD_187115 | JGI IMG/M metagenome (GOLD analysis project Ga0247837, IMG submission 187115) | Freshwater microbial communities from meromictic Lake La Cruz, Castile-La Mancha, Spain - LaCruzMarch2015_14.5m | ecosystem: Environmental > Aquatic > Freshwater > Lake | place: Spain: Castile-La...
TTTGACGAATCCCTCCAGGCTGACCGTTTCCATGTGATTCTTAAGTTCCTGAGTTTGGAACGCGAGCCGGTCGAGCGCGGGCAGTACCGAAAGCTTGAGGGGTTCCACGATCGACTCCGGCGAAATCTGGACCGGTGCCTGGGGCGTGTTCGCACCGGGGGCTGGATCGACTTGCGGGCGATAGTAAAGATTCAACAGTTCCAGGAGCGCCATGGCGGGATCTCCATCCTGGATGTTGTAGCGGCGTTGCCATTCCAGGACACGTGCCCGGATCTCTGGGTTGTCGGTTATCATGGTATCAAAATGGACCTCACCTTGGAAAACTGTTCCGACAAAGCTCGCCGATACTGCACCAGACGCTGGCGGTCGAGCAGAAAAAGCGATCCCTCCGTCAGAATGCGGTCAATCGTCATGGAGCGCGACTGAATATCGTGCATCAGATCCTCGGGCAACTTCTGCATGACCATCTCCTGAGCGTTTGCCCGCAACAGTTCCTTCCGGGCCTCGCTTCGGTCGTAGATCCGGGTGCGCTCACAGAGTTTCAGGTTGCGAACGACGAGCCAGTCGGCTGCGGTGCCTACCCGCCGAACCGCCTCCCCAGACTGGAACACCGTATCTTTGTCCTCTTCAATGATGAGAACCAGGGTGACGGACAAATCGATTTCCCGACCGATCTCCAGAAGTCGGGTCTCCTCCATCCAATTGAGAAAGACATGTTGCTGGGCTCCGACGCCGTCAACCACGATGAGATCCTCTTCCTGAAACATCTCGATGATGTGGTCGAGATTCTCACTGTGTCGCATGTCGAGAAACTTCGCGTCCGGGTAAAAACGGGTCAGCGTGCTGTTGGTGAAGTCCGGGTCGAACGCGACGGCCCGTTGCCCAATTTCCTTGAGCCATTCCATCAAGCGAACGCAGAAAAACGACTTTCCTGCGCCGCCCTTGTCGATGGCCAGCATCACCAGTCTTTTGCCTCGCGAATGGGGGGTGCGTGTTTTTTCGACCTCCATACGCGATCAGACCTGCTCCGGCGCGATGCGCGGTCTCGCTCGAGGGATTGCCTCGGGCACTTCGGGGAGGGACGGGATTTGTGGCGACATTCTCGGAAGGAGTACGGAGCGAATCGTTTCTAGCTGCGCAAAGAATCGCGCCTCGTAGGACCGCAATCTCTGTCGCTCCAGGATGGATAATTCTTCGTCCGTGATGAGATTCCCAATCGTTCGACTGCTTCGCTGGAGCATGAGGAGGAGGTTCCAAGGCAGCCGCTCGACCTGAATCTCTGCCGCGCCGAGCCGGATGAGTTCCTGCCGGGCATTGCTTTGATTGTAGATCTCCGTCGTCGAACACGTTTTCAGATTGCGAACGACCAGCCAATCCACTTGGTCACCCAGAAACTTCGCCGCCTCGCCCGCCTGAAAGACCGTGTCCTTGTCCTCTTCCACAATGACCACCGCCGTAATGGAAATCGGTGCCTCACTCTCCTCCTGCAAAAAATTATGGTCGTTGAGCCAATCCAGCGCATACGCCTGAAGCGGGCCAAGCCCATCCACCAGCACCACATCCGCTTCCCGCGTCACCAACATCAATTCCTCCGCACTCTCCGGACTTCCCGGATCCCAAAATCGCGCCTCAGGAAGAAACCGGGACAGACTGCCGTTTACCCAATCCGGATCCAACGCCACCTGCCGCACGCGCTCATGCGCCAGCCAGTCCGAAAGATGAACCAGAAAAAACGTCTGCCCCACCCCTCCCTTGCGAGTGACAGGAAAAATGACGCGCTTCGTTTGGGGACGCTGGGGCTTCACCACCGGAGCGGGCGGAGGAACCGCGCCCGCTTTTGCACGCCATGGAGGCACCACCCCTCGGGAACCCATCCCAGACCCGCTCATGACACGCGGATCCCCAGCCTTCTCGCCGCTCCCGCGCGCCTCCCAAGTCCGGTTATCTCCGGGGCGCTGATAGGGTCCGTTCATTAAAGAGTGTCTTTTGAAAAAATTAATCGATCCCGAACAACAAAGCGGGCGGGGTGCGGCGGCATCCCGATAACCCTAAGCTCTTAACCCAAGGTGACCAGTGTTTGCAAACCTAAAATCCGTTGTTTTAAGGAGTTAGAAGGTTAAAGGGTTATGGGAGTAAAGGATATGCGAGCCTCTCGAATGGATGCCTCGGGGTTGATCCGCTGCTGATCCAAGCACTCTCAGCGCCGAATCACGAGAAGACGGGGTTCGGTCATCTCCTCGACCGCATAACGAACGCCCTCGCGCCCCACTCCGCTGTCTTTGAACCCGCCGTACGGCATGTTCTCGACCCGGAACGTGGGAACCTCATTGACGAGCACGCCGCCCACCTCCAACTCCTCGAACGCCCGCAGGATGCGCCGGTAGTCGTTGGTAAACACCCCCGCTTGAAGCCCGTAGCGCGAATCGTTGGTCCGAGCGATGGCCTCGTCAAAGGAGGCGACAGGCTCCACAACGACGATCGGAGCGAACGCCTCCTCGCACGAGACGGCAGCCCCAGCGGGAACATCGGTTAAAACAACCGGATGCAGCAAATTGTCTCCGTCCACCCGCAAGGGGGTCAGCAATCGGGCTCCGGCGGACTCCGCCTCACGCACCCAACCCGCCACCTTCCCACAAGCCGACGCCGAAATCATCGGGCCCACCGTCACCCGCGCGTCGGTGGGGTCACCCGCGCGAACTTCCTTTTCCACATGGGAGACGAACGCGGGCAGGAAGTCGTCCCAGCAGGTGCGATCGACAAAAACCCGTTGAACACTGATGCAGGACTGACCCGCGTAGCCGAAGGCCCCGGAGGCGATCTTTGGAATGGCGGCCTTCCAGTCGGCGTCCTCGCAGAGGATCACGGCGGCATTCCCGCCGAGTTCCAGGGTAACTTTCTGGCGGGCAGCCTGGGCCTTCAGTTGGAATCCAATGGTGTCGCTTCCCGTGAAGCTCAGCATGCGAATCCGCGGATCAATCAGCAGCGGCGGAATGTGGGAGTGGTCAAACGGCACGACATTGACCTGACCCGCCGGAAGCCCGGCTTCCTCGAGCACTTCGGCCAGCAACAGCGCGGAGAGCGGGGTCTTGAGCGCGGGCTTGAGAACCATGGCATTCCCGGACGCGATGCACGGGGCGACTTTGTGCGCGACGAGATTCAGTGGGAAGTTAAACGGGGTGATCCCGAGGATGACGCCGATCGGGACCCGCTGAATGTAACCGATATGACCCTCGCCAGGGGCGGAGGCGTCGACGGCGATCGGTCCCCCCACCACTTCGGAGGCCGCCTGTGCCGCAAAGCGAAATGTGAGCTCTGCCCGGGAAACTTCGGCCCGGGCGAAGGTGACGGGTTTCCCCGCCTCCGCGACCAACGTTTCAACAAACTCCGACTCGCGGTCGCGGATGCCGTCCGCAATTCGTGAAAGCAGCCCCACCCGCGTCGCGGCGGATTGACGTCGGGTTTGTTCAAAGGCCGCATGCGCCGATGCAACGGCGATCTCCACCTGATCCGCAGCCGCAAGGCAGACGGAACCGAGGTCGGAACCGTCGAACGGATTGTGAACTGCCGCTTCCTCCCCGGAAGTGCACCAGTTCCCGTTGAGGAAAAAGGGCCGCCCGGAGGTCATAGTCGCGTGACTTCTCTCTTCTCGATGAAGATCGGCAGCCCTTCCCTGGTAAAACTGTTCATCAGTTCCTCGGGGTCGAGCGCCTCGGGCATCATCACCCCGCGTTCAGGAATCTTCCCCGTCACGAGGAGTTTCGCGGTGAGGGCGGGGGGAATGCCCGTCTGTACGAGCGTGAGGGAGTATCCGTATCGCTCGTATGTGTCGCGGTGACTGTCCATCGAGTACACGAAATACTCCATCCGCTTGCGATCCTTTGTTCCCCGGACCTCCGTGCCAACACATGAGTATCCGTCCACGGTGGCTCCGAGTTGTGCGGGCTTTGGAAGATTGGCGCTGGCCACGCGGACCGGGGATACCTCCACGCCGTCGACTTTCACTTTCTTCCATGTGTCGAGGTTGAGCAGGGCAAGAGACTTCGATATGTGGTAGACCTTGTCGGAGAGGCTGTATTTGAAGACGGAGTACCGAACGCCTTTTTCGACGAACGCGGGGTGAAGGCCCAGGCTGACTCCCTCTTCGTGCGCCACCGCGTACGTTTTCTGCAGGCCGATGGGATCCGGGAAACGGACCCATTCCACCTCGGTTTCGAGAGGCTTTCCGCTCACGACCCGACCGTCCTTCACGTAATACGGCACCGCTCCGAGTTCCTCGAAGAAGGTTTCCGGGGAGAAAAGAACGGCAAAACGATACCCGCGCACTTCGGCGTTGTCGGCATCCAGGACTCGGATGCTCGATGCCGTGTCGAGGCGGTCCATTGCCCAGCGCGCGAAGACATTCACCGCGCCGGGATCCATCCCCATGCACAGCACGCCGGCGAGGTCGCGGTCCAAAAATGCCTGATTGAATTTCTCGATCTCCGCCTCGTACGAGTTTTTCCCGGGACGCTTGACCCCTGGCGGCGCATAGATGTCCGCAGCCATGTCGAGGTAATGCGAACCCGCACGAACACAAGCTTCCAACACGGAGTGGTTCGTCTGGCAGGTGCATGCGTTGCACGTGACCGCGACGGAATACTTCTTCATCAGCGCGGCGAGTTGCTCCGTGTCCATCGCGTTCGTCTTGCAGATGACGAATCGATTTTTCGGCGTCCGCTCAGCCAGTTGCTCGGCGAACATCGTATCGACATCCGCAAGAACAATGCGGTCGAAACAGTCGAATTCGTGCAGTTTCTGGCCTATGACGGATCCGACTCCGCCGATTCCAATCACCATTGCGTTTGCCATGAGTTTGCTCCGAAAGCTCTGGTTGTATCCGGTCGGAGGGAGGTTGTCGAACTCCGAATCTCGAACGGAAACCGGAACGATCCGTGCGCCCCGTTGGGGCGCCGGGGATGTGGGGTGCGGGGCACCCGGGGTTGCGCTCCGCTCCACCCCGGGCTATCGACGTCGGCCCCTGTGGGGCCGCAGGCAGGTATGGGAAAACCATGCCGGAGGCATGGACGAGGACAGCCCGGGGTGGAGAGAAGCGCAACCCCGGGAAGGGCGGTGCCCCACCGGCATCCCGCCCCAACGGGGCGGACGTGGATGATCCGTGCGCCCCGTTGGGGCGCCGGGGATGTGGGGTGCGGGGCACCCGGGGTTGCGCTCCGCTCCACCCCGGGCTATCGACGTCGGCCCCTGTGGGGCGGCAGGCAGGTATGGGAAAACCATGCCGGAGGCATGGACGAGGACAGCCCGGGGTGGTGAGAAGCGCAACCCCGGGAAACGCGGTGCCCCACCGGCATCCCGCCCCAACGGGGCGGACGTGGGCGTCGTTGGGCTACCCTACCACGTCATCGGCCCATCGACCCCGGGACTGACGATCACCGGCTTCTTAGGCATCGCCCCGCGATTCTGTTGCGGGGTGAGGTTATCCGCCTTGATCACGTTGCTGAAGAACCGCGCCGAGGGTTCGAGCACGCGATCCTTCGTGACGGGATCCATGTGTGTCAGGCCGAAATTGGCCGTGTAACCTTCGGTCCACTCGTAGTTGTCCACGAGCGTCCATGGGAAGTAGCCACGAATGTCGTACCCGTCGCCGGCCGCGCGGCGGAGTTGGTTGATGTGGTCCCGGAGGTACTTAATCTTCTTCTGTTCGCTCTGAGTGCCCACCCCGTTTTCCGTAATGACCATCGGTTTCTTGTACCGGTCACCGACTTCACGAACGATGCGATAGAGGCCCTCGGGGTCGATTTGCCAACCGAGCTGGGTATATCCAGAGGACAACTCCCCATGATGCCGGTTGAGGAAACGCGGGATCGTCGCATCCTGACTGTAATAGTAATTGATGCCGATGATATCGACCACGTCCTGGACTTGATCCAGATGATCGTAGTTCTGACGCTGCATCGTGTTGTAGGTGAGGGCAGTGGGGTCCTGAATGTAGTTACGCCGCCAGTAGGGCATGGACTGGACCGACATCACGAGGGCATCGGGCCGTTCCTTTTTGATGATGGCGGCCGCGTCGCGGAAACATGCCACGGCGGATCGCATCGCCGCCTTGTAGGAAAACGGGGTCATCAGCAAGCCCGGAGGCCAGTGACCGGCCAGGTAACCCAGTTGGACGTCGCCGTTGGGTTCGTTTTGTGGAACGAAGACCCGCACGTCCGATTTGAGGGCGCGCACCATCCGGGTGACGTAGGCTTTCCAGTGTTCCCGCACATCGGGGTGCAGGAAATTGGCTTTGCGTCCGTTTTTGTCGTAGAGCCAATCGGGGAAGGTGAAGTGCCAAAGGGTGACGACCGGCTCGATGCCTGCCGCGCGAACCCGCCGCGCCATCTCGGCATAGCGCCGGATCGCGGCCTCGTTGAACTCTCCCGGCCGCGGCTCCACGCGGGCCCACTCGATGCTGAAGCGGAAAGTGGTCACTCCAATCTTCTTCAGAGCCGCAACGTCCTTGTCAAAATGCGTCCATGAGTACGTGGCGTACTCCCCACGGCTGGCGGCGCGTCCCTCCTGGGCGAAAAGATCCCAGTCCGTGACGAAATAGCCTAGCTGACCCGGTTTCGCGCCTCGGTCCTCATTTTGCCAACTGCTTGTGGAAGTTCCCCACCAGAAGCGACCCGTTGAGATCGAGTGGTTCTTGTCCTCTTGGGTCTGGGAGACCTTCGGGGGTGTCGGGGCGGTGACGCAGCCCGCGAGAAGACTTGCGAGTGCGAGCGACAAGATCAGGCTGAGATGTGACATGAGGGTTGCCTCGTAGGTTGTATGGGTTTATCGATCCTGCAAGCCATTATGCAAAGAACCCTGCTCCTCGCGTTGGTCGGATGTTTCGTTGCTCAAGCTTCGTTTGCCGCGCCGCCGTCGGTTTTGGATCCCGATGAGCTTGTCTTGAGAAACGGCAAAACGATCCACGGGTTGATCGTGGAAAAAAATTCGGTTCGCGTGGTCATGCAGACCCCGTCTGGGGAGTTGGAGTACCGTCGGTCGGACATCCTCCGGATTCGCGACCGGGAGACGACCGAGGGGGCGTATACAGAGGTTCCGAAACCGGGCTCGCTTCCGGATTGGCGGGTGGTCGTTAATGATCTGCGGCTTGAGGACTATGTGCGGACGTTTGAGCAGATTCCTGCCACGACGATCGACACGGGCGTATTTAAGAACGTTCCGTATCGCTCGTTCCGGATGAATGAGTTTTACGAGCTTAACGTTTACGGAGATCCCAGCGATCCAGCCGGAATCGAGATCGGTATCTACGGCTTTTCTCGCAACTCCGCCGAGGCGCAGAAGCGGTGCAGGGATTTCCTTGCGAGCTATCTGACCGACGTGGGCCAGCTCAATGCGGTGTACTCGCTTTCGGCGAAGGGCCAGATTCTCAAAGCGGGACCCATGACGCTGGAAACGACCGCTCCGAATGCCCCGGATGCCTATGGGGCGTGGTGGATTTCGGTTTACAATGAGGAACGGCTGAAGGAAGTGCGCCTTTCGGATTCGGAGTACTACAAACTCACGCTGCCGCCGAAAGCGGTCAATCTTCCGGATGGTCGGGTCGAAGCCAATGCCTGGGACCACGAAGAGTTGAAGGACGCCCGGCGCTTGAACAAGGAAGGGGATCGGGTGCTCGTTCGCGGATTCAAGCGGGACGCGAATGGTCGTTTTCAACTCGCACTTTGGGACTAAAACCCGCTAAACGCACTGGGAACGCGGGCGTCCCGCCCGCACGGACGGCATGATACCCAAGGAGAACAGTGCTTCTGAGGAGCCGATCAAGATCCTTGATCGGTTACTGGTCACACGATTGATCGTTACCGCTGCAGAGTTAAAGGATCGACGCTCCCCGTACACGCTTCAGGAGAGCATTCCGAGCGAACCCCGGTTGATGTTGGTTCTCGCCGGGGCTTTGGACTATTTGATCGATGAATCGTCGTTTAAACTAACTAAGGGACAAATGATTTTCATGCCCGCGTGGGTTCGCCGGACTTGGACGGTAACTCCCAAGCCTGGATACACCTCGATCGCATGGTGTCGTTTTACGCCCACCGACGTGGAGATGAAGGACCTGACGACGCCCATCCTTCACAAGGTCAAGGATCTCGACTTGGAAAAGGCGGCGTTTGAAAGGATTGCCGACCTTGGGAAGGAAGGAACTCCCCAGGCCGCGCTCGCGGCGGAGGGCGAGTTGAAGGCTGTTCTTGCCCGATTCCTAAGTTCGGCTCCGTCCATGGCTGGTTCACGCCAGAAGCCCCTTAGTTGTGGAGAGCAGGGTATTGAAGAAGCATTGGAGTACCTGCGAAATCACTTTGCGGAGCCGAAAGCGCTTCGGGAGATCGCGCGAATCGCTGGACTCCATCCGAAGTATTTCCGGGTGCTTTTCCGCAAATATACGGGACTGACCCCGAGCGGATACCTGATGCAGTTGAGAATGCGGGCCGCGCGGTATTACCAACATGAGTCGAGCATGCGTGTAAAGGAGGTCGCTTCCGCTGTTGGTTACGACGACTCCTTTTACTTCTCGCGGCTGTACCGCAAGTTCTGGGGTCACGCGCCCACCGAAGACCGCCGCACGGTGCAATCAAATGTGCACTTTACTGGGAACGCGGGCGTCCCGCCCGCTCCGGAGCGGGCGGGACGCCCGCGTTCCCGGTGAACGGCCATTGGTCAGCAGATTGAACCAATCCCGCCTTCACGGGATTATTCCGGATGTACGCCAACGCACGTTGAAAGTGTTCCTCGTTGCGAATGAAACGGTCGTGGTAATCCTCCATCCAGAACGCGCCGCTTCGACCCAGGAGCTTGTTTGCCTCCTTGGCGGTAAAGGATTTCCACGAGTGCACAATGTTGCGTATTGGATGGCCATCGAACGTCTCAATGAGCACATGCACGTGGTTGGGCATCACGCACCAGGTCAAGAGTCGATAGCGCTTCGCGTCGAAGTGCAAAAAGGCACTTTGGACGAGGTGAGCCACGCGGTGAACCCGAAGGTAACACGCGCCGTGGCCGGCATCGACGAAACGTTCGATCTTACGGTGTAGTTCGATGGATGCGGGATCATGGGAGCCAAGGCCCTCGCGCCAGCGGAGGTCCCGTTTCCATTGCTCGACCTGGTCTGCGGGAACAGAATCGTGCAGCCGAAAAGTGATGGACTGGATGAGCCCGGGTTGATCGAAATGTGGGAGGTAACCGCGGGAATGCCAGCCTGAGTGCGTGTTTAAGGAGGCAGCGGGCGGGACGCCCGCGTTCCCAGTGGAATCGTCAGCCCCGCCTGCTTCCAGAAGAACTCCTCCCGCCATAGTGCCTGACCAAATTGGATCGCAAAGTAGTTTTCGTCGAACATTCTCTGGAAATCTGAACGACGTTTCATCGCTAATTCCTGAAGCCCACCACGCTGCTCGCGTTCGTTCGCCAGTAAGCCAAAAAACTCCACCTGCCACCTGGCATAAGCGACTCCCTCTTCAAGGAATTTGATGCGTGCGAGGATGGTTTCGTCAGCGCCCGCTTCGGAGCGGGCCCTCGCAAGAATGGAGCTCCATTCACTTAGGGTTTCCCTGGAGTAAAGCTGGGGAATGTGCTGAATGAAGAACTCCGCTCCCGCGACCGCCTCTGGTTCGTCATCGTCCGTGCCTTCGAGGCGGTTCTTCGTCAGTTCACCCATTTCGGCCGCCACCTCATCGGTGTGGCCCTCGAGGGCGTTGAAGTACTCCCGAACGCTCCCGGCCGCAGGGCCGAAACCCTTTTCGCAATAGTCGGCAACGATCGCATCCACATCGAGCGAGGGATCCCACAGGAGCTTTGCCAATACATAATAGTTCAACCCTTGCGTGGCCCAATGATGGACGATCGAATCGTAGTCCGCTCCGATCATGCCCGTTTCCAACCCGTGCTTCAGATCATGCGAAAGCCCCTTCACAAACACCGCCGGCATGGCATGACCCTGGTGCAGCGTGTTGGGTCGGAGAATTAGTTCCGGCGCATGCGCGGACCAGCGGTCCCAGTTTAAGCGATCGGAATCCAGGACGTGGCGGTCAAAGTAGTTCGTGCCGACAAACACAAGGAGCGTGTTCTCGCGAAGGCGGGCCTGAAGGGGCGAAGCGCGATACGCGTTGTAGGCGGTGACCCCCACTTTCGCCCCCGGGCGTATCTTCGCCGTGGCATCCGCGATTTCGTTGAAGAAGCCCACAACTCGGTCAGAAAGGGAGGGGTAAAGCCCGAGAAAGGAAACGCCCCCAATCAAGTAGCGAACAGCGGTCGGTGTTCCGTTGATGGGATCCTTCCGCCGGCACGCTTCGCAAAAACAGTAACTGTTGGTTCCGACGTCGTTTAGCGCGATGGATACCACGTCACGGCGCGGATCCTCTTCAAATTTCCGAACCGTTGCCGAAGCGATCGCTTCCACCAACCCGGGTGAAGATTGGCAAAACTGTTCGCGTGGAGGTGTCTGCGTGCGAAATCCTGTTGGCTGAAGGCTGAACCATTCGGGGTGACCGGATCCGTAGCGATCCCACCATCCGGAGTACGCGTGCGAGGCGCCCGCAAGGTAACTTTGTCCAAGCCGCATTTCGTCAAACCACGAACCGGATTCCATGTGACGCCTGACTTGCTCCTCGAGCGGACGGTCGAGCAAGGACATCGCGGTGGCTGCGCGTGTTCCGGAATTCTTAGCCGTCACCGCCCCGGAGATCGGATCAATCTCAAAGCGTTTCGAACCCGCGATGTCCCTGAGCTTGCGAATGCGAAGCGCGGGAGAGTCCGTTTCGTCAACTGCACCGATCTCCAACGTCGGGGTCAGCGGAGCTACGGTTCCCAACTCCCCAGGCCAGAGCCATCGAACGCCACAGTGTCGCTCGAGGAAGGAAGAGACCGCAAACCGTGTTCCCTCCAGCGGCCACCCGTCTGGACGTTGATCGCTTCCCACAAGGAAAAGGAGATTGCCGCGCGTGACAATCCGCGTCCCCTCAAGAGGAAGAGTCTCGCTGGTGATGCCGAGAGATTTTCCGATCTCGGAGTCCCCCACGACGATGGCGTAGGCGATGCGTTCCCCGGCGCGCGTTTCCATTTGCGTCGATCCCCCGTCGGGAGAATGGCGAATCGTTAGCTCCGATTCAGGGACGATGGGAAGGACAGCCTGTGTTAGCTTCCTCACATGCGCCCGCAGTGCCTCCGCGGCCATTGCCGCAGCCCGTGAGGGCTTTGAAGCCACGACAATCGTGGCCTCCGGCGATCCATTCGTCGCAATCTTGATGCTTGGGCCCGATGCGGGTGTCTTAACCAAACGCGTGCCGGTCGGAGGCGCGTGCTTTTTGGATTCGGCTGCTGGCACCGCTTCCGGCCCTAGCGCCTTGAGAACCCAGGGCGTCCGGGAGGATGGCGTTTTTGCCACGCGTCCGCTCAGCATGGCGCGGCCGACCATCGCGGCATAGGATTCGATGCCTGATGACAAGCTAAGTCGACTGGCATCCCGTCCGAAGAAAAACACCTTCCCATCGCCGATGACGTTCATCGTGGCGAGGGACGTTCGGCCGTCAGTGAGGAGCGGCGTGGCAGATGTTAACCCCGAAGCCGCCCAACCACCGGGTCGCATCCAAGGCGCTGTCTGCAATCCGCTGGTGATTTCCGAGTCCCCGGCGATCCGCTGTTCACCGACAGCACTTTGGAGTTGGCTCACTCCCAGAAGCCGACCGAGGTCCCCCAGTTGCTGGGACCGGCCCGCGAGGACGACGGGTGCATTTCCGAGCAGGACGAGTACTCCGCCGCTGGCGACCCATGACTCCGCCCGCGAGACTTCCTCCGGACTCCACGGAGTTCCCGCTTTCTCGTTAAGGGATGCCACGACGACGGCGGCGGCGTTAGTAAATGCTTCAGGCCGTGGGACACTTCGTTGAATGACATATGAAATGTCGTAAGCCGCATCCGGCGGTGTGAGGATTAGTGAGGCGAGGTAGCTTGCATCCACTGCGCCGGCGCCCTCCCCGTAAAGGAGAACCGAACCCTTCCCCGCATCGCCGTCCTGCCCGTACAGGGGGGGATGCAGCCCCACAAGGGCGAGAAGGATCGCAGCAAGGGCAGACGGCGAAGTCATCACGCAGCGGAATCGAGGATCGGGGTCAGCCCTTCGAGGACGAGTTCCGCGTAGAGAACGTGGCCCTCGAGGCTAAGGTGAATGCCATCCGCCGCGAGGCCAGAGGAGGCATCGGCGCGGGAGGCAAACCCGGCTTCCACATCGATCAATGGAACATCCGTCGATGACGCGGCTTCCCGAATCGCCGCTTGGTAGGGACGTAGGTTGTCCATCACCAGACGTTGGCTGCTCTCATCGATTCGGTCTTGGCGGACGCAGTGGTTGGTGAGCAAAACGGGCCGACCGCCGCCGCTGCGCACCAGGCGGATCAATTCATTAAGAACGGCGCCAAACTCGGCAAGTCCCGTGCGCGGAATTTGTCGGTTCGGTTGATAGGAACAGTCGTTCAATCCGAACTCGATGAGGACCCACGCGGGGAGTCGCCCCTCCACTTCTTTGTCGAAACGCTCCAGCCCCTGTTTGATCGTATCTCCAGGGACACCGCGAGTGTACACGTCCCACCCAGGGCCGGGGCGCTGGGCGAGGGCGGACTGAAGAATGGATGTCCAACGACTGTTCTCCGGAACACTCCTTCCGGCTGTGATGGAATCGCCGAAGCAAATGATGGTTTTCATTCAGGATGCAGAAATCGGGGACTATTGGGGCTTCTTGGGAGCGAAGGTCTTGTAGAGGACCTCTTCTCGCCACGCGATGTACGGAAGGTTAACAGCGAACGGATCCTCGTCGAAGAGTTTGCTAAAGAAACGCTGCCGCTTCTCGATCAACTCGGTCACCTTCGCCTTGTCCGGGTTGCTTCCGCGCGCATGACGGTACAACTCGGCCTGCACTTCGGCGTAATCGACTCCTAACTCTACGAAACGGAGTCGGTCGAGCACCGCTGGCAACTCCCCGGCCTTCTGCCGAGCGCGCGCGAAAATGTCCCGCATCTTCGCAATCTCCTCGGCGGTGTAGACATCGGGCGCCGTCACCTGAATCACCTCGCGTGCGAAATTGTTCACGTCGATTTCCTCCTCGTCGCGCAGTGCTGTCTCGGTTGCGTCCGCCACGCTTGCTGCCATCGTATTCGTAAGCCGCTCGAGTTGCTGATAATAGGATTGCATCTCGGCTGAAGCGGGTCCGAAGGCGGAATCGCAGTAGTCCTTCACGATTGAATCCACGTCCCTCGAGGGATCCCATAGCAGGCGGCTGAGCACATAGTAGTTAAGCCCCACCGTGGCCCAGTGGTGGATGATGGAATCCCAATCGGATCCAATCATCCCGGTTTGATAACACCGCTTAATGTCGGCGTCCATTTTGTGAACCCAAACGACCGGAAATCCGTGACCGGCATGGAAGGCATTGGGTCGGAGGATCATTTCGTTTGCTTTCGCCGCCCATCCATTCCAGTTCTCCCGATCCTTCTTCAGGTTGCTGTCATTCAGGTAGTTCATTCCCGTGTAGAAGAGCACGACACTCGGATCGAGGGTCACGTGCAGAGGCGGGGTGCGGTAGTAACTGTAGGCGCCGGTCCCGATTCGCGACCCCGGACGAAGCTTCTGAACCTCTCCGGCTACGGTATTGTAAAAGGTGACGATCCGATCACTGAGCGCCACATAAGGTTTGGAGAACTTTAACCCGGCGAGTTGGTAAAGCATCATGACCTTGGGGCCATTAGGCGGATCCAACTTCCTGGATGCCTCGCTCATGTCCCAGGTGTTTGATCCCCCATCATTAGGGGAAAAAGGAGCGGAATCCAGCAGCGGGTCTGTTTTGAACTTTTCCACGGTTTGAATCGCGGCAGCGCGGATCATCCCGGGATCCACTTTATTAAGTCGCGGGCGCACTGGAGAATTAATGCGGGTTCCGTCCGCCTGGAGGGCGAACCATTCCGGGTGATCCTTGTGGTACTTCTCATACCAGTCGTCATACGCGTGTGTTCCGTAAAGCCGCTGACTCATGCCCGCCCGCGCCGTTGCGAACCATGGGAAAGCCGTCGAGTACTTCGCAAAAAAGTCTTCCTCGGTTTTTCCGAGGAGGGCAAGCCCGCGCCGGGCCCGACCCGCGAGATTGCTCTTCGGATTGTCCGCATACGCCTGACGGAGGGATTCGGCACTCCAGTAGGCGGGTAGGTATGGTTCGTGATACCCGGGTCCCGTCGTGGAAATGTTTCTCAACTTCCGAACAGCCAGCAGCGGCGAGTCGGTTACTTCGAGAGGTTTGGCGGTCAGGCTCGTGGATTCCGGAAGGACCGTTCCCCCTTTTCCTGGCCAAAGCCAGCGCACGCCAAAATGCGTCTCGAGGAAATCAAATGTCCCAAACAAAGTGCCGTACAACTCCAGACCGTTATCGCGACGGTCGCTGCCGACGATCGCAATCACGCCATTCTGAGATCGATGAACAAATCCCTCCAAAGGAAGCGTGGAGACGTTAATTCCCTCACCCTCAACAAAGCGGGAATCACCCAGCAGGATGACCGATGACAATTTCGCCTTTGGATCATCTTTCAAGTAGTACGATCCATCCCTCTTTTCGATCTTGTCCTCCGGCACGATCGAAACATCCGCTCCGCTTAAGTCTCGGAGTGTGTTTCTTAGTTCAATGGATGCCTGTTTAGCGGATGGGGAGGGATCCGTCGCGACGACGATGGTCGCATTTGCAGCACCGTTTCTGGTAATGTCGGTGCCTTCTCCCTTAAGTGCGTTTGTGCGGCGTTTGCTCTCCAGCTTTTGCTTGATGGGGGCTTCCCCTACAACAGCGGGTGGCTTCACCGGTCCGAGTGGGACAAGTTCCCAAGTCTGACGCGTGGTTGCGACCCTGGCAACATCGGCTGCAAGGATGAGCTCCTTGATAATGCCTACGTAAGCCTCGATCCCGGTGTCCGGCCGCGCGGCAGTTATGGGATTGCCGAAAAATGCCGCGGTTCCCTTTCCGTACGTATTGACGGAAGCGTTCGCCTTGTCTCCGTTTCCGATCAGTGGCCTGGCAGTCGTCAAACCAGCCAACGCATAGCCGCCGTTCATCCAGGGGCGAAGCTTCTTGCCGAGGTCGGGTTCAAGTTTCAGCGCTTCCGCGGTGGGAGTTCCATCAACCCCTCGTCCGACCTGCGACGCTCCGAGGAGGGGTGCAAGAGTTCCCAGACCATCGCGTGAAGGCTTAAGCCGGGAGAGGGATTCGCCGAGAAACACCACGAGCCCTCCCGAATTCGCGACCGATTGCAGGGCGGCCACCTGCGGCTCTGTTAGTGGCGCGGTACCGGAATCCTGGGCGCAAAACACGATCGCTCGGAAACGGGTGAGTTCTCCGGCGTCCGCGAGGGTGCCAACCAGTTTCGCGGGGATGTCGTATTCGGCCGGTTGCGGCAGGAGAGCCAAAGCCTGGATGATCTGCGCCTCATAAGCACCAGCCTTCCCCCCGACGAAAAGCACGCCGTTGGTGCTGTCAGCAAATTGGGTAAAGTCGGGAGCGGCATCGGCGGTGCCAGGTGCGAGCGGTGAACCAAGGGCTAACATTATTACGCCGACATGCTTAAGGGTGATGGTCATCGTGAAAAGTTATGAATGCAGGGCTCCCTCTGCGGATCGAACGCCCGCGCTCTTTACCAAGAGGGACTCAAACGCCCTTCTCACCGGCGCACGCGGGTCGTCCAACAGGGGTTGGACATCTTTTGACGGCCGGATGCCCCATGCTCGTCGCGCTGTCGCATTCGCGAAGCGAAGCTGCCAGCGAAAGTCCTCAACAACGTCCGGGTACCAGATCCCGTCTCCAGACGGTTCCCGGGGTCCAAGAATGCTGCGCTGCGGATGACCAATCGCATTCGGCGCGGAGGTCGCCTCGAGATGGTTAAGGATGCGATCGATTCGCCTCACCGTCGCCGCGCTTCGATCAAGTCGCGCGGCCATGGCGTGGCAAAGTAGGGCGATGCCCGTTCGCGCATTATGGACGAGCCCGGGATCCTCGGAAACATCTTCCAGAATTCCGACAGTATCCATCGAAGCGCAACGTCGCAGGAAGACGAGGGCACTGATCCAATTGGGCGCGAGCCGTGGGCAACGTTTTGGATGACGGGGATCGTCGGGTTCGTACCCTTCCTCACGCGTTGCGACAGCGCGGAGGAGGCGCGGTTCCGCGTGCTCGTCGCCGAGCATGGCCAGGACGACCGCCGCCCGCCAGGACGATGCCGCGTCGCCTTCCCCGAGCAAAGGACGCAATGCGGGAATGACCGCTTCGCCCGCACGACTGAGAAGATACATGTGGATTCCAAACCCAGCCCGCGTCTCTCCGACCAGGGTCGCGACATCTGTCTCCGCCGGGACAAAGGTGGTCTTCTCCACATGGTAGCCGAAACCATTCTTTGAATCTTCGCCAGCGGTGAGGGCCCCGGTCAGTTCGAGTCGCTTCCGGAGCCATTCGTACGGCACCTCCGCCGCGTTGCAATCAAACTTTGCCGCAAACGCCGCCGCCACGCCCGCCACCTCCCCGACCCGCTGCATGTCCCGTTGCATTCGGAAGGATTGGTGCGCATCCGGCGTCGCACCCACCGCACGGCATCCGAGCAGGAGATTCGCAACTCCTTTGGGCAACAACGCCCGATAGGGAATTTCACACCCGGTGCGCAGACGCCAGTTTCGACATCCCCAGATCCAAAATGCAGCGTCTTCTGACTCGAACTCGAAATCAATGGCATGACTGTCGAAGTGACACGCGGTGTAGCCAACCGCATCCGGGAAGCGCCTCTTCGTTGCGAGATCCTCCAGGGTGATCTGAAGCTCAGTAGAGATGTGTCTCGATTGTCGAACCCCAATCAAAGGGGCGATGTACGTCGGACGTTCCTCGGCCGTGAAGGCGTCGCGACGGTAGTGCTCTAGCCCGCGCAGGCGCGCCCGCGTCAGATCCCACGAATCGGTCGGGTCCACGAACCCGGCGTCGAAGTTCAGAATTCGAAGAAACAACTCGCCTTCCCGCCATCGGAACCGACCCGACCCCTGCGAGAAGGCTGAGGGAAGTCCGTCCGATCGGGCGCTGGTTTGGAAGCCTGCTCCGGCCCGCACGGCGAGGTCGCCGTCGCCCGTGGAATCGACCCACGCGCCGGCCGTGAGGTTCATCGTCCCGTTTGGCCGGATGACCTGAACCGAAGAGATTCGCGAATCCCCCTCGACGCGACCCATCATGGTTTCACTGAACACCCGAACGCCCGCCTCGTGGAGCATGGACTCGATCACGACGGATTTTGCCATTGGATGGAAGCCGGCAACGTTTTTGCGCGCTCCAAACAGCGGCATCTTCTCCGAAACCCTTAGATCGATTTCCCGCTGCAGTCCTCCTTCGACTCCAAAATAATAGAGGTGGATCCCGCCGGATGTGCCGACCCCACCAAACGTCGGAAGCAACTCGATCGCTCCCACCTTTGCCCCCTCACGTGCCGCGGCAAGGGCTGCGAGGGCTCCTCCCGTGCCAAGGCCGGCGACCGCCACATCGAAGGATTCGGTGGTCGCGAACGGACTGGCCACCCTGCTTCCGGGCAGGCCGTCGGCGGGGCGGGAGTACATCATGTCTTCCGCCGCCCGGACGCCTGCGTCAAACCGCTGGCCAAGGTCCGAGTCCGTTGCGATGGGCAACGTCAGGAGATTCGCAGGAAGCGCCGCAATCACTGGTTCATCGACGCAGTAGTGCTCCAATGGGACGAATGAGCCATGGCTAACGACGGCCTTCTCCAGGGCTGCCTCCTGCCGAACGAACTTAAGAACGTCAAAGGTGTGAGTCCGGGGGCGGTCAGCCTTTGAACGATAGCGGACCACGGTTTCGTTGGGCCAGATCGTCTGCCCGAAGGTCATGCTCTCGATTCCCTGGAGGGGCGTGACCCACCGGATCGGATCGTGGGCGAAGGCTTGTGGGTGACGGAAGAAGATGGCCCACTCATTGGACGCGACGATCGGGCCTTTCACGCGATCATTGATGACGCCCGTGAGTTCCCTGCGATGGCTTGCGTCCATCCACCGGCGTGCGGCGATCCACGTTTCACCCTGTTTGGTGGCAAATCCCACGCGGGCGACTAAATTGGAGTCCTCTTCCCAAGCGAAGGGCGCAGCGTAGAAGAGGAAATCGATTCCGAGTTTCTGCGCGAATTCCGCACCGGCGACCTCACAGCATCCGCCGTCTATCTGCCCGCACTGCATCGCTTCGCGGGACTCAAGAAATCTGCTGAAGGCTGCCCAGGCGTCGCTCCTGCCCTCCCGGGCCTCGCTAATGAAGGACCAGGAGGCCTCGCGGAGTAATCCCGTGTGGCGGCTGACCAAGAGCACGGACTGACCCGCACGTCTCAGCGCAACAGCGGCACCGAACGCGGCGCAGGAGTCACCGAAGACCACCACGTCGTAGATCCGGCGCGTGTGCGATTCACTTTCCATCTATGCACAACTTATCGAACCACACCGCCTCCTGCCATTGATCCAAAGTCCGATATGCTGGAGAAAAGGCTTGAATGTCGGAAGCCTGCCTTCGAGCACCTATCCCTCGCCTACAGGCTTTGTACGGTTTCCTTCATTCACGAGACGCGTGGTGGATGGTATTCCAGTTACTTAATGTCTCTCTTTCTTGATGTTTACTCGCCGGGGCAACCGATTAACGACCACACACTGATCCATGACGGGAGCATTTGGCATTTGTTCCATATCTGGCTGCCTCCGGGGATCACGTGTCCGCGGAAGGCTGGAACAAACGTTGCCGCCGCGTATGCGTCAGATCATCGCGATCGGGTGATCGGACATGCGACAAGTCGTGATCTGCTGACTTGGGACACACTACCGGATATCCTACCCAAGACCGACGCAGGGTGGGAAACTTGCCCAGGTGCCAACGCGCCCTTTGTGGTGAAGGATCGGGAAAGCTATGTGCTTTTCTACAGTCGCTACTGCAATCAGGACGGCATTCCTTTCAATATCCAGCAGATCGGCCGGGCAACGAGTGACGATCTCATCCACTGGGAAGAGGATCCGGAGAATCCGGTTTTTCACCCGGGCGACTTTTGGTGTCCCTGGAAGGAGAGATCGGGGGATTTTTTCCGTCCCGCCTGCTGCCGGGATCCGCACGTGATACGTTACGGACCGGGATGGCTCCTGTTTTACGTCGCGATGACCCGCGAGCCGCGCGTGTGCGCCGTGGCCGTCGCCTCATCGGAGGACTTAAGGAATTGGACCGACTGTGGACCTGTGTTTACCGCGCCCATCACAGACCATGGCAGTGAGATGATCGAGTCGCCGTGTGTGCTCTTTCGCGATGGGCAATGGCATTTGTTCTTCACGCATGGCAGGCAGTCCTTCTGGACGGTGGGTGGTACCCCGTTTTGCTTCGCTAATCCGGTTTCTCTGGGGGAAATCCACGCCCCGGAGATCTTTGAATGGGAGGGTCGGTGGGTTATTACGCATTGCGGGCATGACGGGGGATTGTCGCTCGCGGAGTTGCGGTGGGGAGACGTGCCGGAGGTGATTCCCTTCGTTCGATGAAAGGTGCGGCAGGTGGAAGGGGCTGCCAGCCCCTTCTTTGGTTGGAAAACAGGGGCAGGCTGCCCCTGTCACTTTTTGCAGGGTTCCGTGCGGATTGCGTCCGGTCTGGCTCCTCAGTCCCGCGATCTGTTTTCTATCTAGGCAAGTTTGCTTTCCCTACAGGGTTTGAATGTTGGATGCGAGCGGGCATTGGATGACAATTATGGCAACCCCTCAGTCGACAGATGTACCCGTGACCTCGGTCCGGATCGTTTCGTCGTAGGTGAGATGAGGGAATCGACAGATCAACATTATGAAGCATCCCAAGATCGAGCGAACCACGAAAGTTCATTCTTCGAATTGTCCTTCGCCATGGTGCCGCACACTCACCGTTGCGGGCGCGTTTCTCCTGATGTCCTCTGGACAAAGCCTCTTTGGGGTGGACGTGATTAAGGCGAACAATACCGACAATCTCAACCTCGGTTCGTCGTGGTCGTTGGGGAATGCCCCCACCGCGGCGGATGTGGGCGTTTGGAACAGCACTGTCACATCAGCCAACACGACTTCACTAGGTGGCAATTTATCCTGGCAGGGAATCCGACTTGATAACCCGACGGGATTGGTAACGATCAACAGCGGAAACACCCTCACGTTGGGATCGGCGGGAATCAACGTGACGACAAGTTCGAGTGGATTGGCGATTGGTGCGGATGTCGTGTTAGGGCAGAGTCAAACTTGGACGGTTGCCTCAGGACGGTCGTTGACGGCAACAGGGGTGATTGACGACAGCGGGAGCAATTACAATCTAACATTTTCTTCTGGTGGGTCTGTGTCGCTCTCGGGTCTGAACACATATGGAGGCGCGACGAACACCGGGAATTCAATCATCTCAGTCAGTTTCCTCGCGAATGGGGGTCAGGCGAGTTCTATTGGCGATTCCAACAGTAGTGCCTCGAATCTCATTATTACGAGTGGCGGAGAACTGCGGTATGTTGGTTCCAGCAATGTCTCGACCGACCGGCAGTTCACGATCTCTGGAGGTGCCAGCAACGCTCAAGGATCGATCGTGAACAACGGAGCAGGAGTTCTCTCTTGGACCAGTACGACGGGGCCGTCTTACATCGGTTCGGGTACAAGGAATTTCCGGCTCTCTGGAACAAACACTGGAGACAATTCCTTTGCGGGAGTGCTTTCGGACAACGGAGCAAGCGCTACCGGTCTCACAAAAGCAGACAGCGGTCGGTGGCGGCTTACGGCGGAAACGTCGTCTTACACGGGCGTGACATCCATCGGCGGGACTCTCTCAATTTCCAAGTTGGCCAATGGCGGGTCAAACAGCAGTATTGGGGCTTCGACAAGTGCAGCGAGTAACCTTCTAATCTCGAATGGCGGTGTTCTGGAGTACACGGGTACGGGCGACAGCACCGACCGCTTATTCACCTTGAATTCGGGGGCAAGCTCCTCTGCGACAATTACTTCATCAGGGAGTGGGGCAATTTCGTTCACCAACACGGGCTCATTAGGTCACAACACTGTTGATCAAGCGAAAACATTGAACCTCAGGGGAACGAATACCGGGATCAACAGCTTTGCGCCTCTGATTCAGAACAATGGATCGGGCTTGGTGGCGGTTACGAAGAGCGATGCTGGGACTTGGGCTCTCACCGGATCAAACACTTATGATGGAGTCACCACCGTCAACGCAGGAACTCTTTTGATAAACGGTGACCAATCCGGCGCAACAGGGTCCGTTACTGTCACCGGAGGAAGTACGCTGGGTGGAACAGGGACTGTGGGAGGTGCCACGACGCTCGGGACCGGGGCGAAGCTTTCTCCCGGCAGCAACAGTGCATCGACGTTGACGTTTTCGGGGAATCTCACTGCGACGAACGCAATCAACAACACCAACGCATTCGTCTTCACTCTCGGAACCGCATCAGACCTGGTTGTCGTCGGCGGTACGCTAACAATTGGTTCCGGATCGCTCAGCTTTGACGACTTCGCCTTTACGGCGGGTGCTGGTTTCAATGGGGGAACCTACATGCTGTTTGACAATGCAGTCCTTTCGGGAACGCTTGCGGGCTCCGGTCTTACTGGGACGATCGGAGGTTATGGCGCCACCCTCGGGCTGAGCGGGACGGACATCATCGTCACGGTGGTTCCAGAACCATCGACATGGCTGCTACTCATTGGCGGTCTTGTCGTACTGGTGGGATTTGGTCGTCGCGCAGCAGGAGCCGGGGCTTTCGAGCCCCGACCGATGGCAGAGCGGCGCAGCCGCGTAGCTTCGTAGCGGCGTTCTCGGACCGAAGATTGATTCGCCATCGCGGGGTAAGCCTGCGATGCAGAAGTGAAGCGGCTTCGCCGCTTTGGGCGGAGGTTCGGGGCTGCGAGCCCCGGCCCCTGTTTGTGGAGGGAAAGGAGCCGGGGCTTTCGAGCCCCGACCGATGGCAGAGCGGCGCAGCCGCGTAGCTTCGTAGCGGCCTTCTCGGACCGAAGATTGCTTCGCCATCGCGGGGTGCGCCTGCGACGCAGAGGTGAAGCGGCTTCGCCGCTTTGGCGGAGATTCGGGGCTGCAAGCCCCGGCTCCCGTTCGACGAGGAGGCCATGCGTTTTGTCCAGCCCTTTGGGCATCCCTTGCAGCGGAAGGCGATTGCTTCGTCCATGCAGTCACCTAAACTCGTTTCAGGGTAAAAATGGTCGAAAAAGTGCCGCCTTCCCGGCTAAGAATGAATCAACAATTTCCATCGCGCGAAGCGAACCGATTTTCGGATCGGTCGGGCTTTTCGCTCACCGAGGTGGCCATGGCCGTGGGACTCATGAGCTTCGCCCTTCTCACGATCATGGGGTCTCTCCCCGTCGGCATGTCCGCCCTCAAAGCCTCGCGTGAACGAACCGCCGCAGGCCAGATTGCCAATGAACTGGCCGGAACCGTTCTTTCCACTTCTTTCTCCGACCTCAACACGCTCGCCGGAACGAACTACTATTCGTGGGACGGCAAGAAGGTGGCCGCCGGATCCACCGACGCCTATTTTGAAGCGGTGTTTAATCAACCATCCGATCCGGTTTACAGCGGTCAGCCAACGGATGCCAACACCGCCCTCCAGTTGGTCAAAGTGCAAGTCCGGCCGCGATCCAACCCGTCCGGATCCGCAAAAGGAAACGTGGAGCGCGTGGTCTTCGTCACCGGGCGCTAAACGACTTGGAATCTGACCGGTCTCCCTGAAAAATGCCAGTTTCCGGAAAACGCGGTTTCACTCTCATCGAGGCGTTGACGTCCCTGGCGATTCTTTCCGTGATCGTGGTGGTCCTCGTGGCCGCCACTCGCGCGACGAGCGATGTCTTTCGACGATCGAATTCTCAGGTCGAAACATTCCAAACCGCACGCGCCGCCTTTCAGGAC
>Ga0247837_1004331_pt1 | contig 22955 bp, 38 predicted proteins | sample LaCtaG_2_FD_187115 | JGI IMG/M metagenome (GOLD analysis project Ga0247837, IMG submission 187115) | Freshwater microbial communities from meromictic Lake La Cruz, Castile-La Mancha, Spain - LaCruzMarch2015_14.5m | ecosystem: Environmental > Aquatic > Freshwater > Lake | place: Spain: Castile-La...
ACTATTTAAAGAAAATCAAGGCCATCAACGAGCTTTGCATGATGAAGCCCCCGGAGATGGTGACGATCTGAAGCATGTTGCGTTGAACACAGGCCTGAGCGAACAGGGCAGTAAGACCGGCCCAGGTCAGCAACACTAGATCCACTGTGGGCATGCGATCTGAGAGTCCAGTGAGCACTGCCAGCAGGGTGGGGATGGTCGCGGAATGGATCAAGACCACGGCCAGAAAAGCCAAGGTCTCGGCGGACATGGGAGTGATGTGTGCTTGGAACCAGGTGGTGATTTTTTTCACGTCGATGTTTTTTAAGTCTATGCGGAATGCCATTTTAGATATCCTTGTGTCGATAGAATATGTGTCGGCCTATCTTGGCCACCCGGACCTTTTTCCACTGCGGATTCACATAGTCCGCATGATAGAACAAGGCACCCTGCAGGCTGGGCAAGCGGAAGCCTTCCAACAACACCATCTTGGCGGCTTCATAACTTTCGTTCCAGAGATCCTGTCGTACGGGTCTGCGTGCCACTGATCCATCACAGTACCAGGTAAACTGGCACACAGTTTTAGAATAAAACACATTGCGTTGGAATATGACCTGGCAAGGATCTTTTGGGTAGTCAGGATGTGCCACGCGGTTCATCACGATCTGTCCCACGGCGATCTTGCCTTCTGCGGGTTCCATGCCTGCTTCGTAGTAGATGTTGTCGGCCATGCACCGCAGTTGCCGTTCACGGTCTTTGAGGCTCACGAACTCATGCGGCCGGGCCATTTTCTCTACATGGAGACCTGACAGTTTGTCATATGTGACCATGCCCACTGCTATCAAACAAATTAAACCTGTGATGCCAAAAACGATTGCTCGCATATATTTTAACATACTAGTCCTCCTAGGTTAAATGCAGTGAAAAGATGTTGCCTGCACCAACGGCCCGAAAATATACAAAAGCCACTGTGGTCTTTATCAAGACGTAAATTTATGTATGGTATATCAACAGTGTAATAAACCCTGTTAATTCAGTCAACGATATAGGATAATTAGCCCCACTTCAAGGTGAAAGCTACGCAGTCACGTTCGCTGTCGAAGTAAAAAATATATCGACCGGGGCGTTGGTCTGACGCCATGTCCACCATCTGCCAACGCCAGTCATGTTCTAGTTCACCCTTGCACCAGGCGATGCAGGGCTCTAGGCCGCCCCAGGGTTTCGCGATCTCTTTGGCATGAGGGAAACTCAGGCTATCTCGGCTGTTGTGCAGTCGCACGAGATCCGCAGTGGCTATCATGTTTGAATCTGTGTGATCAACGGGCCCGATCATTGAATGGGGTCAGGATCTCGGTGGGAAGATTCCACATCACCAAACCAGCGTAGATCATGGCCAGGTTCCAGGTATACATGGTCCGCCAGGTCTGTAGAAGAGTCTCCAGGTGGGGATCCAGTGTGGGTGCTCCATTGCATATCATCTTGCATCTCCTTTGTTTGTTGCACTGCGGCCCAGAGATCGTCCAACACCAGGCCGAAGTCACCATAGCCTTGAGCTATGGTCTCTAGATATGATGCTCCGGGCTCTGAGGGTGCAGCCGAGTTCATCACGTAGAACATCACAGGCATGCCATCTACCGTGATCTCCTGCTTGCGGTACAGCCACGGATAGCCTTCGAACACATCCAGGCTCTGTTCACACGCATCCGTGATGGCCCACAGTGCACCAGGCACACGAGCACCCTCTGCGGGCTCGATGGTGGCCACGCCCGAAAACATCAATCTATAATCATGCAGATAAAACGGTTCAATGGCCACTGCTGAGGGACAACGCTGTGCCATGTTCTCTATATTTAAGTTGGCACCGTAGGCGAAATAAAGTTTCATCGCACGTAGTTCTTCCTGATATATTCATCGGCGTCAGCCATGGTGCCGGCATAGTAAAGTATGTTGTCGCGGATACCAAAGTGGTTACAGAAACTTTGGCCATAACTGAGATTCCGCATGGCCTCAAACACGAAGCCTCGGGTCCACTGTTGATATTCTTTCAGTGACACTGTGCGACGTTCGCTGTGTTGCCGGTCCTGCAAGAGTTCATTTACCATCTGTTCCATAACCATCTGCTACCACCTCTCCGTTTTCGTCAACTTCGATCCAGGAATAATCTCCCAACCATTTCACCCGGGCGATGTACTGATACCGGTCCGGTGCTCCTGTGCTCCAATCTTGTGGACCCAAGGGCACCAATCTCACCATGTTCTTGGCCGTATCGTTCACCAGCCAATAACACTGATTATGGTAGATCTGAAAATCGTACTTTGCTGAGTGTACAGCATCTGTGATTTCTAGTCTACGGCGTATGCTGTTGGCCTGCTGTTGCAGGATCTTGACCAAAGACATGATGCGATCATACTCTTGCTGGGCATGCAAGCGGGCCACATTGAGCATGATATCTTTTTGCTGAGCCACGGGCACTAGATCAAAAGCCGGTGCACCCACATCAGTGGGATAGGGTGTGACGTTTTTGTTGAAAAACTCCACCAGGCCGGTTCCTATTTGTGCATCAAACGACTCTCGACCTTTACTCCGATTGCTGGGTGGTGCTTGTTTTTTTACCATAAGATCATCGGTACATCCGGTACATGTGGGTCTACGGCACCGAGTATCGGTGATCAATCCAAATCCATCCAAGGCAGATCCCAAGTTATCATTTTTACATTCTCCACCCCAGATCTCGAGGTCTTTGTCAATGTATAATCTTGTGTCTCCGGCATGACAAGTCCAGTCTTGCCAGTTATCCAAGTGTTGATTGTGTAACCAGTTGGCATACACACGATATTGATCGCCGTCGTCGGTCTGTATTTCGCAGTTGTAGTTGGCATGATTTTCAAACTTCAAGATTGTATCTACCTTTTAAGATAGGATTATCTCGGGTCTTTCGCCCAAGATCAACTGTGTTGATGCTGTGACTGATATTGTGTTCGGTCAACCATTTTTTATACATAGGAATCCTGTTTTGGTTCCAGTGTTCATCCATGATATTGACATGAAAACTTTTTCCAGGTCGGATCATAACTTGATTCAAAGCTAGAGATTTATTGAAAAATTCTTGTTCATCCATGTGCTCGCTGTGCGTGCTGAAAGAGATACTTTCCACCTTGTCAGCCAGTTTAAGATAATAATTTTGGCTTGCTGATCCATTGGTGGTAATTGCGATGTGTTTGATGTCCTTGTAACCATCACGCAACCATCGAATCATGGGCAAGAAATTTTTATTGGCAGTGACCTCACCACCAGTGAAACTTATCTTGAATCCAAGTTGTCGTGTGCGGGCCTGTTCGTAGATATTACGCCAGACTGTCTGCATGGTTTCCAGATCATGTGGCATGCTGGTATTGTCATGCAGTTCCGTGGGACAATACATGCAATCATAATTACACCTTGACCCTAGCATCCAAGTGATGCTGAAATATTCAGGCACAGGCTGGATGCTGATGATTTTTCCACTCACGTACGAGATCCTAATCCCATAATCCCTCATAGTACTTGCCAAACAGACGGAAACCATTGGTCATACGGTCCTGTACCTTTTTCGCACCTTGTTCATCATACACATGGGTGTCGTTGGCACCGCGATCCATGCGGAAATACCGGTGCTCACCTCGACACACTTCATTGCCCTCAGCATCCACGGGAGTCCATGTCATGTCAGGCGTGCCCGAATGGAATTCTGCGGTCCAGTCATCCTGGTTCTTTTTCTCAAATGCATAGATCATTTCCGCCAAGACCCAGTCCCAACGGGCAAAATGATTGCTGTCAGTGTCCCATTCGTTCTCTCGGGGTTCAGCGGCTGTGCTTCGCAGATGCTCGGGCACATCCTCATCCGCCACATTGGGGGCACCATGCTTGGTTGCCTGCAGTTGCCGCAGCATGGGCAACACGATGGCGGCCAAGGTCGAATCCATTGACCATGTGTCCCAACGATCTATTTTTACGTAGGTGATTCTGGGATGTATCGTGTCCAGCACACGGTTGACTAACCGCGAAATAGGCTCTAAACGGTCTGCCCACTGATCCGCCCATGCCGGATGATCCACCCACTGACTCTTCTCACGCTTTTCATCCGCCAGGCGTTGTTCCAGGCTCCAGCGGCTGCACCGGGACCAGTCGGTCCAGAAGAACACCCAATCCAGCACAGTGTAGGGACTGATCCAGTGACTTCTATAATTTGAGATATAAACTTTCATCTACCATACCTCTGTGTCTGTGACTTCTATTTCTTCAAACCGGTCCGGTGTACTAGCATTGAAAAATCTCGCCCAGGTCACGGTGCCGATGCCATTGTTGTTTTTCTGCACGAACATTATCCTGTCATAATTTTTGTTAAGCTGCATCCAGATCAGCACCCGTTCCAGTTCCTGTCGGGTGAGCACGGTCTTGCGTGTCATGATTCACGCAGTCGCAACCTGACTTCGGTCTCCCGGCGTGGATCCAAAAATTCTATGGCCCAGGCATTGTCCTTCCAGGCCCAAGACCAGTCTCGCCCTATGATCATGTCGCATTCTTCGGTGAGAAACTCATACCACCACCGGATGTCCGCGGCTTCACCAAGCCCCATCATCGATCCATATCCTCACGGTCAGGAACAGCACGAATACACTGAAGGTTTGTTCATTGGGTCCTTGCCAATCACCACGACGATCACTGCTAAATCTCGGTGTCCAGGCCCAGTGCCACGGGTTTACAGTGATACTCACGCTGGCACCAGAGTACATCAACCATTTAAGCACGGCTGCTCTCCAGATCGGCCTTGAGCAGGCTCAACACCGATTCTTCACCTTCTGTGACCAAGACTCGAGCGTGTTTCACACGTGATTCGATCCTGGATTTCAATTCGGCCACGGTGTCACCTTGGGCCAGGAATGATCCGTTTCGTGTGTCATACACATAGAACACACCGTCGATCTGTTCCACCCTGGCTGGTATGGTAGATGCTTCGTAGATTTCCACGGCCCGGGCTAACAGTGCAAGTTCGCGTTCCGCACGTGATACCGCGATATGAATCATCACGCGGAAAACCACATAACCAATGATCGCACCTGCTGCTGCACCTATTATGAATTCTATCATGTATTCAGTCCTCGGTCTATGACGCCTTGTTCATACCACTCAGTGAGTGGCTCGGGTTCTTCGTCGGGTTCTATGCCAAATTCTTCTCCAGCCATTTCCCAATATCGATCGGGATCCTGACCGTGTTCCGCATGGTCTTCATCAAAATACTTACCATCAAATGAATCCCAACCCACGAACTGCATGCCGGTCTCAATGTAGGACAACCGGTATGTGACACGGCCATCCCGTTCAGCCCAGTACCGGAAGGCTTCGATGGGTGGGCCCCAGGCAGTGTCAAAGGAAAAAGTGATGCTATCCTCTTCCACATCATCGCTGACGAAAGGGCGGGTAATGTCCCATTTGGTTCCCCAGTTGCTACAGCACCAACTATACCAGTTGTCTCGTTGATCCGCGGGCATGGGCCGCATCCAGGCCAACAACTCCGGATCTTCTTTGGCCAGAACTGTTCGAATCTCATCGATCGCGGGTCGAGGACCTTGTATCACTGCGGTATTCGAGCACCAGTTGGGCATCTGGGTTCCTTTGGCTTATTTACAAACATACCTTAGTATACACAATATAACATTATTGGTCAACTTACCTTTGGACAGTTGTATTGGCAAGCAGATATAGGATCATGCTCGATTTTTGCATAGAATTCTATCACCTGTGGTCGATCCAAAATCTGAGTCAATTTGGTGGTCCTTATGTCAAATAAGTCGAGATTTTTTCCAAAGATATTTTTGTGGTAAAATCTGTGATCGGCAATAAAACAGCACGGAACATAGTGTCCCGTGGCTGTAATAAAATGTTCGGAACCTTTTTGACATTTTGAATCTACTTGTTTTGCGATATTCTGTTTGAATTCCTGTTGAGATTGGAATCTTATACCTAGTTTACTGATATCTGGCATAAGGTGTTGGGTGCCTTCGTCAAATCGATCACTGGGAGAAATTGTGAATTTGTCAATTCCGAGTTCTTGGCTGAGATTTTCTGCGGCTGCAATATCCTGTTGATTGTATCGAAAAGGAATGTATTTCCAGGCAGTTTTCACTTTGGATTTTGAACAAACAGCAATGGCCTGTTTGATTGATGCCCAATCTCCATTTTCACGATACATAGTAAAATTTTCAGGTAGTCCATCAATACTGAATATGACCTCATCGTCCTCTGTTAAAAGATCACAGATATCTTGCCACCATTCAGTGGACTTATGGCTGCCATTTGTGGTCATGGATATCAGGCCTCCACGGTTTTTTATTCCGTGTATCAAATGATGCAGCCGAGGATGATAAATTGGATCACCATAATTTCCACACAAGCTGAATTCCAAACCAGTGATATCAATATCCAAAAAAGCCAACAATTGTTCTGTGTCTAAACTGTGATTTTTCCAATGTTGTGGCCATTTGTCAATGAATCTTGTTCGAGCACAGCCGCAGCATTTGAGTGTGCAGATATTGGTTGCTTCAATATGAAAGGCCTTGATTTTTGGTATCATAGCATTATATAAACAAAAAGGCTGCCGGAGGCAGCCTTTTTGACAGTGGCTTGTTTGATCAAGCCAGCGAAGGACACTGATTAGACAGTGATGCCCAGGCTCTGTGCTTTGTATGCCAGAGCGACCATGTTACGGCTGGGCTTGCCCAAAACGTATTCGGTCACAGCCACACCGTTACCAGCCTTGCGACGGTTGGTGTACACAGCGAATCCGTGTGAACGGATGCGGCTGATTTCGGCGTTGAGGTTGCCAATGCCCATTTTTTTGGCCTTGGCAGCGGTAACTGCTTCGCCCTTTTGCAGTGCGGAAAAAACACGGAACGTCTTGGTTTCAGGATTGATAAGTTTCACAGTATTACCTTTCTTTAGTAAAAGTTAGATGTTTTGCAACATCGTGTTCGTATATTACATGAACTTCTGGGTATGATCAATGCTTTTTTGGCATGAGTTTTGCCATATCCTGCGATATTGGCGGTAAATTACTACATCCACCAACACAGCAACATTAAATAGAGTGTTGCCGGAAGGTCCGGCATCAAATTTTCATTCCAATTGGAGATCTCAATGAAATCATTAGCACTCGTAGTTGCAAGCATGTTCGCAGCTTCTTTGGCTGTTGCACAAGCACCTGCCAAGAAAGAAGAAGCAAAAAAAGACGCACCCAAAGCCGAAGCCAAGAAAGATGACAAGAAGGCAGCACCAGCAAAAAAGGACGAAAAGAAGCCCGAAGCCAAGAAGTAATCTTGGCCCAGAAGGTTTTTATAAGACAAAACCGCCCATGAGGCGGTTTTGTTTTGGGTAAATATCGGATGACGCCGAAATTTATTCCTGTGGCTGGACTGATGCTGAGAGTTCATCCACATGACGACAACGACCACGGAAACTGTGCCCCGGACAAGTACATGACCATCTTCCCGAATCCAATGACACGATGTATTCGTTACCTTTGGAACCGGCTACTCTCCAGATCTGGCCCTTAGGTTGCTCCACCACTTCTGATTCAGTCCGGATAGTGAGATCGAATTTCCATGGATTATTTTTCACATCAATGAACCGGCGACCGCGACGGTCGATACGCTGTGGTTGGCTGAAATATTCGGGTCGGTCTTTACCCCAGCGACTGTAGGCCAAGGCCCGGTCTCCACTCATGAGATACACATGATTGGGCTGACGATAGGGCACGTCCCACTCAGTGACTTCTTCTACGATTTTCAATGCCATGTTGCTGTCCTTGTGATCAACCAAACGCACGGATCAGGCCCGTGGCACCTATGCCCAAGGCCACCACATTGACCAGCATCTGCGGACGATTCCGCACACGCAGAGTCCAGATCAGGAATGCCACGGTGCCCGCAAAAAAGGTCACGATGTTCCAAGGATAGGCCGCAGGGCCCACGGCGTTGAGGCTGTGGCCCGCGATGATGAACACGGCTCCTACCCACTGGATCACTTCGTCGACATGAATCTTCAAACCGGCTCCAAGAGGTTAGCAGGAACATTGTAGCGACCATCTAGAGTCTGCACCAGGATGAACTTCTGCTTGACCCGATCAACGGTGCCAAAGATGTCCTTGCCCAGTTTGGGATGATAAAACTTCACCGAAGTGCCCAGGGTGATAGATCGTTTCACCTCGCGGGTGAGTTGGGCCCGGCGATACTTGATGGCTGAAGCGATGGCATTGAGTTGATCATTGGTGAATGATCCCTGCATGATTTCGTGATTGATTTCTGAGATTGTAGGCATGATGTCTCCTTTTACATGGACCAATAGGATTCGCTGGAAGGCGAGCAGAAGTAAGGAGTGTCTACATCTTCCTGGAACTTCTTGCCCGTCATGATATTGGTACGCTCTACCTTGGTTGGTAGGTTGTGAGCGTGGCGGAACTTCTGGAGATTGTCCTGGCTCACGATCACCAGGTCTGCTTCACGGAAGCCCTGCTTGGCTACCACGCGAGTGCGGCATGCTTTGGCCGCGGCCTGTGTCTTGTAGGCCTGCCAGCGGCCACCACGATCGGTGATGATATTGCCGGTGTTTTGGTGTACTAGGTAATATGACATATCTGCTCCTGTTTTTTTACTATACTGATATTATAATCGAAATCACTGTTTCTGGTCAACCACCCTAAAAACGCTAGGTTAGTGCCCACTAACCATTATATTTTCACATATACCTGGCAATGCAACAATAAATATCATGGTAAACCAGGAGAAACAAATGAAAATCGTCAGTGGTTTTTGGGACTTCATGATGCGATGGGCCGAAGTGATCCAGGATTCACACATGGCTCGTGCCCAACAGATGGTGCGTGACCGGAGTTGGATACGATGAAAAGCATCTTTAATAGTATCAAGGATTTTTTGGAAATGTGGGGTCGTGCCCGAGCGGCGGCTTACCTAGCACGAAACGGCAATTATCAAGACGCACAGGCCCTGTATCGTGACTGATCATCAGGAACAACTGCGGGCTATCTTAGAAGATCCTGACTATGATCAGGGCATGCTGAGAGAGTGGTTCCAGCAGAGATATGGTGACTGGTGGCTGCAGGCCTGGCAACGCTATCTAGAAACAGGCGATATCAGTTGGTAGAAACTTTGTGCCGGGCTTGGCAAGATTACTTGGTTTTCCAATACTGTCATTGGCGATATGGATCAAGTTGGCGGTGGTATTATCTCAACTATGAGCAGACCAAAGAACTCATATTATGATATCAACAATGTTGCATCAATCGTAAAGCCAGCCAAGACCTTGGATGTTGTGGATCCAAGAAAACACCGGTAGTTCAAAAGTCAGCGTCCATATTCCAGGCCAACTCAAATAGGTGTGTGGACTCAATTGCGGTTGTAAAATCACGCCGGAATCAAATTGCTCTGTGGCCCAGGGTTCAGGATAAACAGGTTCATACACACCGGCCCAGGCAAATCGTGGATCTGTGATTCCAAAAAAACTTACTTGTTGTATCACCACTGCTTCCTGATCTCTTTTGTCAAGAAGTTTTACTTGTAGTCTACACACGCCTTGTGAAACGAATCTGAAATCCTTGGTAGTAATTCTATCAAGATCAATATCAACAAAATCACCGTCAATTCCAATCTGAATTGGCAAGGGTCTATCGTGATGCAGTGGTTGCATCGTCACTGACATTTCAACAGGATATGTCATAGCCATATCGATCCAATATATCTTGGAATTCTGGATAGAGTTTACGAGCATCATAGCCATACACGCGATCCCAACGTTCACAGTGTTTAACCATGGCTTCGAGTTGTTGTTCGCTGTCATCTGGCGTGGCGGTTTTCAAAACATCTAAGCACATCAAGGCCTGTTCTTTCACGACGTGAAGATAATTGTGAGGATCGCTGGCGTTGTAATCAGTTCCAGTTGATATACCTCGTAGTTGATCCAACAAAGTGATGTATGATTGTTGGTACTGAGTTTTGACATAGTCGGGTAGTATTTCAACTGACAAAAATCTTGGACTGGTACATAAATTGCTTTTCACGATAAGTTTGTGGTCTATGGCATATTGTAATAATCCAACATAATATCCTATGCTTAACACGCTGGGTGCTGGACGCAGTGTCACTGTGATCGATGTGCCATTGCAATGTTCCAGATATCTGTCAATATTTTTTAAGACCAATGCTGTATCAGTACCCTGGCGTTGATAGGCATTGTGTTCATCCACGGTTTCTATGCTGACTTCGATGCCTACTCTACGGAATCGGCTGAGTTTATCAAGCAACTCCGGACGAAACACAGTACCATTGGTAACGAAACTGAAACACACATCAAATCGTTTATGTTCAATCATGGTGTCGACCAAGTCTTCTAATCTGCTGGTCAACAATGTTTCACCACCCATGAAGTGTATGTTGTTAAGCCCAGGAAGATCCAACAATTGTTTTTGAAATCCTTCCCATACTGTATTGTCTTTAGTCCAGTCATTTCCTAAATATTGTCGGCTACTTTCTATTCCCCATCGGACCTGTTGCGATGCGATAGTGCTTGATGCTCGAGGACTGCACATCTTGCAGGCTAGATTACAAAAATTTCCTAGATCTATGTGCATGTCTATGGGCACAGTATCAGTCATACCCTGATAAGCATGGCTTTTAATAAAGTGTTTGTATCCAGGACTTTGTTGGAAACTTTGATCGAACGCGGTTCGAGTGAAAATAACACTTTTCTGATTGCTTTTTAGTCTACGACTGTTTCCACCATGATCCTCTTCGGTGTAACAACGACTACATTCAGTCAGCCTCTGGTTGTCCAATATGTTTGTTCTGAACTTGCGTACAGGTTGGCTATTGAACCAGTCTAGAATGGTCATGGTAGAGATATTGTACTGTTTATTGGATTCATCATACAACTTATGGGCTTCTTGGCAGCAGATTCCCAAGCTACCGTCCCAGTAGATGTGTAATTCATACCACGGGGTGTTGCAAAATATGTTTTTATCAGATATCACGTTGTGTTATCACTCGATCAGCCAGACCATAGACCACGCTCTGTTCGGCGGTCATGAAGTTGTCGCGTTCCATGTCAGACTTCAATTCTTCAAATGAGCGTCCAGTGTGCCGAACATAGATGGTGGTTAGCACTTCTTTCCATCTTAGTAATTCTCGAGCCTGGATCTCCACGTCCGTGGCCTGGCCCGAAGCACCGCCCAAGGGCTGATGTATCATATGTCGAGCATTGGGCAATATGCTTCGCTTGCCAGGAGCACCCGCGGCAGCTAACAGCGAACCCATGGACGCGGCTTGCCCCATGACGATGGTCTGGATGGCAGGCTTGATATACTGCATGGTATCATAGATGCTCATGCCTGCTGTGACTGATCCCCCGGGTGAATTGATATAGAAAAAGATGTCTCGATCAGGGTCTTCTGATTCCAAGAACAACATCTGGGCCACGATCAAACTGGCCGAATGGCTGGTGACTTCAGTGTCCAGCATGATCACTCTATCCCGCAGCAAGCGGCTGTAGATGTCGTAACTGCGTTCACCTTTGGCTGTTTGTTCCAACACTATGGGCACTAGATTTGGCATGCTATTCCTTTTTCAATTTTGATCTGTTGTTCCTGCACGCACTCTCGGAATCTATCATAATTGTATGCGATTTTGTCCTGAAGGTCAATGATCTTGTGTCGCAAATAGGACCGAGGCTGTGTGACCAGAATCTCAAGGAACGGTACCATGTTTTCAGGATCGCTGAGATCGAGTTCTGTGATATCTCCAAAGTCTTTGGTATAGTTTTTGAATCCGTGTTGATCCAACCATGAGACAGCACCATCAGCGGCGTACACCAAGAAAGGTCTGTGTCCCAGCATGGGTTTGAATATTTTTTCGCTGACGAAGTGGCATTGGCTCACGTCAAACACTGTTTCTGTTACCACGTTTAAAAAACAACGACGCCAGTTCGCAGGATCACCTAGGCTTACTATGTCATTGACAATGCCGTGATATTGTGCATGCCCATTAGGTGCTAGAGTATTCGTTGCCACGAACTCTGTGATCCTACGTCGGGCCGGCGATTCTCCATCACTGCCCATGCTTACCATGCCATGATCCAGCAGGCCTCGAGCTTCCATGCGGTCATATAGTCGTTGACGATGCCAATGCGGCTTACGATTCAAACACATGAAGGCAGTGTCAATGTCAGCAGTGACATCCGGCAAGACGAAGTATTGATCTAACACCTGGGCCCAGAACGTGATGTCATGCTCTCCAGCATAGTTCCCCACGGCCAGCACCGGTCGATCAAATTCGCTGTACCAGTCAGGCTGCGGTATAGCAGTGTCAATCATGGATACCAATACCAGTTGGTCCCACGCATGCGACCGCAACCACGCCAGTGTGCTATCATGTTCCTTTTCACCGTACCAAGTGCTGTTTATGATCACGGTTCTACTGGCATCTGTGATCAAGGGTAGAAGATAGGCATCCAGGATCTTTTGCTCGATCTTCTTGACGGGCCATTCAGGTCCCCAGCCATGATCCACTGTGTGCGTTATCATTGCGGGGCGTGTCTACGGCCTATTTCTCGGGCCCGTTGTTGATTGTGTGCTAGGATGTCTTGGATCTCTACCATGAGTTGTGAGAAATCTGTGTGACACGCCAACATATCGATTTGTTCACGCATGGCCTGCCATCTTGGAAGACCCTCTAGCTCATCATATGACTCATCCCACACTGAGTGCCAGGTGCGGAAACCCTGTGATCTTAGATTGTGCAGGAAGTTCTTGGGACCATACACTAACATGGGTTTGTGATACAACAAAGGTCGCACGGTTTTTTCTGTGGGAAAAAAGCAATGACCACGGCAATAGGCTTCGCACACTATTTCAATGTCAAAGCGATGATAGTGATTCAGCAATGACAGATTGGTATTGCATTCAGGCAGGTATTGATCTCGCACTCGATGACCATCCACGCTGCCAACACCGGGATCCTGCATCCATTGTTCGTAGTCGGGCCCGAGACTCCATTCTTCTATGTGTTCTAAATCCAGTCCTACTGCAGATGGCAGTTGGCTGGCTGTCATCATGCTGAACAGGGTGTGGTCAGCATGATGGGTGATCATGTCATGGAGTACACGCAACCGTGGTAAGGTGCGGCGTCCTAAAAACAAACCGAACCTGTGTTCGTGTGTGCTGGACCGTGGTTGATGATGCCAGTACCTGTGGGCCATCCAAAAAAAGTGGCTGTAAAAATGACGCTCGCATCTGTTATACTCTACAGGATCGACAGTGTTGGGCCAGTGCTGGATCCATACCTGATCGGGTTGATAGTAGCGGTTTATCATGTCGGCGATGCCCAGGGCAGTCATGCTGGCACCTTCACTGCCCATGTCCATGATCACCATGTCATGTGACTGTTTCAGCAGTTCATGTACTTGTTGAGGGTTGAGCCAATGATCTCCGCAGATCTGCACTGGAATCGTAGTCATACCAGATACTTACCACGGTAAATACAGCATGCGTGACATATTAGACCAACTTGATTCCTTGCTGATTGAAGCCAATCTAGGTGCCAACGAAATACCTGCCACAAAACCCAGTTCTGTGATCAATCCTAAAACAGGTCGTCCATTCAGCCGTCCAGAACTGTTCCTCAACAAGGTTGTCACAAACAGTCCATTTACCCTAGTGTCTGGTGGAGAAGTTGTTGTAGACCCCCGAGAAGCACGCCGGGTGCGAGATTGGATAGCCACGGGGCCTCAAGGTGCCATCACTCTGAAGACCACCGATGGTGGCACAGTGAAAAACACACAGATGTTGAAGACCGTGGAATTTGGCAGCAAGGAAAGCCAGACCATCCGCCTCAAGGGCAGCGATATATTTGACACGGAAAAGCAAGATCTCAAAGATTTTGGCAACAGCATCAACGATGTGCTGCGTGCCGGAGGATTTCCTGCTGCTGACATGTACAGCAAGATCGCGGACAATCCCAAGGTGCAACAGTTGGGACAGATTGGCGACGCAGTGATACTCATGGCACGGCAGGCCAATTCTGGACAGGTGCCGGAGTTTCCGGCAGGACTCAGCAAGGAAGAACGCAAGGCCATAGAATTGTACGCATCAGAATATCTAGGTGTGTTGGGTCTGTTGACCGGTGCCACAAAGTTTCCAGATCGCAAACAGTTCAACGAATTTCTAGGTACCGATCTCAATGACATGATCATGTTCTTCCCCAAAGACAGTGCCAATCCCTTGGCCGACAGTTTCTCTGTTGTGAACGATGAAACTGGTCATGCATTGAAGATATCCAGCAAGGCCGCAGGCAAAGGTGCACCACCTTCTTTGAGCAGCATCAAACTGCCCGCGGATGTGAGACAAGAATATCCCGAAGTGGCCGGCTTCTATGATCTGGCCACTGATCCCAGGATCACTGCTTTTACCCAGCCTTTTGCCATGATGAACTGGCTGCATGAAAATGTGCCAGATGCTGTTCCCGCTGAGTATGAGCCATTGTTGCCATTCACTTCAGAAACAGTGAATACCGCACAACAGAGTTATCGTACCAAGTCTCCCATGCCCCGCAATCTCATGCGGGTATTCGATCGACGACTGTCAGACCGTGTGCGTGCCGGGGATTCCACAGATGGTGGCAAGGCATGGTATGCAGTGATCACGGATGTGATGACTGCTGTGAATGATCAGGACGCCGTGCCAGGATTCCAGAAAGCTGTGATCCGCAGTCTAGGGCACAACTTCGTTCAGTTATACACGGAACAAAAAGGCGATCGCTTGGAGACCACAGCATTCTGGCCGGCTAAGATCAAAGGTCAGGCCATACTCAAGAGCAAGGGATCCAGCAAGGATCCAGTGGGCAACAAGATATCAGTGGAAGTCAGTCCAGGCAAGTTGGCCAGCTATACCGCACCTGAAGTATCTGCTTCGTCAACAGCAAGTGCTCAGAACACAGATATTGACTCTGTAGAAAAACAACGGTCTTCAGTGACTGCTCGCAGTGCCGGAGCAGAAAAGAAATCGTCAGCAGATACTAAAACACTAGGCAGGAAACGCAGGAAACCTTGATCAGGCTGCGAGATCTGCGATAGCATCGCAGATGTGATATTCCAGGGCTTCTTCCGCTGACAGCCACACATCCTGCGGTGGCAACAATACTTTACGGATAACATCGTCCTCCAGACCCGTGGCGTCTCGGTACAGGGTGACCATGCGTTTCTGCGTGAGCTCAAACTCCTTGATAGTGGCGAAAAGTTCATGGCTCTTGCCTTCGCTTTCCCAGGAGAACTGATGGCTCAGGATTGATGTGTTGGGTGTGAGAACCCTGCGGCCCGCGGCACCAGCCATGAATATCAAGAGTCCACATGAAGCGATGCTACCCAAGCCCACGGTTTTCACCGGAATCTTGGAACTACGCATCACGTCGATCAGGGCAAAGGCTTCGGCGATGTTGCCACCTTCTGAGCAGATCATCAACAGCAATTCCTTGTGCTTTTTCTTCCGCACATGGTTTTCATGCAAGATCCACTCAATCACGGGCTTTACAGTTTCATGGTTTATTTCATCCATGAGAACCATGATGCCATGATTGTTCAAGGCTTCACTGGCATTGTCGTACTGCGGTAGATCTTTGTCTGCGGTGGTCATGTCAGGGCTTGTTTGAATTGTATGTGCTTATTATAGCACGGACCAAAAAGTACCGCTATTACTTAGTCCTCCAAATCCTGTGTTACGAACATTGTGCGGCCCGCACTATGCGGACATCCACTCGATCCATGTTTTTAACGGGCAGTCCGCCCAGTTCCAGGGTGATTTCATAGCGTTTGCTGCTGTGGGTGTTCAGAGTCACATAGCCCGGACCCACGTCCACGAAATACCACGGTGCGTAGTTGGAGTGATCCAGTTCAGCCACACCGAAACAACGAGTGATCAGGGCGGCTCCGCCAGGGTCCTGCACAGTCATGCGGATCATGGGCCGAGATATCACCAGTTCTTGGTGCAACATGTCAAACACCACGCGATCATCGAAATAGGCACTGGCCTGCCGCCCCACATGCACCATGCCCGTGGTATAGCAGTTGGCCAGCCAGCGTAGGCAGTCTGGACGCTGATTGATGGCTGTGACAGCCTCGGCCATGCTCCGCACATACACCGAATTCCAGGCTACAGAGAACGGCACATGCAACCGGGCCTGGCGGCGATCATCCATGGTCACTCGTGTGGCCGACAGCGAGATATCAAAGGCCCGTTGGGGAAAATCCTGGGCCACCACACTGACCACTCGGTCGCTGGTCTGGCGTTCTCGTTGTATGCTGGCTATCTGTTCCGAGATGCGTCCACCTTCTACCCTTCCTGCGTCTCGGCTTTCGTTGAGCAAACGATCCGCGATGCCGCTACGACGCACCCATACGTCTATCTTGATCGTCATGCCCGACGGGGCAGACTGCCGTTCTAGGATCTTGAAGTCATGCACATAGCCCGAACTGTAGTTGATGATTTCGTTGCGTTTTACCGCATCATCTCTCACTTCTCTGTGACTCAGCAACAGACTGCCCACAGCCTGGTTTACCGCCAGGCGGAAGGCCTGTTCCCGTGCGTCTGTTTCGTCGCGTCCGTGTGCCTGCACCTGCACATAGAACACTTCTATGCGATCCTTCTTGATCCACTGTCCTATGGTGAGCAGCATGGTCAGCGGACTGGGTGTTAGATACTGTAGCACTGACTGTGACCAGGCCGGCTGGGCCAAGGTCACACACAGCATCAAGCAGAGCGGGCGAAGCATCAACGCATGCGACCGCGGATGAACTCAGAAGTGGCCTGATCCTTTTCACTCCACTGATACACAGCCACATACAGTTTGCCGTCCTGTACCACACTATCTCTGACCTTACGCACACCAGTCAAGCGTCCTTTGGCGGTGATCGTGGTCACGGTGTTGACCAGGGTGTTCTCCACCCGATCTGCGATCCTGCGGCTGGTGTTGTTGCGGCTGTTTTCTTCGCCGGCATTTTCCAGTTCTTTACTGTCAAAGTTGAGATTGTCATCATTGCTTTTGAAACGATTCAAGGTATTGTCACGGGCCTTGTCCAGGCTCTTGGCCATGATCTTTACACGGCGATCCGTGCTAACTGTTTTTCCATGCACGAATTTAACCAACTTGTCCATGGCATCGGCTTCGGCCAGCACATCCACGTTGCCTTTCCAGGCCGGTGCTAGACCATACACCTCGATGCGATCCAGTTTGCCGGTGAAGGTGTAGAATAACTTGATGCCTTCGTCCTTGAATTCCGTGCTTATGGTGCCATCTCTCACTGCAGTCTGGCTGTCGCTTGGCGGTGCCAGGGCTTGTTCTTTGTTGCCAAAGCCAAGACTGCCACAGCCTGTGACTGTTATCATAGCGGCCATGGACATGGCCAATGCTGTTTTTTTCATCTTCATTCCTTATTGTTTTTTGATCCATCCGCCGACGGATTTTAAATCGTCGCCGGCACCCGAAATCGCACCACCCAGTGTGCCACAGGCCTGCAACATCGTGGCAATCACCAAAATCGGAAAAATTTTCATTGCAGTGATCCTTGTTTGGTTAAAAGAAAAAAACCTTGTTTATGTGTGTATATTACACGAACAAGGTTTTCTGGTCAACTCCGCCCTTTATTGGATAGGTCGGATTTCAACCGGTCTTGAAGCCGATTGGGTCGCAGACTGGCCGGATCGAGATTCACGCAACCAAGCAAGGCCTTTTTCCATGCCCAATTTGTCCAATTGCTCGTTGGTGAGGCCACCGTTGCTTTGTCTTTGCCGATCCATTTCCGCGTCATACTGCCGATTACGCTCGTCCGTTTCCGCACGTTGGGCCATGATCACGGCATCCTGATGCATGAGTTTGCCGTTGTGGTACTGATACTCGCCGCCAAACTGGGTGAGATATCCCACTTGGTTGTCGCTCAACCAGGACCGCCAGTTGCCATAGGCAGTGAGATCACCGGTCCAGACTGGGCGTCCGTCTGTGGCCCTGGGCAGGTATGTGCGTGATCCATCTCCCAGGCGTACCGCAGCCATGGACTGATAACCTTGTTTTTGATCCTGGCCCGTGTGGAGGATTTCCACGCCGGCCTGGGCCGAAAGTGTGAAAGACAGTGCTACAGCCATGGTGGCTAGTTTCATGTGAGATCTCCTTGAAGGGTCAATAAAAAATCCTACCCTGTTATAATACATGGGTAGGATTTTTGTGTCAACCTTGGTTAGCAAGCACTAACCTGGGGTTTTTGGTTTAGATCTGTACGGCTTTTTTCACTGCTTCGCCGAAGGCCTTGGCGGCAGCGGCTTGGGCACGGGCAAACTCAAAACTAGCACTCGAAACGGTTTCGGCGATACTTTTGGCTTTGGTATCCGTGATCAGTGCGATGGCTTTGGAATTGGCTTCTTCCATCTGGGCGATGGCTGCGTCAACATCAAACATCTTGGCTACATCAAATTTAGAAAAATCGATTTTGGTAAAGTCCATTTTGGGTTTCCTTTTCATAGTAAGCGAACCTAAGTATCTGGAGACCCGCCCCATGCGGCATCTCGCGTACATCCTTATTTATCAAGTATAGCACATATTTGCCTGGCAGTGCAACATAAATTTTGTATCAATTTAGCCGAATTGATATAAATAATATTGTTTAACAACATTAGGAGAATCTCAATGGAAGAATGGAAAGTCATACCAAATTACGAAAATTATGCAGTTAGTTCCGACGGGAATATTAAATCTTTGAGATTTAATCGACTGTTAAAAAGTTCAAACAGTGATTCTGGATATCTATATGTAAATTTAGTTCGAAATAAAATTGTTAAAACTCATTCTGTTCACAAATTAGTAATGGAGAACTTTGGGCCAGAAAAGCCAGAAGAAAACGTGGTGATCGACCACATTGATGGAAATAAAAATAACAATAGTATTAAAAATTTACAATGGATTTGTATTCGCCATAATACTGAAAAATATTATAATAATTACGACAAAAAATCCAAAATTGTTGAGCTATTCAAACAAGGATATAGTTCAGCACAAATTACGGACAAGGTCGAACTTCATTATTCTACTGTAAGACAAACTATTCTTAAGTTTCAGTCTGGCTTATTGCCATAGTAAAATTAAGTTAAATTCGCTTGACTCGGGCCAGGCCCAGGGTCTCTAGCAATCGGATATACATCCACCCCAGATCAAACTCCCACCAACGGCGGCTGAGCTTGGCCGATGCCGGTGATTCATGATGATTGTTGTGCAATTCTTCACCACCTACTATGATACCCCAAGGCACGATATTGCGGCTGCAGTCTTGGGTATCGGTGTTGCGATATCCCCAATAGTGTCCAATGCCGTTGATCACGCCTGCTGCCCAGAAAGGTATCCAGGCCACAATGGTCAACCACATCACAATGCCCCAGCCATGGAACACGGCAGTCAATGCACAAAGAAGAAGTAGATAGCCAACATTAGGATGGCGGCTGTAAAGATTGGTCTCGATCCAATCCACTGGAGTACCTTTTCCATATTGCTCAATGTCCTTTCGATTGCGGGATTCGTTGGTGTACAACCAAGCACCACCGAACAACACACGCCATATGCCATGGATCTGTGGGGAGTGCGGATCACCGGGCTGTTCGCACAGCCTATGATGCTTGCGGTGTATGGCCACCCATTCTTTGGTGACCATGCCTGTTGTGAGCCACAGCCAGAAACGCAGGGGGTGGCTGACCCAGGCACTGAGTTCCAAGGCCAAGTGTGTTTGATGGCGATGTAGATATATTGTGACCGATACTATGGTCAGGTGTGTCATGACCAGGACCAAGATGATTTCTAGCACTGATTACCTCTTGCGTATTTCGTGGGTTTCATCGGGCCACCATTCGGGGTCTGGATCAAGGCGGTTCTTGTACAAGGCTCGAATCCTGCGTTCGTATTCTTGTTTGCTGCCTTTCACACGACCTGATACCACGTCTAGCACATAGTTCAAGGTCACAGCATTGGCACTGAGCGTGGCACAGCGGGCCGTGACTTCGTTTTTCAACAGATCCAGCAAGATGCTTTCCGATGAGTCTGCCAGCACACGCACGAACTTCTTGGGCACATGCAGATCTATGGTGCTATAAACGAAATCATAGTGTGGCTCAGGACAGCAGTGCAAGATGTATTCGTCCTGCACTTCGATGCGTTTGAATCCGTCGCGATCATGCCAGATCACTCTGTCCGGTGTGGATTCGTCGGGTTTGCCGAATTTTTTTGTGAGGCTGCGGGCAAATTCAGCGGGTTCGGCATTGCCCCAGTCTTTGAGGAAATTCTTACCTTCGTTTAGTATTTGGTTGATTTTCATTCTGTTATTTATTCTTTGTCCAGAAACCCAGCCTATCGCCAGCAGGGCTGTGATACCAAGACCATCCTTCAGGAGTGATCATGGAATCTCCCCTCCAAACTGGTTGGATTTCGTCGGCATCGTGATTGGCAAAATCATCGTTGAATCGCAGATGTATTTCGATCGCTCGATCGCCGATGTATTCCACGTTGATCCATTCCTGATGATACTTGAGATCGTGCAACATTCCCGGCAAGGGTCGATCAAGATTTACTTTACACCACCGCGAGAAACGATCCAATTTTGCTGGATCATCACGGAAGCCCTGCACCGTGAGATGCTGTTGCCCCCAATGATAGTCCACAGACACATGAGGTCCTTCCAACACTTCGCTCCAAAAGTAGCCATCAGGTACCAGATCTGGATCGTTGGGCTCCAGCCACACCCGGCTAGCACCACGCCCCATCATGCGGATGTTGGTGATGGGTCTTACGATGTATTCCCCTGCTGTGGGGACGGGTATGCCCGCGGGTGCTGCCTGTATGCCTTGTCGACGTGCCACTATGACCTTGTCATAGACCCACAACCACTGTGGAGCACATGAGTCATACACGTCGCAGTCGCTGATGAACTGCATCATGCTCCTGACGCCAGCACGATCTTAGAGATGTGTTCCAGCCGTTCTATGTGTTCAAACGCACGCCAGGGAGATGTGTCTATGGCCACCACACCATGACCTCGGATGCCAACTATATCATACTGGATATGTCCCTGGCTGTCAAGACCAAGATTCTCATGGCATCGATCTGCCAGTTCTTGACTGATGGGAGGAACATCGCCCACATTGGGTGCTACTCGAGTGTATCTGCTGAGTTCCGGAAAGTCTCGTACTAATTCTCCCAGTTCTATGCCGCGATGCATGGCGGCCACACAGTAGGTCGGATGCAGATGCACCACCACTCTCACGTCATTGGCGTGTTGTCCAAGTTCTTTCTGTAGGCCAAAATGCAAAGGCAGTTCACCCGACGGCCGGAGATTGTGACTGATATCTGTGTATTCTAACATTTCCCAAGAATGATCGGTCCATGTAGCTTCATGCCCCAACATGGTACTACTACGTATACCAATCTTTTTGAACTGGTCAGGTTGCAAGGTCTGCTTTCGCACGCCTGAAGGAGTAATATAGAAATGATCTCGATCGTGGTGCCGGATGCTGACATTGCCGTCCCTGCTGGTGATCCAGTTTCTGCGGTATGCTTCTACTAATGTTTCACATATGGTTTCTAACATTTTACCAGTGCCTTATCACGTTGGCTATTATGAAGCCGCAAGTGATCACATGGATCACTATCCAGAAAGTCTTGAGGCACAGTGCCACTCTTGCTTCTCTTATGGTCAAGATGGGCACTCTGGGACGATCTTCATCGGTATCGCCCATGACATGGCCTGTGGCTCGAGCCAAGATTCGCTCAATGCTTCGCCACATGATCTTTTATCCATAAAAACATCCACATGATCCCTGCGATTGCCACCAACGACAAACCTGTGAAACCATGCCACGCCAGCCATTTGGTACAGTGCCAGGCCAGATAACAACCTATATCGCCCATGACCATTAACAAACCTAGTAAGCCCATGGTAATCAGCATCACAGTTTCAGCGGATCTGATCATGGCAGGTTAATCCAAACAGCAAAGATTATACCTGCGAACCATACCACTGCGATCACAGCGTATTTGATCTTTTTGCGTTGAGGTATTTTGGACCAAGTGCTGGCCATGTTGTTTCCTGTGTAGTCAAAGATATTTATTTGCACCGCAACATCAATTTGATTTATGCTCGCCCGTCTGGCTAAATATCACAGTATTTAAAAGGAGGCGACCATGTTCGCATTTTTCAAGAAGTTGTTTGCCCGAGCCGATGTCAACAAAGACGGTCGAGTGGATGCCAAGGATGCCGCAGTGGCAGTTGAGGCTGTGAAAGCCACAGCAAAAACCACGGTGGCACGGGCCCGGACCACTGTGAAAAAGGCCGCTGTACGGGCCAAAACTGCGAGAACTTCTAAGTCAGCATCCTGATCAGCCCCACGGTGTCAATCGTGGTCAGCAATACATAATTGGCCAACATGCCAAATGATCCTCGGCTGAGAGCACAGCCTGCATATATGCCACAGCCCAGGATCCAGATGGGATAAAGTACCAGCAACGGAGGAGTTGGCACAGTGAGTGCCATGGCTATGGAACATCCTATGCTCAATGCCCAGGCCAGTACCTCAAGACAAAAACGCAGCTTGTGGCTGTGAAAGTCATCGCGGATCCACTGCCAGGTATTGTTGAAAATATCTAACATGCACCAAGCACATCATTCACGAAGCCATCTCTGGCGAGATTTTTTCCCTTGGCCTCGCACTGTATATCAAAGTCGTCCAGGAAGCCTGCGGCCCAGTGGTTCACGGCCGAATTCCAATAAAAGTCCGAGTGTGCCCGTAGTTTCTGTTTCTTGTAACCTCTTCCAAGAAGTTCTGCAAGATCAGGTCTAGTTCCGGCATCGTGATCAAC
>Ga0247837_1004337_pt1 | contig 22929 bp, 14 predicted proteins | sample LaCtaG_2_FD_187115 | JGI IMG/M metagenome (GOLD analysis project Ga0247837, IMG submission 187115) | Freshwater microbial communities from meromictic Lake La Cruz, Castile-La Mancha, Spain - LaCruzMarch2015_14.5m | ecosystem: Environmental > Aquatic > Freshwater > Lake | place: Spain: Castile-La...
GCGCCGCGCGCAGTTCCGCGAGTTTGTCCGCTGGGAGGGTGAAATCTAGCATGTTGACGATTTTACAACGGTCTTAGCAGGTTAGGCTAGCCGTCTTAACGAAATTCTCAGATGAGACATGTATATCCTACCGCACCCGCGCCCCGTCGCCAAGTGGGTCTCAAGTCGATTTGTGTCCGCCACCTGGGCGGTGCCCTCGATCATCGTTCCGGCCGCCAAGTCTCTCAGGGGAACGGTGCGCTTGCGAACCGCACCAACACCCGCGGGGCGCCGTGCGGCTCGTGCCTGACATCGGTGGCGAATTCGCTAACTCATTGAATCACTACGCTTACAGAAATGTCACAGATGATTTTCTTCATCTGTGAACATCTGTGACATCTGTGGATAAATCCGAGTGGTTGCTTGGGCCGGAACGGCGTTCATGGTCCAACCGCTGGCTGCTGAAGTAGTAGGGGGGTTCTATCTTATCTTGCAAGTCCGTACTCGCTGCGAGGTACCATCCATGGCACTGGATTCCGGCATCCTGCCGGAATGACGAGGGCGGCTTTCCCGCAACTTTAGACAAAACGGGGTAGTAGTAGGGCGTTCCGTCTGATCTTGCAGGTCTGTACATGCGCAGAGGTACCATCCATGGCACCGGATTCCGGCATCCTGCCGGAATGACGGTGCAGGCTCAACTCTCCCACTCCGCCCCCCGCACCAACGCCAGCATATCATCATAGCTCAACCGTCCGCCGTCGCTGGTGCCTTCCAGCAAATCGTCGGCGAGATCGCGTTTGGCGGCGTGGAGTTTCAGGATGCGTTCTTCGATGGTGTCCTTGGCGACCAAACGGTAGACGGTGACCGGGCGCTCCTGGCCGATGCGGTGGGCGCGGTCGCTGGCTTGGTCTTCCACTGCCGGGTTCCACCAGGGGTCCATGTGGATCACATAGTCGGCGGCGGTGAGGTTCAGGCCGAAGCCGCCGGCGCGCAGGCTGATCAGGAAGAGTTCGCCCTCGCCCGCCTGAAATGCGGCGACGGCGGCGCGGCGCTGGGACTCGGAGGTGCTGCCGTCCAGATATTGGTAGCGGATGCCGCGGGTGTCCAGGTGGGCGCGCAGGATGCTCAGGTGATCGACGAACTGGCTGAACACCAGGGCTTTGTGCCGGTTGTCCAGCAGTTCGTCGACGATGTCGCTGAAGGCGTCCAGTTTGGCGCTGGGAAGGAGGCTGTCGGGCAGGACCAGACGCGGGTGGCAGCAGGCCCGGCGCAGCCGCATGATCTCGGCGAGCAACTGAAAGCGCGCCTGGCCGGGATTGGCGGTCGCGGCCAGGTCCAGCCGTTCGATGGCTTGCTGCCGCAGGGCCTCGTACAGGGCCTGTTCGCCCTCGCTCAGTTCCAGCCGCAGGGTGATTTCGGTGCGCGGGGGGAGTTCGCTCAACACCTCGCTCTTCAGCCGCCGCAGGATGAAGGGGCGCAGCAGTTGCCGCAGCCGCTGGCGGGCCAGCGGGTCCTTGTCCAGTTCGATGGGGTTGGCAAAGCGCTGGTTGAAGCGCTCCTGGGACCCGAGCAGGCCGGGGTTGATGAACCGGAACAGGTTCCAGAGTTCACCGAGCCGGTTTTCGATGGGGGTGCCGGTGGCGATCATCCGGAAGCCGCCGTTCAGCCGCATGATGGCCTGGGAGCGCTTGGTGAGCGCGTTCTTGAACGCCTGGGCCTCATCGGCGACCACGGTTTCCCAGGTGACTTCCGCCAATCGCTCCCCTTCGGTTTGCAGAAGTCCGTAGCTGCAGACGATCAGATCGAAGGGTCCGGCCGCCTTGAGCACGGCCGCGCGATCACCGGGGCCAAAACGTTGGGGCCGCAGCGTCGGCGCGAAACGCCGCGCCTCGTCGATCCAGTTGCCGCAGACCGACATCGGCGCCAGCACCAGGGTGGGACCCTGGGGCGCGCGGGACAGGATCAGCGCCAGGGCCTGCACGGTCTTGCCCAGGCCCATGTCGTCGGCCAGACAGGCTCCGGCGCCCCAATGGGCCAGCCGGGCGAGCCAGCGGTAGCCTTCCGCCTGGTAGTCGCGCAGTTCCGCCTGGAGGGTGGAGGGCAACACGGGCTCCAGATCGCGCGCGGTGGCCAGGCGCTTCAGCAGTGCCTGCCAGGCGGGGACGCCGGTGACGGCCATGCCGTCCAGCAGTTCGGCGACGACTGGGGCCGCCAGGGGGTGGAAGCGCCCGTTGTCGGTCAGGCCCTGCAGGCTGTCGAGCCGTCGCCGCAGCGCGTTGCTCAGCACCAGCACCTCCTGCTCGCCCAGCCGCAGGTAGCGGCCACCGGAGGCACGTGAGCGCTCCAGCAGTTCCCGCATCGCCAACACCCGGCCGTCGGCCAGTTGCAGCCCCCCGCCGATGTCGAGCCAATCCCCCTGCTGTTTGATCTTGAGCTGCATCTGACCCAGTTGGGTCTCGGCGGTCAGGGCAATGCGCTTGCCTTCCGGCCAGTCCAGGGCCACCGTGTCGCCCAGCGCCTGGAGTTGCTCCAGGGCGCCGAGAGCCAGCTCCGGATCGTCCAGATTCCAGGTCCAGCCGTCCGCGCCGTCCAGGATCGGGCAGTCGGTCAGCACTCGCCGGGCGGCGGCCAATTCGCCTTTGAGGTCACGGGTGCAGCGCACCGCCCGGCCGGCCAGTTCGGTGAGCAGGGTCGCGCCGCCCTGCCCCGGCCGCAGTTGCGGGCCGCCGTCGCCGCACGGATGGACATGCAGGTCGAGCCCGAAACCGGCGCCGTAGGGCCGCAGGTGGATGTGCGGACGCGGGTCGGCCGGGATGTCTTCCGCATGGTCGGTGAGACCGCCGATGTCGGAATGGACGGTCAGCAGCGGCGCCACGCCGGCCAGCCCTTCCAGCAGCCGCGCCTGCGCGTCCGCCGGCACCCGCAGACCATCCGGACCCAGGATGCGGCCGATCTCCCGATGGCGGGCGTCGAAGTGGATCAGCCGGATGCGCTCGGACGTCTCACTCATCGCCGCAACGTTGCGCTCAACGGGCGGAAAGGGCGCGATGCCGACCAGGATCTCTTTATCGCGGCGCACGACCGACAGGGTCGGGCCGCCGCGAATCAACTCGACCGGGCGATCGACGCCACCGACCCGCCGCAACAACGGATGGCCGATGCAGGTCAGCAGGGCGCGATCCTGATCAAGCTGATAGAAGGCCCGGCCCGGCGCACCATAATAAGCGCTGCGCTCCTGCTCCTTGACGATGCAGGCGCACAGCTCCCGATCCTGGGGGCTGAGGTCGGGCATGCTGTCCGGGTCCTCGGCGAGTTTCTGCAGCGGCATCGCCCGTCCGTGAGTCCAACCGCCGCGCTTCATGCGTTTCTGCTCGCGCGGTTCCAGCGTGGCGAGCCCGTCGTTCACATCGATCATCCAGACCAGACGGCGGTCCGGACCGGGGGCCGCGTCGGCTGTCGCCTCTCCGCTCGCCGGCGGCGCACCCACGCCCTTGAGCGCTTCCAGGGCGATTTCCCAGGCGGATCGGGGGCCCAGCAGACGGGTCATCAGAACCAGGTCCGCGGGGGGCTCGCCCAGAATGGGAAACGCACCCGTGAAGCCGCCGGCCTGCAGTGCCGCCCTGGCCTCATGGGCATACCAGAGCAGACCGGCCTGAATCGCCTGGTGGCAATGCGTGGCCAACCGCGCCAACAGATCCCCCGCCGGCGGCAAACCAAACCAGTAGCGCGCCAAAGTCTGGAGCAACGGCGGAAAGGCACCGCGCAGCACCAGATCGGGCTGCAGGTGGTAGCTGGTGTCCGCCGCACAACGGCCGGTGAGCACCGGGGCCAGATCGCGGATCACCCGGTAGGTCGGCTCGATGACATCGGTCACGGGGGCGCGCAGACAGAAGCCGACCTGCTCCGCCACCTGCTCGAAGTCTTCCCGCCGCCCGCGGCGCAACAAGGCCAGCAGATAAAGCGCACCGGGGAGGCCCGGCAGCGCGATCTTCCGCTTACGGGTCAGCTTGCGGTTCGCCTGCAAGGCGGTCTCGAAGGTCGCGATGGCGGCGTCATAGTCGCCCTGCAGAAACCGCAGCCAACCGAGCCGGGCCAGTCCCTCGGGGTCGGTGCGGCCGGCGAGCAACTCGGCCACGCCGGCCAGTTGGCCGCGCAGCAGGCGCTGCTCGGCCAGGGCGTCGGCGGCGTCCGGGTGGTCCGGCACCAGGGGTGTCAGCAGACGCTCAGCCAGTTCATAGAGAGCGGGGTCGGCGACCAGATTCAGCGCGTGCTCGCGCAGCATCGGCGCCAGTGCCAGGAGTTTGAGCCGTGGGCTCAAGCCTGCCAGCCACTGCGCATCCGGCGAGCGGGTGCAGACCTGGGCCAGCCGGGTCACCTCGACAAACCGGACCTGACTGGCCGATGCGCTCGGGGCGACGCCGGGCAGCAGCGCGAGCACCTCGTTCTCGCGCCCGGCGTAGAGCGCGTTGCGCAGCTTGCGGGTGGTGCGCTCCGCGGTGGTCTGCTCCCAGGCCGGACCGCCGCGACTCGAGACCACGGCCTGCGCCGCCGCTACAATCGCCGCGAAGGTGCCATCGGCGACGGTCTCCCGGGTCAGCGGCTCGGCGAGATCCGGGTGGCACACCATGCCGCGGGGACTTTGTTCGATCAGGTGATCACCCAGCAGCAGCAAGCGGAGATCGTTGTCCAGGATCGCGCGCAACGGTGCATCGTTGTGACCGCGCCAGCGCAACGCGTCCAACACCTGATGGAACGCCGTCAGACCGACCGGCTCGCAGATCACCGACAGCACCCGCAGAATGCGCCGCGCATCCTCGCCCAATACCGCATAGCGGGCAAGCAAATCAACCACGAGGAACCTCCGGCAAGATCAGATCAAGCCGGACCAGACCCTTACGGAAGGCTTTCAGCTTGGACTCGGGAACGCAGAGCAGACGCGCCCCGGCCCGCACACAATGCGGCCCGGTCGCCGGGTCCTCGGCCAGCATGCCGGCCAACCCCTCATCGCGGCACTGCACCAGTCGGGCGGGCCCGATATCGACCAGGGCCGTGACCCGTTCGGCGATGGCGTCGAGCCGTCGGGCGAGGGGCGCCGGCAGGTCCCCGCCAAAGGCGATGGTCAGAAAGTCGCGGATACGCGCGCGCTCACCGGTATCGGTACCGCATTGCAACAGGGCCTCGGAGTCCAAATCCCAGCGCGCCCCGGCCTGGGGACGGGCAATGCGCTCCAGGATCAGGCGTTCGGCGGGCTCCGGTTCGCGCAGCAGGCGCAGCCCCAGTTCGCCCTCCGCGGCGAGCAGCCTGGGCCTGGCCGGTTGCAGCGGCCGGTATTCGGGGGCGAGCCCGAGACAATAGGCACCGAGCGGATTGATGCGCAGATACCGCAACCCATCGTAGCGGCTGAGGAACAGCAGGCTGTCGGTTCCCCAGGCGTCGCCGTAATCGATCCGTGCACCGTACGGCAGGGTGTAAGCCACATCGATCATGCCCAGCGTGGCCAGGTACTCGAATAGATAGACGAGACAATAGCGGGTCTGCAGGATCTCGACGACATAATCCCCGAGCCCGCCATATTGGGGGTCGCTGATATACAGACTCCAGGGATTATGGCTGACTGTAAACAAGCGCCCCCGGTACTGCATCTGCCGAAAGAACTCATTGAGATCGAGCCAGGAACCCACCGGGCAGTCCCGCAAGACCGCGGCGATGACCGCCCGGCGGTCGGCCGTGGCGGACATTTGCGCACCCTTGCTGGTCTGACCCTTGATGATATCGACCCGGCGCAACTCATCCGGGCTACCTTTCGTTTGCCAGCGCTCGAAGAGACCGGCCACCACCTCCGCCAGCGGCAGCGACAGCGCCTTGTTGCCCCGCGGCGTCAGCGCGAGCTTGTTGACGTCCAGCTTGGCGAGCCCCCCGGCCTGCAATAACACCGTCCAGGCGAAGGGACGGATGGGCCGGATCGGTCCGCCTTCCCAGCGATCGATCGCCTGGTCATCCTCCGCCGCATACCAATCCCCGCCGAGCAACACCGACTCGATGCGCGTGACGGCGGCGCTGCTCGGCAGGCCGGTCTTGGGACCGACCGCGACCCCGCCCTGCCCGATCAGCCGCAGCATCGACGGCAGGTCATGCGCCACCAGCGTTTCGGTCGCGACCCGCCGCAACGGATGGTGCGTCGGGTCGTCGGGCTCCGCGAGGGCGGACGCGGGAAAAGAGGCCGGGAGTTCGTCGTCGGTCAGGGTCGTGTAGGTCAAGTCGGTTGGCACCGGGGCGAGCGCGGCCAGGCGCGGACAGAGATCCTCGGGGATTTCGTATTGATAAAAGAACAGCGACAGCAGATCCTGCCGCTCCGCCGTCTGACTGCTGCTCTGCTCCCACATGGAATAGGCCGACCCAAAATGCTGCGGGAGTGACCCGTAGCGGGCGCTGAAGCGGGTGTGGTCGAAAACGCCGTCCCAGGAGTGGACGGTCTCGGCAACGGCATTGATCTCCAGTTCCGACAGCCTGGACCAGACGCGGCTGAGATCACCAGTCAACAGATAGCTGGTGATCGTCGCCGCCAAATCCGCCTTGCGCGGCGAAGGCGCCGTGACCGGGATTAGCGTGCAGCGTTTCTTCAGGTCATGGACAGTCAGCAGTTCAAGGGCTTGGCGCAGCTTCATCGTTGGTTTCGGTGTGTCGCATGGTGGATTCGATCAGGGTTGCGGCCGTCGGCCGCCGGTCCGGAGTCTAAGGGTTCAGCCCTGGCCAGGCTATCCACGACCGCGGCCGTGGACCGCGGATCGGCGGCGCAGCCTTCATCGTCGTTCCGGATGCAGGGTGGACAAGCGCTAGCGCAGTCCACCGAATCCCGCGCCGCCGCTGGTGGACTGCGCTGCGCTTGTCCACCCTACGAGGCCGCGTGGCCGCAACCGTGATCAGGGCTCCCTCAGCGCGTCAGTATCCGCAAGATACACTGGAACGCCCTACGACTTCTTCCCCGCCCGCCGCCGATCCAGCCGCTCGACGAACTCGCCGATCAGGCGCCGGTAGAGTTCCTCGCCTAAGACCAAGTCCTCCACCCCGGCCTCCATGCTGGGGTTGTCATTGACCTCGATGACCACCGGGCCGTCGGGGGTCTCCTTGAGATCCACGCCATAGAGCCCGTCGCCGATCAGGTCGGCGGCCTTGAGCGCCATGCGCACCACGGCCGGAGGCGCGGCGGCGATGCTCAGGGTCTCAAAGCCGCCCTCGGTGTGGCGGCCGTCGGACTCGTGTTTGACGATCTGCCAGTGATCGCCGCTCATCAGGTACTTGCAGCAATAAAAGGGCTTACGGCCCAGCACCCCGATCCGCCAGTCGAACGCCGTGTAAAGATACTCCTGGGCGAGGATCAGATCCGATTCGCGGAACAGCCGGCCCGCGATCCGGGTGAGTTCAGCCCGATCCGCCGCTTTGAACACCCCGCGCGAGAAGGACCCCTCCGGAATTTTCAGCACCACCGGATAGCCGATCTGCACGGCCGCGTCCATCAGGTTCTCGCGGCGCAGCACCAGGGTCTTGGGGCGCGGCACCTTGTGGGCGGCCAACAGTTCGGCCAGGTACACCTTGTTGGTGCAGCGCAGGATGGACTCCGGGTCATCGATCACCACCATGCCCTCGCTGTCGGCCTTTTTGGCGAAGCGGAAGGTGTGGTGACCGATACGGGTGGTCTCGCGGATGAAGAGCGCGTCGTACTCGGCGAGCTTGCTGTAGTCCTTGCGCTGGATCAGCTCGACATTGACCCCCAGCGCCTTGCCCGCGCGCACGAAGAGCGCCAGCGCCTTCTTGTCGGAGGGCGGCAATTCCTCCGCCGGGTCATGGAGCATCGCCAGGTCATAACGGTAGGCGAGCCGCGCCCGCGGGCGGTGCCAGCGCCGGGTCAGATACCCCTCCATGGCGCTGAAGAACGACGCCTCGCCCTCCTCCAGCACGGCGGCGAGCGGCAGGGCCTTGATGGCGCCGATGCGCCAAGTGCCCTGCAGTCTGAACTCCACCTTGAGAATGGGGCAGCGGAAGGTCTCAAAAATCTGCCGCGCCAGGGGCTCCAGGCTCGGCACATCGCAGTGACCGAAACAGATCGTCAACTCATAGGCCGTCGGGGTGAGCGCACTGGCCTTGCGGCGGCGCAGCAGACGCTGCGCCAGCGCGTCCAACTCCTCGGTCTCCAGGCTGTAGATCTCGCGGCTGGACAGCTCTTGGATGGTCCGCACCGACGGGATCACCTTGTGCCCGCGCGCCTCCGCCAGCAGCGAACAATAGTAGCCGACCGACAGATAGCGGTAACCGCGACACAGATTGATCACCCGCAAATCCTTGCGCTGGGCCAGTTCCCCGCCCGCCAGGTAGTCGCGGGCGCTGACCACCGGCAGACGCGGAAACGCGGGCTTCCAGTCGGCTTCCTGTTCGACCAGCAAGAGATGCTCAGCCATCGGCGCGGGTCCCGGCCGGCAGCGACACCAGGACCACCGCCTGCAGGCCAACCCGGCCGTATCGGCTCATCCGACTGAACTCTTCGCGCTGGATCGGCATGTTGATCGAGTCCAGGGTGCTCTCTCCGTTCTTGTAGTCGACAAAGGGATCATGGACATAAACAAAATGGGTATCAAAACCGGTGACGACCACCCAATGCGGAAACTTTTCCTGATAGATGCGATAGGAAGAAATCAGCACCATGGGGACAGCCCCGGCATCGAAGCGCGCAGCCAGGGCATCGAGCGACAGGGTCCGGTAATGGACCGGAATACCGAGCCGGGTCACTTCTTGCTGCATATCCTCGTGGACCAGGCGCATCACCTCTTTCTTGTCCGGACTGCGCACCGAGTCCACCAGCGGAACGCCCGGATCGTTGATGAAGACCTCCACCGCGAAACCGCGCCGCTGCGCCGCCAGGGCCAGACCGAAAGGACCGCAGCCGCCGTGACCCGAGGTCATGAAGATGGTGGTCGCCTCCCGCCAGATGCGCAGCTCCAGCGTGCGGTCCAGAATCAACTCGGGGCTCAGGGCGTGCATCGCCATCATCAGGCAGGACGAGCCGCAGGTGAACTCCAGCGTCTGCTCGTAGAAAGGCACCCGCTGCAGTTCGGGTTTGAGGTCCGGGGCCAGCGTCTTCTCATAACGCAGGGCCTCCATATGGTCTTCGTAGTAATCGCTCAGGACCCCGAAACGGCGGTAGCCGGCGCCCTCGAACAAAGCCTGCGAGGCCAAATTATCACGCCGGATCTCCAGCCGCATGTAAGCGCGTTCCGCGCGCCAGACCACCGCTTCAGCCGCCGCCACCAGGGCCCGCGCCACGCTCCGGCCGCGCGCCTCGCGCGCCACCGCGATCGAATAGAGCCGCGCCACCGAGGTTCCGCGGCTGAGCAACACCAGAACATAGCCCAGGAGGGCGCCGTCGGCGTCTTCAGCCGCCAGGGTGTGCGCATGACCGCGCGTCAACATGTAACGGAACTGACGGCGGGTCAGGCGGTCGCTGTCGAAACAGGCGTTCTCCAACTGCACCAGGGCGCGCAGATCCTCCACCTTGGCCTGGCGGAGACAGGGAGTCGGTCCGGCCTGGGCGGACACGTCGGCGGGTTCGGTCCCCTGCGAAACATGGGCGGATGGGCTGGGCACTGGCTTGGGTCCGCATAGCGGGCGAAGGCGATTGGCGGAAAACCATCGACCGGATCAGGCCGGATTTTCGTTTGCCTGCAAGGCGGTCGGCGGCGCCGGGTGACGGTTAACCGAAAAAGTTGCGCCAAGTTTAACACCTTAGTCGGAATGGAGATTCCTGTTCGGCACCTGGAAACAGATCGAAGTCGCCGTAGGGTGACCTCCTCCTTCATCTACGAGCATTGAGCACAGGTTTGAGCGATGACCCTGGATTTCCGGCCTCCTGTCGGCTTGACGGCCGCCTGGACCGCAGCGAATGCGCCCGCGACGCGTCAATGCCCCGTGCGCTTTAGCCACGCTTTGACCTGTTCGGGGTCTAACCTACCCAAGATCTCCTCAGGGTCCAATCCGCGTAGACGCTCCTCCGGGTCTAACCTGCGCAAGATCTCCTCAGTGTCCAACCCACGCAGCCGGTCCGCGACATCCATCCGTTCCAGCAGGGCCTGGCGCTCGTCCAGGCTGAGCGCGTGAAAATCGTCGATGAGCATCCGATAGGTGTCAAGTTTGAAGTCGTCGAGCGTATAAGCCATGTCGGGCAGATCCAGTTGATGGATGTTTGGATTTGTAGCTCAGCACATTGTGGGCGGTGAGGTTTTCCAACCCGTCGGGGAGGTCCGCCAGGGCCGCCGCATCGGTGACCGCCGCCGCGCCGGGCAGCCGTTCGATGATCAGCACATCCAGCCGTTGGCTCTTGAGCGCCAACTCTTTTGCCAGCTCGACGCGCCACGGCCGGCCGGTGAACAGGTCGGTCAAGGCGATACCGAAGAGTCGATGCCAGGGGGTGAGATCACGCATTCGCCCAGCATACCGCATCACCCCCGGAGTCGCGTCGCCCCGGCCACCGGCGGGTGCGATCCAGCATCAGCGCGACCTCAGGGTGACATACACCGGTGCGCAGGCCCCGCGGCTGCGCGCGCGGGGACTGCGCCGCGGTGCTGCATCGGAGCGGCCGCCGGGCATCCCGACGCGGACGAGGGTAAGTATTCCCACTGCGCCTCGCTGGGCAGTGCGTAACGCTCGCCGGTCCGGGCGCTCAGCCACGCGCAGTCGGCGCCGGCGTCGTCCCAGGAGATACCGACCACCGGCAGGTCCAAGGCCTCGCGGCCGCTGCCTCGCTTCGCGTAATAGTTGTCTTTGCCGGTCTCCGAGTGGTACTGACTCCCCTTCTCCAACCATCCCGGCCAGTGGCGGTCGGTCGCCTCGCAAAAGCGCAGGTAGTCGCGCCAGGTAACCGGGGTACGCCTCATGGCGAAGGCGGGAACGCTGACCGGATGGACCGGCCGCTCGTCGCTGTCGCCTTGTTCGTCGCCCATGTGGAAGGTCCTGCCGGGGAGATAGACCATCTCCGGGGCCGCGAGCACCACCGTGGCGCCGTCCCGGTCCGTGCCTTCCAGCGGGATCGCGGAAGACCTCATAGTGCGCGAAACGGGGATGGGTGGCCGGTACCGCCGGCGCAGTCGCCTTGGGCACTGGCGTGCCGACAAGGGTAAGAGGGTAAGAGTGCCAAGGGCCAGTCCTCGAAAGGCGGAAACCGAGGTGCAGGACTGCCGCGAGCGTGAACCGGAAGTGCCGCAGACGTTCCCCGAGCGGCTGGAGCCAGTGCCGGCGCAGCCGCCGCGGCGCCTCATGCAGCATGGCCCGAACCTGACGCACGGCCCGCCGCCAGCGCGTGCCCAAGCGCCGCCTGCGCCGGGGTACGCGCATGTAGACCTGGAAGCCCTGGGCAATCAGATGTTGCTCGCGGGTTGGCCAGTGGCCCGGCGCCGCCACGCTGAAGAGGGCCGGCGCACCCCAGTCGTGCAGGGCGTCGAGCCACGCCTGCGGCTGGCCGGTGTAGGGGTCGAAGAGGCCACTGCCGTCGCAGAACAACAGCAGCCGATGGCGGGCGTGGCGCTCCCTGAGTTCCGCCAGGGTCCGGCCCTGCAGCGGGTGTCGCTGCGGTGTGCAATAGCGGGGATCGCCGTCGAAGTAATAGATGCAACGGCGCAGGAAGGCGTCCGGCAGGTGCTTCTCCGAGTTACTGGTGAGAATGCCCCCTTATCACGCCCAGACCCCAAAAACCCCTCCCGTCTCCCCACGCCGGGTACGTTCCCTCTCCCCACGGCTGCCGCGCCCCCGAGGCCCCGCCCCCACTGCACCTCCGTGGCGCGCGATGGCGCACCGGACAGATCGAAAGAACCGGTGGTGTCGGATCCGCGACGGTCCGCGGCGCGCGGCCCGGACGCGTGGGGACGGCGGATACGCGCCACCCCGCCGGCGCAGCCAGCCGCCCTCACCGACGCGCCAGGCCCCGCTCCTGCCGTCCTGCCCCGCCGGGTTCACGACGCCTGAACTCGGGCGCAACGGAAGCCGAGGTAGTCGTAACGGTCAGCGGGCGCGCCCCTGAAGCGGCAGGCGCAACGGCAGTCGCGCGCGAGGTCGTACCAGGAACCGCCGCGGACCACCCGGTCCGCGCCAGCTTCCAGGTGACCGCCCGGGTCGACGGCAGGGTCCTCGCTGTATGGGCGTAGACCATCGGCGCACCACTCCCACACATTGCCGATCATGTCGTACAGCCCCCAGGGATTGGGCTGTTTCCGACGCACCGGGTGGGTCCCGGACTTGGCATCGGAATACTGTCGCTCTGGCCAATCCGACGCGTCGTGCCCGTGCGCCAACTCGAAGCCGACCCCGCTGTTACCGCCGTACCAGGCAATGGCGTCCAGCTCGGACGCATGGTTGGCACCCAGGATGCGGAGGGGACCGGTATAGAGCGCGCTCTCGGTCCCGGCCCGGCAGGCATACTCCCATTGGGCTTCGGTCGGGAGGGCCAACCCGAGTCCGGGGACGCGCGCGTTGATGCGCGCGACGAACGTCTGCGCGTCATCCCAACTCACCTGCTCGACCGGGCGATCCGCACTCTTGAAACGGCTGGGATTGCTGCGCATGACCGCCTCCCACAGGGCCTGGGTGCAGGGGGTGTCGAACAGCCAGAAGCCCTTGGTGAGCGTGACCGCGTGCCGCGGCTGCTCGCGCTCGAACCAGGTGCGCTCGGCGCCGTCCTGAGCGAGCCCCTGGGTCTCCTGCGGCGGCGATCCCATCAGGAAGCACCCGGGCGGGATCCAGCGCAGCCGCTGGACGACGTCGTCCAGGGTGAAGGCGATGAAGACGCCAAAGCGGTCCTCGCCCCACTCGCTGGCACAATCGGGCGGGGAACCAGTCATCAGCGGGTGCCAGGAAGCATCGACGACAGGTGCGACAGACACGGGTTCGCGGTCTCCGGGAGGCGACCCACCGGCGAGCCTTCGCGGGGCATCCGCTCACCGCTACCAACACGCCGGGGGCCTTTGGGTTGCGGCGACGGCAAGCCGCCGCCCGGGAGAGGGATCTGTTCAGGTTCGGACCGTCCGGTCCGACGTTGAGCTCGGGCGCACCGAAAGCCAAGATTCTCGTTGCGGTTGTCGGGCGTGTTCTGGTTGCGGTACGCGCAACGGCAGTTGCGCGCGTTGTCGTTCCAGGACCCGCCGCGGATAACCCGACCCGCGCCGGTTTTCGACCCCCCATCCACCGCTGCGACACTACAGCGCGGCCAGCGGCGGTGCAAGTGGATGACGGCGCAGTTGCTCGCGCCGCCAGACGGCGGAATCGGTATGGGCGGTGATACCCAAGGCGCTCGCCTAGCCCGCTTGCAGGGTCGGGGCGTCGATCGCGCCGTCCGCGTAGGCCTGCTCCCAGGCGCGGCGGCATTCGCCATAGCGGCGTTTGCGCCGCCGCGAGAGCAGCAGCGCGCCCGGCAGGATGCGATAGCCGCAGAAGCTCAGGCCCTGGCGGCTGGGGCCGATGCGCTCGGACGCGCACCCCGCAGACGATTCGTTAAAAACAAAGAACGGCGCTTCGCGCCGTGGCCGACCAACTATCCGAGGGACCGCTACGCACCACGCGCCTGGCAGGACCCGGCCCTATCCGCTACCGCGGGCCGGGTCCTGCCAGGCGCGCGGTGCTCCGCTCCTGCCTGCCTCAGTCCTCCTGAACTCGGGCGCAACGGAAGCCAAGATCCTCGCAGCGGTCGTCGGGCGTGCCCTGGCTGCGGTACGCGCAACGGCAGAAGCGCGCGCCGGCGTCCCAGGACCCGCCGCGGAGAACCCGACCCGCGCCGGTTTCGGTAGACGGCCACACGGTTCCGTCTTCCGGCGCACCCTCATAGTTGGGATGCCAGGGATCGGCGACCCACTCGAAGACATTGCCGAGCATGTCATAGAGACCCCAGGAATTCGGCTGTTTGCCTTTGACTTCCCGTGTCCCCGCCCTTGTGGTCTCGTACTGCATCTCTTGCCAGAGCTCCCCGGTCGTTGGCTCGCCCTCGTCGAGGTAGTAAGCGAGCCCGCTGTTCCCACCATACCAGGCAATGGGGTCCAGGGCGGGTGCGTTATGTTGCCCCAGGATCGCGATGGGGCCGCTGTAGAGCGCGGTCGCGGTCCCGGCCCGGCAGGCATGTTCCCACTGCGCCTCGCTTGGCAAGGTCAGTGCGAGTCCCGGGATGCGCGCGTTGATGCGGGCGACGAACCGCTGTGCAGCGTCCCAGACGACGCGTTCGACCGGCCGCGTCGGGCTCTTGAACCGACTGGGATTGTCGTCCATGACGGCGACCCATAAGGCCTGGGTGCAGGGAGTGTCGAAGAGCCAAAAGCCTTTCCCGATAGTCACCTGGTGTTGCGGGTCTTCGGCGTTCCAGCGCCCCGGCTCGTCCGGTGGGGAGCCCATCAGGAAGCGCCCTGGCGGGATCCAACGCAGGCGCTGGACGATCGGCTCGGCGTCTGCGCCCACAGTGCCCGGCGGTGCGGCGGTGCGCGTGCGCCCCTGGCGGCGCTTCGCCGGCGCGGGCGCGACGGCGATCTCCGCCCAGAGGCCATAGCGGTCGCGGCCCATGGCGCTGGCCCACGCGGGCCTGGGCAGGCGGTGCAGCGTCAGGCGTTCGCGGTCGCTGCGGATTTCGATCGCCGGGGCCTCGGGCAGCGTCGCCGCGACGGCGGCGCTGTCCAACCGCAACACGACCGCCGGCGGCTCCTGCTCCGGTGCGCGTGCCGAGCCTGGCGCCGCCCGGCCCCATCCGCTCCGCGGGCCGGGCAGCGCCAGGCTCGCACGCTCCGCGTCCGACCCGCTGGACTTGCCTGGCTCACGGACCTGAACTCGGGCGCAACGGAAGCCCAGGGCGCCGTCACGGTCAGCGGGCGCGCCCCCGTAGCGGTAGGCGCAACGGCAGCTGCGCGCGAAGCTGCCCCAGGAACCGCCGCGGACCACCCGATCCGCGCCAGCAGCGCTGGACGCCCAGACCGAGCCGTCGCGGGGAGCGCCCGCGTAGTCGGCATGCCAGGGGTCCTGGACCCATTCCAAGACGTTGCCGTGCATCTCGTAGAGACCCCAGGGATTCGCCGGGAGGCTGGCCACGTCCACCGTTGCCTGCCGATACAGACCCTTCTTGCCGCCCCGGTAGGGGTAATTGCCGTTGTAGTTGACCTGCTCCGGGTCGATGTCCTCACCAAGAGAGAAGGGCGTCGTGGTCCCCGCCCGACAGGCATATTCCCATTGGGCCTCGCTCGGCAGGCCCAGCCCGAGCCCGGGGACGCGGTCGTTCAGGGCCGCGATGAAGCGCTGCGCATCGTCCCAGCTCACCTGCTCCACTGGACGCTCCGCCCCCTCGAAACGACTCGGATTCTCGCCCATCACCGCCTGCCACAGGGCCTGAGTGCAGGCGGTCTCGAACAGCCAGAAACCGTCGGTGAACCTGACCGTGTGCTGCGGCCCCTCATAGGAAAAGCGCTCCAGCTCGTCCTGCGGCGAGCCCATCGTGAAGCTCCCCGGCTCGATCCAGCGCAGGCGCTGGGTCACCGGATCCCCATCGGCGGCCTGGACGGAGAACTGCACCCAGGCGCCATAGGCATCCCAACCCCAGGCGTCGGCCCAGGACGGGGCTTGACCGGATTCCCAAAAGCGCTGGGACTCGTCTCCACCGTCGAGTGCGGCGATACGAAGCTCCCGGTTACCGCTGCGCAGGTAGGCCAGCGGACTGGCGGCAACTGGACCGCCCGGCGCGAGGACGTTCCCAGCCTCACTGACCCATAGCCGAGCCCCGGTCTGCACCAGTGCGAGCGTGCCTGTCTGCGACCCCGGCTCGCTGCCATACAAGGGGTCGTAACCCGGTCTGCGCACGGCGTCGGGGTCCTGGGGGTCCCAGAACGCGGTGAGCCGATGCAGCGCCTCGGCCACCGGCCCCGCATAGGCCTGGTCGCTCAAGCGGCGCCGACAGCGCCGGTACCAGCCACGCGCGCCCGCGCCCAGGTCGTCCGCGCGGCCCGCGCGCACCCGCTCGCTCAGCTCCACGTAGAAGCGCTCGGCCAGCAGGGCGTCCGCGCGCACGGCGGGGAGTGCGCGGGTATCCGGGGAGAGGCTCAGGAGCTCCTCGTACCAGATCTCCCGGGGCAGATAGCCGCGCCAGGTCTCTTGGAGGCTCAGCACGCGCTCGCGCACGGGCGCGCTCAAGGCGTCGAAGCGGGCACGCCGGCGGTTGGCCCGCTCCGGATCCCAGCTCGCCGCGTCGCTGTGGGTCGCGACGATGGCCGAATGCTGCCAGAGGTCCGACTCCAGGCCCGGGTCGCGCCGTCCGGCCCGCAGGAGCTGGCGCGCGGCGCGCACCAGACCGGGCTCCAGGCGGATGGCGGCGGACAGGAGGGTCAAGAGCCGCTCGAGCGGGGTTTGCGTCGCGTCGTCCGCGTCGTCCGCGTCGTCCCGGCGGGGGCGTTCCCACGGCAAGGTATTCCAGGCGGCCCGCAGGGACGCCGGGCAGCGCTCGGGTGCGCAGGGCAGGAGCGCCAGGGGCGCGACCCCGGCCTGCCGCAGCGCCCGCGCATAGGCGAGCCAGCGGCGCTCGCCCGCGCGGTCCGCGCCGCGCAGGCACCCCAGGTCCCCCAACACGAGCAGCCGGGTTCCGGGGGGCGGTAGCGGCCCGGTGCTCGCGCCGCCGGGCCAACCCGGCGCGTCGCGGGTCTCGTGAATCGGCCGGATTCGCAGCGTGCCGGGGACCGCATCGCGGGCCAGGCGGGTGAGGAGTTGCTCCTGATCGGACCAGTAGGGGGCCAGGTGCTCGCTGCGATCGGCCAGGACCACCAGCAGCGGGAAGCCTCGGCGGTGCCGCTGCCGGGGAATGCGCTCCACCTGCCGGCCGCGGCCCAACCAGCGTACCAACCGCTCGGTGTCCACCGCGCCGCCCTCGCGACAGCGCGTCAGGTGCGGCTGCAAGCGGGTGCGCAGTTCCCGCCAGGGCGCGAGCGGCACGCCCTGCGGTGGCCGCGCGCGCAGCGGCGCGCGGGGCACGGGTGCCCCCAGGACCGGGGGCGCGGCCGGCGCGGCGTCGCGCGTCTCGAACGTCATCGGCATCCAGAACAGACTGGGGCCGAGCGGGGCGGCCGCGACCCGGGGCGGGCGCTCCGCCGGGGCCTCGCGCGGTGGCGTAACGCCCGGCCCCGCCGGTCGCTGCGCCGGCACGACCGGGGGTTCCAGCCCGAAGCCCAGCAGGTCCGCCGCGGCGGCGCCCTCACGCGCCCCGCGTGCCAACGCGAGCAGCAGGTCCGCACGCGAGCACTGCCCCTGCAACGCCAGCGCGGCCGGGGTGTGGGTCGGTTGGCCGGGCCCCTCAGGCGGGCGGGACGGGCGCGTCAAGGCTCCGCTCCGGGCCGGGGTCCCGGTCGGCGGCGCGCGCCGCCTCCGGGTGTTTCTTGAGCAGATACCGACCCAAATCGTCCAGTCGGCGCAGTTGGGCCGATGGCGCGGTCTCCAGCGCCCGCACGGCGCGCACCAGGTCCAGATACTCGGCCTGGCCCGGCAGGGGGTACCACTGATTGTCCTCGGCGGTGGCGCGGTCACGGGCCAGCAGGCGGGCCGCGCGTTCCAGCACCCCGGCATCGGCGTCGGGAAAATGGGCCTCCCCGCGCCGCTTCAGATGCGTTATCAGCGCCGCGGGGTCGTCGTCGGGTAATCGCAGGTGCAGCACCAGACAGCGGCGCACGAAGGCGTCGGGCAGCGTGCGCTCCTCGTTGGTGGTGACGATCACCAGCGGCAGCTCGCCCACCGCGCGCACCGGCGCGGTCCGGCCATGGGGCGTGAAGCAACGCGCGCCCAGGGCCTCCAGCAAGCCGTTGGGCAGATCGCTCTCGGCCTTGTCGATCTCATCGATCAGCACCACGCAGCCCGCGCTCGGGGCCGCCAGGCTGGGGGGCGCGATCCGGGCCGCGGCGGCCTGCCGCCCGGCACCCTCCCAGTCGAAGGCCCACCACAGCGGTCCCGGGTGCAGATAGTGCTCCATTGCAAGTGCCTCGCGCAGGGCGCCGAGCAGTCGCCGCACCGGGGGCTCGGGGTCGCCGAGATCGGCGGCCGGTGGCTGGCTGCCTAGCCGCAGCTCCCCGGCTGCGCCCAGCAGTTGCGCATCGGCCAACCGCTGCACGGCATCCAGGTGCCACAGCAGGTCGCGGGATTCGCTGCGCGCATCCACCACGAAGGGCAGCAAGAGCCGCTGCAACTGCACGGCCACGGCCTCGGCGAGTTGGGTCTTGCCGACCCCCGGCTCGCCGCGCACGAGCAGCGGCCGGCCGGCGCCCAGGGCGGCGTTGACGGCGTCGATCTCGCGCCGGCTAAAGACGTGCACGCGTTCCGGCTGGGCGTCGGCGCCAGCCTGCAGGGCAACGGTATGGCCCTCTTCGACGGTTAGGTACTGCATGGCGGCTGGGCCTCCGGGCCCTATTCGTGAAACCGTAGGATGCGGCAGAAGTCCCTCAATCGCGCCATCTCCAGGTCCCAGCGATGGTCGCCCCCGGGGTCGCGGCGGCTGGCGGTCAGGAACAGGATGCGCAGGCTCGGGTAGCGGCGATGAAGCTCCTTGGCGGTCTCGCGCATCTCTTCAAGCTCTTCCAGAGTCTCCGGCCGGAAGACGGTATAGAGCTGGTAGGGTCGGCCCTTGCTCTTCTCGGGCCACTTGGCGAGCTGCGCATCGACCGCGCGGCGCCGGTCGGCCAGAAGCTCCTCGTCCGAAGAGCCGCGCGGTGTGCGCCCGATCGGGTAGAAACGCTCCAGAAAGCGGTCGCAGTCGTGCAGAAACCGATCCTTGCGGAATCCCTCGCGCGCCAGATCCTTGCGACCAAGGTGCACCAGGAACCGCTCGCAATAGTCATCCGTGGTCGCATCGATGCCCAACTCGGGCATCGCGGCGGAGAGACAGGCGAGCCCGCGGGGGTCGTCGCCCTCGGGACCTTTGCGGCGCTGGAAAGCGGCGGCCCGATCTTCCTCCACCGCCATTGCAAGCTCCGCGACCGCATAGAGCGCGGCGGGCACCTCCATAAATTCGGCGCCACGGGAGAGATAGGTCGTGCGCGCAAGCTCCGGGTCATAAAGCAAGGGTGCCAAGCGCAGCATGATGTCCAGCAGGGCATCGAGTGCGCCTCGCTCGTCCCCGGCGGTGCGTCCGGCCGTATCCACCGCGTCGCGCAGTTGCCGATACAGTGCCACGACCACTCCGGCAAATGCGTCGAAGTCCAGATCCAGCAGGCAGTCGGCTGATCCGCGCACCCGCTCGGTGTCGGACAGGGCAACCGAGTCCAACCCCGGACAGCGCCCGAGCTGCGCAAGTTGGACGGACAGGGCCTGTAACAGCACCGGAGACTTGGCGAGCGCTGCCACGATTTGGTTAAGGTTACGATCCCGACACGCGTGCCAATGACGGTCGAAGGCACCGTCGTCGAATGGCGGCTCGGGTTCCCGGGGCGCGGCGACGGCCGTCGCCGACGTCAGGGAGCCAGCGCATGGGGTATCCGCCGATCGAGGCGACAGTTCGAGATTCAGGCGCTGAACCGAATCCGCACCGTCCCCGATCACCGCGCCGGGCCTCCTGCCGGTGATTCCGAAGCGCGGAGCGTCTTCCGCGATCCGTGCCGCACGCACTGCGTTCGGTGCCGGCGGATCGGCCCGACCGGCGTCGACCAGGTCGTGGCCAACCGTGCTCAATGGGGCTTCATCTGCGGCTGGTACCCGCCGCTGGACCGCGCGGTCGTCTGGCCGCGTTCCCGACCCGTGGCCCGCAGCCTCGGCGCCGCGGGTCGGTCCCGCATCCGGCGCCGCTTCAGTCCCCGGATCGGCACCCGGCAGCGGCGCCGGTGCGTCGTCAAAGGGGGATAAGCCGCCGGCTCCCCGGCGGCGCGTCGGCGCCTTCGCCGGCCCTGGCGGCCGATCGCTGCCGCCCGATCGTGCGACCCGGGCTCGACGGGTGCGGGTCGGCGGCGTCAGGGGGTCTGTTGTTGTGCGAGAGAGCGGAAACTCGGCGATGCCGTCCGGGCAACCGGGCTGGTTGCGGTCGACCGCCCAGGCGCCCTTGTTCCAGTGGCGAAACAGGACCCGTACCCGGCGTGGCGCCCCGCGAGTCTGCGGCCAGAGTTCGATCCATTGGAAGGCGTTGGGGTGGCGGCTGCCGTCGTAGAGAGCGCCGGCGGCCAGTTCGAGGCAGGCGCGCGCCGGGTCCGGGGGCCGCACGAAGGATGCATCGCCCTCATGCAGATGGCCGCGCAGGACCAAGTCCCGATGCAGGTGGACGGCCTGGCGCGCCTCGTGGGTGTCGAACTCGGCCAGGTAGTCCCAGGGGTGGTGTAGCAGGGCGAGACGCCAGTCGGCGCCTTCGCCATCGGGGTGCAGCACGGTCTGGTTGAGCTGGTAACGGCCGAGCAGGAGGCGCCCGCGGTCTTGATCGTCGCAGGCCATCCAGGCGGAGTCGAGCCCGGCGACGTGCAGGCGTTGGCCGCGGATTTCGAGCGGGCGTTGCCACCAGGGCAAGCCCTGCGCTTGGCCGAGCCAGTCGCCGTAAAAGTCCAGATAGGCCGCGTGGCGTTTGAGAGCGAGGTCGCGCGCGTCGTCGTCATTCAGGAGCGCGGCAATGGCGTCTTGGGAACGCGCGGCCAACTGGCCGTCCTGGATGTGCCGGGCACCGGTACCGATCCGGCCGCGATCCGCGTCATGGTTGCCGGGGATCAGCAGCAGGCGATCGTGCGGCAGCGGCGCGGCCGATGGCAAGCCGAGCGCCGGCCACAGCTCGCGCTCGAACCGGTCCCGCGCCAGCCGGTACTCCTCGGCCTTCCCGGCAAAGGCCACGTCGCCGGTGACTGCGACCAAGTCCGGCGCCAGCCCGGTCCGCGCCTCCCGGCGAACGCATCCCGCCAGTGCCCGCAACACCGGGTCTGCGTCCCACGCCGTGCCGGCGCGGAAATGAATATCCGAGAGGTGCAGGAGGCGGACGGGGCGGCTGGCGTCGTTGGTGGCCATTGGGCGTGCGTTCCTTCGGGATTGGGCTTCTCGCAGCGTAACCAACGGGGCACCCGCTACGCAACCGCGCCCGCGTGGGCGGCGGGGGGACGCCCCGGCGCCCTCCCCCACCCCACGCGCCGTCGCGAATAAGCCCGGCAAAATTCCTCTAGGTCCACAAAAACGCGGGCCCGCATGTCGTGGTGGTACCGGCCCTTGCTGCGCCGCACCCAACGCTCGCGGCTCGGACGCCCGCGCAGCGAAGCGTTCGGTTGTGGTTTACGCCGGAAAGCAAGACCGGTCGGCTCACTTTGCACGACTAGGAGCCGCAGATGCGCGGCCGGGGTGATCCGGTGTACGCGACGAGTGTAGCGAATATAGCGACTGATGGCGATTTCGCCGTTCAGCCGGGGATCCCCGGACAGCAGCTCCCAGGGCAACTGGAAGAGCGGAACCTGATCCGACCAGAGTTCCAGGCGCACATGCAGCACCTGGCCCTGGTTGCATCCTGTCCGCAGCGACGCGAACTCGATGTCGAACAGGCTCTGCGGGTCCCTGAAGATCTTTTCGTAGAGTCGGTCGCGAACCATATCGCGCAGCAGTTCGCGGTGGATCTGCGGCCCCGTGAGCGTGAGCGTGAGCTCCGAGACTGGGTTGGGGTTCTCGATCAGCAAGCCCCAAGCGCGCAACTGCGCGGCCTCGGCGGCACTGAGATGCAGGTGCGCGGTTATCGCGCCTGAAGCGCGGTAGGTTGCCGGCCTCCGGTCGGCATGACGGCCGCCCGGACCACAGCCAATGCGCCCGCGACGCGTCAATGCCCCGTGCGCTTCAGCCAGGCTTTGACCTGTTCGGGGTCTAACCTGCCCAGGATTTCCTCCGGGTCCAACCCGCGTAAACGCTCCTCAGGGTCTAACCTGCGCAAGATCTCCTCAGTGTCCAACCCGCGCAAACGCTCCTCAGCGTCCAACCCACGTAAACGTTCCTCCGGGTCCAACCCACGCAACCGGTCCGCGACATCCATCCGTTCCAGCAGGGCCTGACGCTCGTCCAGGCTGAGCGCGTGAAAATCGTCGATGAGCATCCGATAGGTGTCAAGTTTGAAGTCGTCGAGCGTATAAGCCATGTCGGGCAGCTCCAGTTGATGGATGTTCGCCAGATGAAATCGCAGCAGGTGTGCCGTCGGGTTACGTGGCCGATAGTGCGCCAGCCCATAGCGGATTCGATCCAACTGGCTGGCGAACAGTTCCCACGGGGCGTTGCGCGGGTGCTTGGTCAGGGCGTTCAGAACGATCAGGCGGATGCGCCGACTGCCCCAATCCACATCGTAGACACCGGGCCAGGCCGTGCGGTGCCGGGTACCCGGCGCCAGTTGACCGAACAGTTTGGCGGGATGGCGGGTGGCGACCGCATAGAGGCGAAAGGCCGCCTCCGGCAGCAGCCGCTCGGCGGCGGGCGCCGGTTCCACCGGGTCGGCGGGCGGCTCGGCCGTGGGACGGCCGCTGAGCGCTTGGATGGAGGCGAGTTTGCGATAGGTGACGTAGTGGCCGATCAGTTCTTCCATCGCCCAGCCGTCGAGCGCTTCCTGTTTGGATTTGTAGCTCAGCACATTGTGGGCGCTGAGGTTCTCCAGCCCGTCGGGGAGGTCCGCCAGGGCCGCCGCATCCGTGTCCGCCGCCGCGCCGGGCAGCCGTTCGATGATCAGCACATCCAGCCGTTGGCTCTTGAGCGCCAACTCTTTTTCCAGCTCGACGCGCCACGGCCGGCCGGTGAACAGGTCGGTCAAGGCGATGCCGAAGAGTCGATGCCAGGGGGTGAGATCACGCATTCGCCCAGCATACCGCATCACCCGTCGTCCCGGCAGGAAGCCGGGATCCAGGGCCAGGGACGGTCACCCGCAGTCGGCACACCGCTCAAGTTTGCGCGATGGCCCTGGATGCCGGCCTCCGGTCGGCATGACGGCCGCCC
>Ga0247837_1004339_pt1 | contig 22913 bp, 22 predicted proteins | sample LaCtaG_2_FD_187115 | JGI IMG/M metagenome (GOLD analysis project Ga0247837, IMG submission 187115) | Freshwater microbial communities from meromictic Lake La Cruz, Castile-La Mancha, Spain - LaCruzMarch2015_14.5m | ecosystem: Environmental > Aquatic > Freshwater > Lake | place: Spain: Castile-La...
GGACATTGAAATGCCGGAAATGGACGGAATCACAGCTACAAGGGAACTACTGAATCTAGTGAACAGGGGAGTACTGGGAAGCATCCCTGTGATAATTGGGTGTTCCGCCTTCAGTTCCGAGGAAGACAAAGCAGCTGCCTTGGCCGCAGGGATGACCGACTACCTGGAAAAGCCCATCTCTCGAAGTCGCCTACTGGAGCTGATGTCCTTATATTGCAGAAGGGAAAATTAGTTAAATTTACCACTCTGGTCTTCATTGCCTTTGTGTATTTTCGATTCATTCACAAAGTTGCAAAAAAGACACGGAAATGACTAATTTACCCTAAATTTCCTCCTTAACTTCCTCGATTACCCTCAATATCCCTGCCTGAGCTACCTGCTACCTACTCTTATTGCAGTCGGATTATTCTCGATTTCCCCTAATCTCCGTTCCTATTCACTCCCACCCTCTTCCCCCTTCTACTTCACCTGCTCCAAATCTCCCTAAGGTCAGTCCTTCGCTGGACCTTCCTCATTCGTTCACTATAGGTCTATATCGGCCATATAAACGAAACAGTGGGAGGTCGAAGGAGCGGAACTCTCCACCCGAATTATATTTCTCTCTGATGACTTGGCAGGTTTCACCTTTCTTTACTATCTATACCAGACTGCGAGTTTGAATGGGGTTTTTGGAGGGAAAACTGCGCTGTTGGTGGGTTTGTTTGTGGCGTTGGGGCTGACTTTTGCCTGTTTTCGGTCGATTAAAAAGACCTTCGGCTAGATTTTGGGTGCTTTTTGCGTTGGTTCAGATGGTCCAGTGCAGAATTCTGTTCACAGTGGTTAATTCCACTAGCGAAAGCTACTCAGTCAACCTGATCAATAGCACCGCCTTCCTCATGATTAGCGAAATCAGTCCTATTCACTCCCAAGCGATCAACAGTCTCCTAATCGCCAAGCACATTGCCCTTTGGGTGTGGCGGCTCAGAGAAGAGAGGCCATATCAGTGCTTTCCGTCCTATGGTGTTTCTGGAATTTGCTGCATACGCAGGCTGCAAACGAAACAGCTTGCGGAGGAGAAGGAAGTGGAGGAACAGCGACTAGAGTCCTTGGTGTTGCTTTGCCGGATGGAGTAATTGTGCTATTAGAGACTATGCACGTACTTACCTGGCACCCTGCGACTAGGAAGAAATTGGGACTGGAAAATATGGATAACCCTGAGTTGCTATAATCGCGAATCTGGCTTATGATGTGGATTATATAGGGAAAGGGGAGGAAGTCAGACCCTTTGTGATTTAAAGGCGCTGTTGCATCAAAAGGCAGGCGCAGTGAAGAGCTTCAAACCAGTGCTGCTGCAGGACAGACACTTGGAGTGCCGAGGCTGGTGAACAAGTGGGACGACTGCAAAGTGCTGATATTGACTATCAGGAACATAACAGCTTAGGAAGGCAGCGTGTCAACAAGACAGCGCTAATCAAGTCTGTTTCCCACGAACTCAGAACTCCTGTGAATGCCATTCTTCACCTGTGTCCCCTGCAGAACTCTGCCGCTATATGAGATAGAGACAGTGACAAAACCAAGAGGGCGCTATTGGTAACGCGACGTCTTCGCCCTATTTTTTCTAGTCTGTAACCCAGTCCTCCTCCATAACTCGCAGAAATGGAAAAATGGGCGCTCGAAGAAGCTCAGCTTTCCATCAAACTGGTGCAATCGGCGGAGTACCCATGCTACCTGACCTTTCTCTACTACATCTGGCAAGCCACAGCCCTGCACGGCCTATTTTCTCTGGAAACAGCAGCCTTGATAGTGCTTTACGTGGGAGCTTGGTTGTGCCACCAAATACTTCGAGCGATTCCGAAGACGCCTGTGCGGTTTTGGGTGTTGTTTGCGCTGTATGAATTAGGACAAATGTCAATGCTGTACCGATTTCTCTTCGACGGACAGGAAAGTCTAACCAGCAATCTCATCTGCAGTACTTCGATGTTGATGATAGGGGAAATCAGTCCTGTGCACTCCTTGCCTCTGAATGCGGTCTTGGTGGCTAAGCATATAGTGTTGTGGACGCTGGTGGCTTGGAGCAAAGGAGTGCCGGGGGAGGCTTTATCGGGTGTGTTGGCACTGTGGTGCATGTGGCTGCTTTTATCTGCGCAGGAACACAAGCGGAAACTCTTGATCGCCACGCAGAAGGCAGAGGAAGCCAAAGGAGTCGAGGAACAGCGACTAAAAGCCTTGCTTTCTGCTATGCCAGACGGTGTCATCGTTATTTCAGCAAGCATGCATATACTCACTTACAACCCCGCGGCCTTACAGCAGTTACACCTTGAAGCAATGTCTAATCCGGAGCCCAGTCTCGAGAGCCTGCTCCATCAGCTGAACTACGACTCTGAGTACTTGAACAGTGAGGAATGGGAGCATAGCTTCGAAGCGGATTTGAGGGTGTTAGTCAAAGGGGAAGTGGGCAGGACTCAAAGCTTTAAGCCGGTGTTGCTGCAGGGCAGACACTTGGAGTGCAGAGGCTGTGTAGCTGAGTGGGACGAAAGCAAGGTACTGGTGCTTATTGTCAGGGACACTTCCAATTGGGCTCAGTTGGAAAAGGCAGCGAAGCGGGACAGTGCCAATAAGACCGCGCTAATCAGGTCAGTTTCCCACGAACTCAGAACTCCTGTGAATGCCATTATTAACCTGTGTCAGGACCTGCAGACCTCTACTTCTATAGGGGAGAGGGATAGGGCGGATGTGGAGGTCCTGGCCAATGCCTCCACTTTTCTCCTATCTATGATTAACGACCTACTGGACTACTCCAGAATTCTGCATGATAAATTCGACTTAGTTCGGACAAACTGTGACTTGGAGCACTTGATAAGAAGTTGCGGACAGCTCATAGCGCTGCAGTGTAGGCATAAACAGGTGGAGTTGGTCGTTCGATTTGACCCGTTGTTGCCTAAACTCGCCTATACTGATGAAAATAGACTCAAACAAGTAATCCTCAATTTACTCAGTAACGCAGCTAAGTAATGTCCACACAGGTTTACCTTGAAAGGGTCAGTTTCACTCGTAGCAATGCTTAGTAGGTCCGGAGAACTGCAAGTGAGTGTGGAGGACACAGGCATTGGCATCTCCGCAGACAAGCTCCAGTCCATATTCATAATGTTTGGAAAGGTAGGCAATAACGACCTCAACCCACAGGGCTGCGGACTGGGCCTCAGCATTTCCTCTATGCTGGTAACAAGACTGGGAGGAGGACCTATTGAGGTCGTTTCTATGCCTCAACATGGGTCTATTTTCTCCTTCAAAATTCCAATTTCCGCCAATGTTGTTTGTACTGATTTGCAGATGCTGACTGATTTCATTGAGGATTTCAACGAAATTCCAAATGAGCGGATTCTGTCTCTCGAATCATCTTTAACCGTTTCCACGCTTTCAGCTCATCAAGCCCAGGTATTAATAGTGGATGATGTCCCTTTCAATCGCCTAGTGCTGAGAAAAATACTGACCGCTATGGGGTACAACTTTGCAGAGGCCTCCACTGGGCTAGAGGCAGTGAGCATGGTAAGGGGCGCCTGTGACCGGGGAAGTCCCTTCTCAGTAGTCCTAATGGACATTGAAATGCCGGAAATGGACGGAATCACAGCTACAAGGGAACTACTGAATCTAGTGAACAGGGGAGTACTGGGAAGCATCCCTGTGATAATTGGGTGTTCCGCCTTCAGTTCCGAGGAAGACCGGGTGGCTGCCTTGGCCGCAGGGATGACCGACTACCTGGAAAAGCCTGTTTCTCGTATTCGCTTATTGGAACTAGTTTCCGCGCATACTGCGACTTAAACTAGCGCTTTCGCCTTAATTCTCAATTAATGTCCAACCCAATGAGCATGCTAAAGGCAGTGAACATGGTAAGGGGCGCCTGTGGCCTGGGAAATCCTTTCTCAGTAGTCCTAAAGGACATTGAAATGCCGGAAACGGACGGAATCACAGCTACAAGGGAACTACTGGATCTAATAAGCAGGGGAGTACTGGGAAGTCTCCCTGTGATAATGGGTGTTCCGCCTATAGACAAAGCAGTTGTTTGGCATGACTTACTACCAGGAAAAGCCCATCTCTCGGAAACGACTCTTAGAGCTGCTGTGTTCACATGCGATAGCTAGACGGCTTTGACCTGGCAGATACTTGCTCTGAGAAGTTCACTTCTGCCTGAAAGGCACTAATCGCTCATTGCTTTTCTCAGACTCCACATATCCTTCCACTCTGGGCAACCCCTAACAGCCGCAGCTCCCATCCTTCCATACCCAGCTGGTCATAATGTGGGCAGTGTCCTCCCTCCTAACCCGGCGGTTCGCTTCTCACACGCTTTCCAGCGCACGGAAACTGATCTTCTCCCACCCCTTCGTCTCCCGACTGGACCTGGTGGTAGCAGACACATAGGAACACCCCCTCAACGAAGAAGTCAACTTCGAAGGCTCAGCCACAGTAGTCGACTACAGAGAAAAGCCTCTTGGACAGGTCGACCTGCCCAAGCTGCAAGTACTTGCCAAGGAAAAGACCCTCGACATCCTTTTCCTCAACGACAAGCCGCCAATCGTGCAGCTGCTCAACTACTGGAGAGTGCTGTACAAAGCCGCCACACACATCCGGGACTCGATGGAGCGCAAGGAACACCACAATGTCAAGACTATCACGATCAACTCGAAGATACTAAAGCATGATTTGAGTGTGAAGATGAATAAGATACAGCAACTGCTGGATAAAGGGAATAAGGTCACGGTGGAGGTCACGACCAAGGACGTGAGCAATAAGGACCAGGTGGTGCTGGCGAGGCAGATTGCGAAGAATGTCAAGGAACAGTTTAGCAAGGTGCCGAGCTGCGAAGTAGATGTGGAAAACATCGAAAGCGGCGCCAACGTGAGTCTCGACCTCCCCATGGCCAACCTCCAAAAGTCCGAACTCGACACCTTCCTCGAAGACAAAGAAGTGATCCGCAAGGCAGGGTACGCACCCAAGCCCTTCAAATCCCGCAAAGAGGCAAAAACCCTCCCTCTCGACCAGGAAGATGCCAGTTTCCAGCCTCCGAAGCCTACCCCCGAGGAAGAGCAGGAAGAAAAGGACAGCTTGGAACTGCTGGAAAAGCAGGAGGAGGCGCGGAGGGAGTTCGCAGAGTACCAGAGGAAGCTGGAGCATGACAAGAAGGTCAAGCGAAGGGCCGGGAAAGAGCCCAATATTAGCAAGACGCAGGCCAAGTTCACCTAAGTAGCAGGTCTAGACGCCTTCCGTGCACTTCCCACCAAAGTTCAGTAGTTGTGATTATTAATTTCTGCAAACAAACAACATTGCATGCATTTGCCTGAAGGGCGCTAGATTAATCTACCCGCGAAGTGCTGTCAACTCCTGCTCAAGCGCCGCTCTCTTTTCCGCCAACTCCGCACTCCGCCGCTGCGCAGCTTCCAACTGCTCCTCAGTAGTGCGTTGCTCTGCCTTCGATTTCGCAATTTCCGTCTTCACCCGCTCCAAATCTCTATCCCTCGCCTTCATTTCCCCATCTGCAACCGACGGTCTGGACAAGTCCTTCACCTTGTTTTCCAAATGCTTGATATGCACTTCCTTTAAACTTAGTTCTTTTTCGGAGACTGCGCGTCTTTCGTCTTCCACTTTTCGCAGGGCGGCGAGACGCTGGGTCAGAGCTTTGATTTCTTCGGTTTGCTTGGAGATTTGGGACTTGGACTCGAGGCCCGAGTCGCTGGAGCCGCTGATTTGGAGGGAGAGGAGGGAGGTGCAGAGGGCTTTGAGAGCTTTGAAGCGGGGGAGAGACTGGGAAATAGAAGGCAGCTGACCTAGCTGTCCCCTGATTTCCCCTAGCACCGGCCTCATCCTCCCAGCACTTTCCCTATCCATCTGCTCAATAGAGTCCTTGATTTCATCCTCCAGTCCCTGCACAAACTGCACCCAAGCCATCCGGTCTCCCATCAACCCCTCCACTTCCGCCCGAATCAGCTTATACTTCCACTGCGAGAACTCCTTCAGCTTCTCAATGGCGTACTCACTTTCCTCCAGTCCGTCCATTTGTCGCTTCAGCTCCTTGCTGACTTGGCCTGTTTCATCAGCTCCGTGCAGCTTTACGAGGGTGGAGAGGACGGTGTTGCCTTCGCGGACTTCGAATTCGATCCACTCTCGGAAGCGCTCTTGCTCGTCGGGGCCGTCTTCTTGGACTGCGGAGCTGGTGGGGTCGGTGAGGCCGGCTTTGATGGATAGGTCTTGCTTTAGCTTTTCATTGTCATTTGCCAGAATCGTTGCTGTATTCGTGATTTTCGCGCATTCCCCGTCAATCGCCTGCCTCAGCGCCGAGGAATTCTTGAGCACAGTCTTAAACCCCGCCAACTCCTCCTGCGTCTGCTTCAACTCCTTCGTAAGTCTCGAAGCCGCCGAGCAGCCCATATTACTACCTAAAACAATGCGCAATTCGGTGAATCCCGCTTGACAATGAGCGAGGCTCCGCACTGCGGCGCTGGGCAGACTGCATACTCTTTGCAGCATCTTAAGCATTCCTTGCACCATCTGTGGCTGCAATTGTATCGCTTACGGACATTTTGCTGGGAGCCGCAGACGCAGATTCCGAGTTTGTTGCATTCTTGCTCGAAGGCGTTTTCACTGCCGTAGGCTTGGTGTATGAGGACTAGCGAGACTGGAGTGCGACAGATGGGGCAGATTACGGAGTCGATGTCGAGGGCGTATTGCCGTGTGCAGGCGAATACGTAGTCTCGGAAGCAGTGCTGCGAACACACCACATGCGCAGAACTGCAGGTCAAAACCACATGCGGGTTTGCGGGGTCCGTAGACCTGGAGTGCCAGGGATGCACAATGCATGTAGGAGGCGTCTCGGGAGTTGCGACTGTAGGGAACAAATAGGCCCGGAGACAGTCCCTGAGTTGCTGGAAATCCGCTCGATCTTCCTCGTTGAAGCGTAGCATCGAGAAGAGGAATTGCTTGTAGTTATCCGAATAGACCTTCAAGGTTTGGACCTCTGCCCATATTCCTTCTTCAGTCACTTGCCCACTTGTAGAGTTAGGGTGTAGCGAGAGTGTAAGGAAACTGTAGCCGAGGGAGTAGACGTCACTTTTGTACGGGTCGTGCTGCACCTTAGAAAGTAGTCCATTCATCAAAGAGTCTGCAAGGTTTTGCCGCAGCTTCGGACTAAGGAACTTCTGAACGCCGCCCCGATTGGTGAACTTCATCATCTGAATTTGCGCTTTCTGTATGCACCTGGAAGAGCTGAAGTCGCAGATTCGGATGCATCCATCCGGGGCTATTTGTAAGTTAGAAGGCTGAATGTCTCTATGACAAATGTCCTATTTAGTCCTTACGAAGTCTTGGGCGTAGGCCAAGGCCTCTACACATTTATGTAAAAGTTTCCAGAGATAACTCTCCTCGAAATACTGCTTGGGAGAGCTGTTGCTGGTTCTCAGTTTATCCAGGTCCGAAATGCACTGTTCCAGGACTAGGACTAGAAAGGAACCTTGGGGAGAGTTTGCTAGGTCTGGGATCTGAAAAGAGTCGTATATCTTGCATATGTACGGATGCGCGTTCACGCGGATATGGTTGTCTATTTCCTTTCGAATGATATTCATCTCGTATACATTCGATGCTTTGATAAACTTTAGAATAACAGGCGAATTCGTGTATCGATCTAAAGCGTGATGCAGAAATACGTCGTTCTCTGGGGAGGAAAAGATGCAATCCCTGGCCTCATACCGCTCCATCTATTTTTATTATGCTGGACTTTCCTCTATCTGAACCGGTCCTTTCACTCCTATTAGTACCGCTTGTATGCAGAAATTCGTCTTTTAGACTACTGTTTCGATGCCAATTCGAGTGCTTAAATACTTCTTTTGGAGGGCTGAAATATGAAAAAATGCAAATTTCTCGTTACTTTGCACCTTCGGAAATCAGAAATTCGGCCCGATTTATCAATAAAGAAAAGTTGATTTTGTCTATATTCTCTAGTCGAGCGTTTGAAATGTATAGAAAAAATGACAGCTAAAAGGCTCGTTTCCTAATCTGCCAGTCGAACTTTTGAAACCAACAAAGGCGTATTCTGCATTTCCGCAGCTTTCAGCGGCCGAATTCGGCTTATTGATCCATTGCAGGGGATGCCTTTTGCATATATGGCGGAGACGAAGCTGTACTGGGTGCGGCAACACAGCTTTCTCTACAGACCAATTAGTATGGGAGTACTGCAGGAAATCTGTGCTTATTGTGTCGAAGTCCCGACCTTATGCTTGATTCTGAAAGGCTCAATGTTCACTTTCGACTTCGAAAGAATGCGATGGAAGCCCATTTGCGCCATATCTATAGACGTGGACTACCTTTGGTCCTATACAAGTCTGCGTCCTGGGCAGGTGTTTCTATGGGGTTCAGCCCTTGAAAAGACCACAGCTACAGGGAGAGTGATATCACAAAGTACAAAGCCTTATCTAGTGGAAAACGGAGTGCTTACAGCCTTAAGACATACCTCTGGACTCAGAGCCCGGCCTGGCCTTATCTACCTCAACTCGAAAGTGTACGTGTTTGGAGGCTGTTACGACGGTATCATTCATACAGATAAGCCTTTGTTCACTGCGGAATGCTTCTCTATGGTGAAGATGGACTGGAGCAAACTGCCGTTTATGCTGAAAGGCAGAGCCGCCTTCAACCCTTGTCACTTCCTCAGTCTGATCTTCCTATGTGGAGGCCTTTGCAGGACTGTTGAGACTTTCAACACCTCCACCAATCAGTATCGGGAACTCCCGAATTTTCCTCTCTCACGTGACTTTCAAATGTATGGGACTTCGACTGTAGCTTTCCGCGGGAAGATAGCAGTGCTAGGGTTTGATTCTTTGTATGAGTGGAAGCGAGAGACTGGTGTGAGGCTGGTGGCGAGACATGAAGGCTGTGCTTCAAGGTCTATTGCGACGCCGGTGGCTTATCGTGGCTTCATGTACGTAGTGGACGCCAAAGGAGTGTGTCGAGTAGTGAGTCTGGCCGACGGTCGAGTGATGACAGACGTAAGCGTAGGATAAATATGCTCCGCAGACTGCTGTTTCCGGCCCTGCGGCAGATGAAGCCAGTGCCAGTGCCCGTCTCAACCCCCTACTTTGAGCGCCTTTCCAAGCACCGCTCGATCATGCCGCTGTACGACCTTTGGCCTACCACGGGACAGTGCTACCTTGCTCCTTCAGCCTCAGTGATCGGAGAAGTTTATATTGGTCACCGGACTGCGGTGTTTGACGGCGCTGTAGTGAGAGGGGATATCAATGCGGTGCGCATTCTAGACAACTCCTATGTGGGTGAAAACGTGGTAATCCATACCGCCGCCAGTCTGCCCACCGGCGTACCAGCTTCCGTCGACATCGGCACCTACGTATTCATCGGCCCCAACTCAACCCTATACAGTTGCACCATCGACGACCACGTGCACATCGAAGCAGGCTGCATCATTCTCGAAGGCGCTAGAGTGGAAAAAGGCGCTTGGCTGGGCGCAGGGTCTGTAGTGCCCCCCGGGCGACTCATCCCTTCCAAGCAACTTTGGGCTGGGAACCCTGTCAAGTACATCCGTGACATTTACGAGAATGACGACTTCTATCACAAGGAGGTGCTGGATGGGGAGATGGAGCGGTCGACCCGAAGTGCAGCGCAGTTCAACGACTTCCCGCATGGTTACATGTACGCAAAGGAGGTCAATAAGTACTAGACGCTTATTTAGCATTACGGAGGCTTAGGGAGTTGCGATTGGCTGGACGTGAGTTTCGCGACGGTGCATAAATTGCATTAAGCCCCATTCCATGCAGAAACCCTCGATTAGCCATTCTATCCTCTTACCTAATAGTCCGCAAACTCCCTCTCCAAGCAAGACGCAAGCCTCTCCTTCGACTGCTCGCCCGCGAACTGTTCAAAACAACTCGCATCAAACGGATCAACTAACTGCGGCACATAGGGAGGCGTCGCTTGCAGTAAGTTTTCCCAGTTGGTCTGGCGGAAGAAGGGATGCTCGAGGATTTGAGTCTGAGTTAGACGGAGTTCTGGCAACTTCATCAACAGGCCTTTTAGGAGACTGCGACTGCTTTCGTCGAATACGCTTAAGGTCAAGTCGGGACTGGACATTAGAATTTTCTCATACAAGCGGTAGGGACTAACGTCCATGAAGGGTGTTTTTCCTGCTAAAATTTCGTACAGGAGGATGCCGAGTTGCCACCAGTCGAGCTCTAGGCCGCAGCCATTCGCATCGATTAGCTCGGGAGCCAAATATTCAGGCGTACCGCACATTGTGTAAGTACGTTCATTCCGTCCGAGTAGCTTGGCAAAGCCCAGATCTGCCAATTTTAGGTGGCCGTTGGCAGCTATTAGGATATTTTCAGGCTTGAGGTCTCTATATAGACAGCCTATAGCATGCAGAGAACAAAACGCCTTGACAATTTCTGCTATGTAAAAACAGGCCTCTGCCTTCGGTAGCTGATTCTTTCTCGTCAACAGGGAAAAAAACTCACCCCCTGCCACATACTCCAGCACACAATATAGGTAGATATCGTCCTGACACGTCCCCAGAAATTCAACCACAAACTGACAATGCAACAGACGCAGCACCTGCTTCTCCGCAAAGACATGCTTCACCTGTTTCTCCCTGTGCAAGTGAGCTTTGTTCATGACTTTCACCGCTACCGGCTGGCCGTGTAGCCGAGCTAATCGCACATCAGAGTAATTGCCGGTGCCGATGATGCGCTGAAACTCGAAATCGCTGGGCTTGAGAGAAACCCTTTGAAATGCCTCGCTGTCACAGACGCTCAGAACGACGTTCGGAGGTTGGCGACTGCAGTTTGATCCCATAGTTACATAACTAGGAAACAGTGAAGGTTCACTGGACAGGAGTATGATGTCGGACTTCGATATGGAGGAGGTCATAGAAGAGAACTGGTTGTTACGAGGTTTTCGGGAAGGCGGCTTTGGGGGAGATTTAGCGGAAGGGATAGTCACGTTTTAGACAAAATTCAGGTGTTAGTCCGGAATCCAAATCGATTTTATAGCCTGAAGCCGGGTTTCTTATATAGGAATCGAAAAATGCCTTTATCGGCCTACAGGCATTTCCTTAAGAATGACTTTACCCACTTTTCGTAATCTCTCATATCAGTTTTCCCGAAAAACACGAAAAAGTCCGCTTTACAGCTATTTCCGCTTCTACTAAATCCAACGCGTTTCTCTCTCCTGCAAGGTCCGAAAGCAAGCAAAGCAATCGCTCTCTGACAAGCTTACTCCGCTAGTAAGTTCTAATATGGAGCACAAGGTCAATGCAGACGACTTCGAAAGTTTGAAGTTAATCGGGAAAGGCGCACATTCAAAGGTGCTGCTTGTGAGACATCGAGAGACCAAGGAGATCTTCGCTATGAAAATGGTCAAGAAGGAGGCGGTGCAGTCCCAATCGCAACTCGAGCATATCAGGACTGAGAGAAACGTCCTCGCAAAGGTCCAGCATCCCTTCATTGTCCGACTGAAGTACGCCTTCCACAACCGCAAGAAGCTGTACTTCGTGATGGAGTACTGCCCGGGCGGCGAGCTCTACTTCCACCTCTCCCGCGAGCGGCGCTTCGCAGAGCCCCAAGCGAAGTTTTACGCAGCCAGTCTGATCCTAGCGCTCGAGTACCTGCACGAAAGCCACGTGATCTACAGAGAGTAAGCCCTAAACAGCCTCAAACCTGAAAACGTGGTTATCGACGCTCAGGGCTATGCAAAGCTGACAGACTTCGGACTGAGCAAGGAAGGAGTGACGGATAACTTCTCTGCACGGACGATGTGTGGCACGCCTGAGTACTTGGCACCTGAAGTGCTGAGTCGGTCTGGACATGGCAAGGCGGCGGATTGGTGGTCGCTGGGCACGCTGATCTTTGAAATGCTCACAGGTCTGCCGCCGTTCTACAGTCGAAATAGTCTCGAGTTGTATGACTGCATCAAGAATGGAGAGGTCGACTTCCCGGACTGGCTGCGGGGAGAGGCTCGAGACCTGATTTCGCAATTGCTGCGGAAAGACCCTTCTCAGCGTCTAGGCGGAGGGCCTGGGGACAGTGAGGAACTGAAGCAGCATGAATGGTTCGCTGACATCGACTGGGACTCCCTGTTTCACCGGCAGCTCGAGCCGCCCTTCACCCCGGTTTTGAGTCACGAACTGGACGTGACCTTTTTCGACCGAGTGAGAACTAGACAGAACTTCACCCACCTCCCAGCCGACGACTCTGCCAAAGGCGAAATGCGAGCCCACAGTCCGACCTCCCCCTTCCAAGGCTTCTCCTACACCGAAATGCATCTCGACGTCAACGAGCACTAATGGTAGTTATTCGAACTTGACACTGGAGCGGCTCTCTGTCGAGTTGTTGAGACTGCGAGAGCCGACCGCCTGCGCAGACATGTTCTTGGAAGGCGCTTGGAAGGAGGAGCCGCCGCGACTAGTGCTGGCCTGGGAAGGCATGCGCATGATAGAAGTGCGTTTGCTGGGCTCTGGCAGCTTCACTCCGGACTGCTTGCCCAGGACGTCCAGCTCCTTGCTGGCTTTCTCCATGTCTCGGTTGAGCCGTGCAATGTCTCCATCTCGCTCCACTATGAGTCTGTCCAGCGCTTCCAGCTCGTCCCGCAGTCCCTCGACCTCCTCCATCAGGTTCGCGCGAGCCACTTTAATGCCGGCCAGCTGGTCCTCCAGTTCCTCCTGCTGCCGCTGCAAAGCCGCTCCTTCTCCGTTTAGCTGAGTCTGGAGTAGGAACTTCTCCCCTATAGCACTGTTTCGCTCGGTGGTGAGGGCGCTCAGTTCTCGCTCGAGTTCGCCTCGGAGAGTGCGGAGGTTGGCGAGTTCGATGGAGTTTTGGGACTGGGTTTGTTTGGCTTCGAGGACTTGCTGCTGCAGGGCGACTAGTGAGGCTAGGTTGTGTTCTCTGGGTGGAAATCACTTGTCTCGTTGAGCGATTTTGAGGCGATAGTCCATAATATGAAACCCGACCTACCACTTAGTCCCGGACTAAGCATTTCCCTCGCTGACTTACTCCGTCTCCATTTACTCCAGCAAGTATCTCCCAGCATTTCCCAACTCTACCTGCAGTGACCCTCACACAGACACCTTTTCCAAGCGAATCCCTCCCTGTTCAAAAAAGCCTTACTGGAAGAAGACTCCTACAGCCGACTGGAAAGACGGTTCAAGGGTAGAGAAGAACAGTGGTGGACTACAGAAGCAGAAGCCGCTTTTCAGTCTGACCTAGTGGTGGTTCAGACTGGCAGTGGATGTCTCTTGCTAGGGAAACTAAGCAGACAGGAGTGGGCGATGCTGACTGTAGGGGGAAATTTCAATGCGGGTAAAATCGCTGTTGCTTTGATGCGGGAAATCAGGCCTGAGGCTGTGATAGGGAGAGAAGTCACAGTGCAGAGTGAAGAAGTTGCATTGAGAAGTCTTGGAGTTGCACATCACTTTCTCTCGACTTTGAAAACAAGCGAAGATTTACAACTTTTCCCCTCGCCGATTCCCGATTTGGATATAAAATCGCTCATATCGGACATTTGCGAGGTTATACGCGAATCCGCTTCCCTGACAAAATCCGAATTCACCAATCGATTAGAAGAAGGCGAGCGCTGCTTGGCCCAGCGTTACCTCAAACTCGGCCTCTCCTCCCCTGGCTGCAAGTCCAGCAGTGCGAAAACCAGTCCCGAAAGTGCAGTGGACACTACCCACATTGGCACCTACAGCGACTTGACATCGCTAGTAGAGCCTCCAAGCCCTGTCATTTCCCCAGTGGCTGCGAGCACTGGACCTGTATCTGGCTGGACTTTCCTTCCGCCTGGTAATAGAGTCCCTGAAGGGGAGCAAGAGGGTTCACGGTGGACTATGGAGGATAGTGATTCCCGCAGTGAATTGGTGTATATAGAGTTTAGTCGGGTGTCGTCTAGAGGGTTGGCGAGTTTGGCAGTGGAAGAGGGGGAGCCTTGCACATTGGTGACTCCCCGTTTTCGCATGCAGCCGGAGAGACAGAAGCAAATGAGTCGCTCTTCTATGGTGTCTGTGCCGCTGGATTCCCCAGAGAAGGAGGAAACTGAGGTGGAAAACACTATGGGGAGAGTGTTTCTGGAGCCTCTGCGACAACGGGTTCCGGACAGTCTTTCGAGAGCCAAGTTTTGCGCAGTAGAAGAGAGCAGGCCGCAGCCCTGCACCTGCGCTTTGCTGTAGTTTAGTTCTAAACCTGCAAATCGCTTCTATGTTCAATGAGCCAGACCCACTGTCCACCCTCCTTTTCCGCAGTCGCCTGCTCGTGCTATGGAGCAAGAGCCACAGTCACTCCAGACTCAGCACCAACATACTCCGAGAAGTCTGCGAGTACTTGTCCTACGACCACTACCCTCTCTCCTACACCGGAGAGTACCGTGGTTTCAAGCTGTACCTGCAGCTCTACGACTGGGAACGCGGGCAGACCGTCCGCCTATGCCAGGTGCACGAAGCTCTCTCAGATGTGGCTTTAGTGTATATCCGCGGGAATCGAGTAGTTGTGACCGGAGGCCTGCGAGGGGAGTTCTACGCGGACTATGACGACTTGCACTACCCTGACTGTGCATGTGTATTAGTGAATCGCAGGAATTACACTCATTTGCCTTGCCTGCAGATAGGCAGGTTGAGACATGCGACGTGCTATGACCCGGTTCGCGACTGCGTTTATGTGTTAGGCGGACTTCGGTCGCTTGCACGTGAGAGTGCGATTCGTTCTTGTGAGTCGCTGGATATGCAGGAAAGACGGCAGTGGACTCAATTGGCGGAAATGCACATCGCTAGGTGGCGATTTACCCCGGTTGTGTACAAAAGTGGTATATATGTTGCGGGTGGAGGGACGGTAGTGATGGAGACGTACGACCCAGTGCTGGACAAGTTCGAGCTTCTCCCGTTCAATTTACCTGACGAACTGGTCGAAGAACGGTGGGTCGGAACCTCTTATCAGCAGAGTTGGGTCCTAGTGTGCAGCAAAGCCCTTGTCACTGTGCCTTTTAGCCATCGAGGACGTCCTCATCACGAAGTGCTATCCTTGCCAAACGCAGTAGAAAGCGCAGCCATACAAAGCGACAGTCTCCAAGTCCTAGACAGCCGGGGCCGTCTCTTTCACCTCAATTGTAAGTATGCGGACTAAGCCAGTCTTCCTACGCTCTCGTATATTGCTTTTCTGGGTCTGTCACATTGAGACGTGCTGCAAACGTCTCTCAAGCAATATTCAGAGGGAAGTGAGTACGTACCTGGGGAGTGTTAGTCTCATAGTAGTGGCTGTGAGAGATCGCTTATTTGCCTTTCTGCCCGGAGAACGGAAATGGGAGGAGAGTTCCAGCCTCAGTTCTGCATTGCCGGCCTCTTCCAGAAGTTCATATGTGTTTTGCAAGGAAGATCTGCTGGTCATAGGAGGCTACGACGATAATCTCTGCCAAACAGCGCGCAGAACGTTCCAAATTCGCTCCGGAACGGTCAACCAAGGCCCAAACCTGCTTGCAGCCCGGTGCTTCAGTGGCTGTCTTCAGGCCAGCGGACGCGTCTATATCTTCGGCGGCATGGACAAAGACGCCCTCTCTTCCTGCGAACAACTCGATGAAAGCGATTGGATTTCAATCGGGGATATGAACCATCCTCGGTTCAACTTCGTGCCTTGTGAGCACCAAGGCCTGGTGTACATCTGCGGAGGCAACAGCTTCACAGTGGAGACATACAACCCCTGCACAAACCTGTTCGGCTTAGCTGCGTACCGCTGTGGAACGTCGACTATGCAGTGGACCTGCGCACTGCTAAGCTACGAAGAGGAGTTGGTGTTCGTCGGGTACTCCTGGATGCAGAAGGGCGGAAATCCGGGTAGGAGTCGAAAAGTGGGCTTCACATGGTCAAGCTGCACTCCAGTAGTCCTCAGCGGAGTTGTTTATTTCATAGACAACCGGGTGCCCCTAGCACCCATATGCCGCGGCGTGCGACTCGAAACCGGTGCGCAAGTCTGCTCCTGCCCATTCAACCCCGACATGAACGAAGTCAAGAGGCACTTAACCTAGTCTCGAGTTCGAGGACGCGGGCAGTGAGCTGCAGGGCTGTGCAGGTCTGGGACAGGGCTTGGCAGCAGGCACGGACTTCAGGGTGTTGCAGAGGGAAGAGCTTTTCCCTCAGGACTAGGGTCTGCTCCAGGTAGTTTCGAGCGGCTTCGAAGTTGGTGTCTGTCATGGCAAGTCGGCCGACTTCGTAGAGAGCGGTGGCGAGGCTTTTGGAGTCTGTTGGGAGCTTCTCAAGGCGCAGACTGACCTCCCGCTCCAATAGCGCTTTAGCGGTAGAGAAGTTGCCCAGTGCAGTTTCGATTTCCGACATAGTGTGGAGGTAGCGTGCAAGCCGCTGCGGATCAGCAGCCTGTTCCTCAATGCGAAGAGCCTTCGTCTGGAAGTCGTGGGCGGACGCAGGGGAGGCCAAGGCAAGTTGGATACGAGCCATCGAGTGGTAGCTGACTCCAAGCAGCGGATGGTCTGAAGACAGTACTTCCTCCTTAATGTGCAAAGACTTTTGCTGGAGTTGCTGGGCTCGCTGGAGCTCGCCCATATCTCTGAGAATATTCGACAGATTGGCGTAGGAAATTGCCAAATTCGAGTGATTGCCTGGCAAATGGGTTTCGTCAAGCTTGAGCGCAAGCTCCTGGTAGCGCAGAGCGGACGGCAAATCTCCCAAGTCCTGATAAATACACGCCAAATTGTTATAAATTGCAGACAATTCAGACTCTGAAGCCACCCGTGCAGCCTGCAGCTGCGTCTTTTCAGCCTCCACCAATTTCCCTTGATCATGGAAAATCGAGGCCAGCAGACTATAGGACCCCGCACTTGCTCCAATAGTGTCTCTGATCAGTACACATTTCTGTTGAAAAGTCTCCGCAACTCCCAAATTCCGTAGTTGGTAGTTAACACTCGCCAATAGTTCGTAAGCGAAAGCCATGTCTGGGTGGGTCTGAGACAGCGTCTTTTCACACACTACGACTTCAAGCAATAGAAGTTCAGATGCACGGGACAGGTTTCCGATACGGCGGAAACAGGTGCCTAGGTAGTAGGGCACTGGGAGGTCCTGGAAGTCGAGCACCCGGGAGTTGTGTCGGTACCAGGTGCAGGCTTTCTCTAAAAGTGCACTGACATGTTGCCCGCAGCCTAGCTTCTCCACACAGAAATAGGCCCATTTTAGGCAGAGACGGAGCTCTGAAGCCTCCACAGTGTCCTTACTTTCCACTCTTTTTACGAGTGTTTCCACACATAACGCTATGCGCAGATTCGTGTCAGTCAGACTTTCGTCGGAAAACAAGTGCTGCGCTAAAGTCACAACTCGCTCGAAGACAGCGAGGGCGGAAACGGCCTCTTGCAGTACTTTTGGAACGGTAAAGGCGCCTTGTGCGTCTTCGTCTAGCACAGAGTGGAGGTCTGTTTTGGCTTGGGACAGGGAATCGTCGGGCCGGAGGTGACGGAAAATTGGCTCGTAGAGTTCTTCCATGGCTTCTTGAGGGGAAAGTAGGGCGAGCACTTGGAGCAGAAGCCAGGCGCCCTGGGATTTCGAGGCTAGAGTGCGGACCCAGGTTTCCACCACCAACTTTTGCTTGTCTTCAATAAGCTCCACGGATGCAAGCTGCAATACCACTTCAGTAGCACTTTCCCCCAAGCTTTTCCCTACTCTCAGCGCTAAGGGCAGACCGGGTATCGCCTTGGCCAGTACTTGAGTTCTCGCACTCTGGTCCCCCAGTAGCATTGTAGCTGCTACTATGTCTAGTGGCTTTAGCTCCAAGAAGGACTCCGCCAATGGCTCTAATGAGGTGGTCAGTAGGTGGCAATTGGTAGGGACTAGGTCGCGACAGCTCTGCAAAGACGCTGCATTTGCCTCGTCCAGTATCAACAGAACCCGTCTATGTACCAAAGCCTCATACAGTCCTTCAAACGACACCCTGAGATTGCACGCAAGACAGTGCAGACTCGCCCTCAAGGCAGGCACCGAAACTCCGCAGCACAGCCAGGCCACTTCATAAGGCTCCGCCAATGCCTTCCCAAAGTGCGTTTTCCCCACTCCCCGGACTCCTGCCACACTGAGGAAGCGGTCTGAACTAAGCGTCGCCCTGGCTTTCTGTATATCTGAGTCCCGTCCTATACAGTGAGCGACCTGCAAATTCCTGCTAAGAGCCTGTGGAGGCTCCAGACGCAGCATTCGCACAGGGAGATTTAGTACATTTTGAATCCGTGTATCTGGCTCTTTGGTGGACATGGTTTGAAGCAGGTCAGTGAGCATACGTTGTTGCGAGGCTTTGATGAGGAGACTGGCGAGTTTCTCACAAAGTCGCCAAGCGTTAGAACTGGTAGTTAGCGGACTGCAGGTTTCCAGTGTGAGGAAAGGGGATAGGTGCGGCTTGAGGAAGTGGGCTTGGACTGGAGATATGAGTTCCCGGTGAAAGCACCACTCTAGGAAGGAAAGCGTTTGGTGGAAGGTTTTCCAGGACTTGGAAGAGCCGGGCTCTAGCAGGAGGCAGGCGACTTCGAGCAGAGAGTTCATGTTTTGGGGTAAAGCCTGGAAGTAGAGATCGTCAATAAGCAATTGTGTCTCCATAGAGTGGCTAAGGACAGTGCGGATTTGCTCCAGCGAAGGCAGGACTTCTTCAGGCCTGGGCAGCACTAAGGCCCTGCCGATTATCGGATTCGGCTGTCTGACCTGCTGCCACACCCTGGGCGTGTCGTGCACTGAGCCAGCGAAAAGTTGCAGCGCTGCCATTTCTGTCAGTACTCCAGAGTCGTGCCAATGTGAGGCTTTTGCTCGTTTTCTCAGCTTCTTCACTGGCTCACGAAGCCGCTCCCGCACATTCTCAATGAAATGAGTCCTCTCCGCAAAAAGATGGTCCACAAAGTGTCTCCTCGCCAGTCTCGCGACTGTCTGCCGCAGCAAAAAGTCGCTTTCCACCGCCCACAGTCCCTCCTCCTGCAGCGCTTCCAGCAGCGCCTCAGCCACCGGCAACGGCGAATTGATAGAAACTTGCGGCAAATCGTCCAACTGAGTAAGCCGCAGACCTGCTGTTAGCCCGCGGTAGGCCAAGTCGCGGGTTTCCTCTGCGATTTCTTGTGCTAGACGTTGGTTTTGCACGATGCTGACTTTCTTGGCGGCGTGCAGGTCTCGGAGGTCGTGCAGGGCGGCGGAGTGGGGCACTGGCATTGCGGACTGGCAGCAGCCGCCTCCTCGCAGCCGTGGCCGTAACTCTAAGCCTACTCTCGGCACAAAGCGTGCCCAACAGTCCTGCAAGCACTTGACCTCCCCAACACTCACCGGCACTCTCACCCTCGTCCTGCTCTCCCGACAAACCAACCTCTCCCCCTCCACAGCCAGAGTGAAGGCAAGCTCTCCGCACTGAACCCAGCCTTCCATTATATGGAGGACGAGGACGCAGACAAGGACTACTACTCCACTCTACAAGTCTCCTCCGAAGCCTCCGCCGAGGAAATCAAATCCGCCTACCGCCAACTCGCCCTGCAGCACCACCCCGACAAGAACTCCGACCCCGCCTCCACCGCCCGCTTCCAGGAAATCTCAGAGGCCTACTCAGTGCTCAGTAGTCCAGAAAAGCGCGCTGTCTACGACGAGCACGGCACTGAGGGGCTGCAGGGGTTTGACATGGAGGACTTCATGACGACGGTGGACTTGGAGGACTTGCTGGACTTGCACGGTGCGGTGAGTGGTTTACATAGGCGATGGAAGACTTCATGGCGCCTTTTTTGCTGCTAATGGGAGGCCGGAAGGGCGCCCGGCTGTTCAACAATATAATGAAGGAAATGGCCAGAGGAGGGGGAGATTCGGAAAGCGGGGAAAGTCTGGACGAGGCGGAGATGCAGGCTTTCGAGCAATACACGAGTGACCATTACTGCAAGGAGGGCGAGGAGTGGCGGTGTGGCCTGTGCCAGACTGTCAAAAAGACTGCCAAAGCGATGCATGCGCATTTCGAGTCTGAACACTTTGATGACTTTTTGGCGAGTCAGGAGTAGCTTTGCAGTCCTAGGTACGTTAGTCTACTAGTGGCTGATTGGACATTTCCCACCTATTAGACATTTGGGAAAGATGCAATCTATATCCGTTTACTACCAGAACTGCAGAAGCGGACATATATACCAGTTCAGCTAACTTCACCCTTCTCCAAGGATATGTATGAATTCCCATGATTAGCTACGCAGCTGTTGGTACTTAGTCTAGAACTAATGTCGAGTGTGGTGCGAAAGCAGGATGAACCGCCAAAGTAACCTGCACAGAACGGCCTGCAACTGTCTTTTGACTCCTCAACTTCGCCTTATAATCTCTAGTCATGCTGTAAACAGTCCCCACAAATCTCCCCACACTCATACCCACACTGACTCCCAGTATCCCCCGAACCGCCCACGTACCAATTTGATCCAGCAGAGATGCGAAATCGCTGCTCCACTCAAATGCGAATATGCTTGCAATTAGGTAAATAGCCATAGTGCCGCTTTCCACAAGTATCGCTTCGACTGTCTCGAGTGTGCTTTGGTGCGGCCTGAGGATGGAGATGTATAGCAAAACCAGGGTTGAGAAAGTGGTGTTGAGGAGAGCGAAGTACTTCGGGGAACTCCGCAGTAGGAAAGTTGTTATGGAGAGTAGAAGCCGACGGGTGAGGAAAAGGGCAAAGTGGACAATTCCCGCCCACTTCTTAGCCGGGGAAAAGTCCTGGAAGAAGAACCGCCAATGTGAGTTGAAGAGAAGGTTGTTGCGGAAGACTAGGGAGTGAGTGTTAAGGACAAAGAAGATTGCAACTGCACAGGGAAACAACAGCACAACTCCCAGGACTATGTACCCAATTGCTGTATTCACCCCTATATAATTCCACTTGAAACTGCTATTCGCCACTTGCAGCATGCTGTAGACTGCAACGTCCAAATACAGTGAAAAGCCGATATTTAGTGGAATTGTCCACTTGAAGGACGCTAAAAGGTTCGAGAAATACCTGGAAATGTGCCGATTCGGTAGTTTGGACAGGAGAAAAATCGGCAGAAAGGAAAATAACACACATGCGGAAATACTGAAAACAGACACTAGATTGGGAAGTATCAAAGTAGTGCTCAGTCCATAGTTCTTTTCCGCCTTCGAAGGAGTCTGCGACGCATCACTCACTGTAATTAGTCCAATTAAAGGGTTCGGAAGCATATTTACAGCGTTTAAAGCTGCTAAGGCTCCTGAGAAGCCTCCAGTTAGTGATAGTCCGGATAGCGGTAGGTAGGTAATTAACTGGAATTGGTTGAAAGTGGAGAGGAAACTGATAGGACTGGAAACCATCATAGAGGCTGCGAGGGAACTGGTCATTACTCCGTTGCTTAAAGCTTCAGTTTGCTGAGTAATTGGAAGGGAAAGGACGGATTTAGTGGGATCAGGTATTGCGTCTTTAGGGAAAAGTAGACCTGACAAAGTGGTATTTCTTATGGAAATGCCCAAAACCGACGTAACAAGTTCAGGAGACAGAAAGGACAATTCCACCCTCGAGCCAACAGGCATATAGGAGTCGAAATAGGCTACAGAGACTTCTGCTTCCTGATAAGAGAGGAAAATAGGGTCATCCCACTTCAGCGAAACAGGCAGACTGGCAGTCGTAGTGACTTCGATGGATATATCAGAGGCCAATAAGGTGCAGTTCATGGGAGTGTCGAATACCACTGTGAGACTATTGTTCAGATTTATGTGTAAGGAGGGGATTGGCTGATGGTAGTCATTGCCTAGACAGTGGGAATCATCCCTCTTTCCGAAGCCGAATGGACAGGTCGAGTAGCACTTTCCTTGAAATATATAGTAGTCGGAGATGCATTGCAAGCAGCCGGCTTCGGAGCAGGATAGGCAGTCGCGTCCACAAGGCTCGCAGGAAGAAGGATCAGGAGAGGGGTGGAAACCCTGCAAACACTCACATTGGCTATCACTGGTAAGGTGGGCATTTATATAGCAACTCAGGCAAAGTGCAGCTGATGCACAAGTCATGCAGCTTCCAGGACAGGGCCTACATTGAGATACGTCAGGACTGGGGAAGTATGAAGTTAGGCAGATGCAGAATGTAGGGGGCGGGGAACTGATACTAGCCCCAGGCTTACAACCGGTGCATTGGTCTTCTCTGGGTCCTACGCATGATAAACAGAAAATGTGACAGGGTAGGCAAAAGCTGGGATCAGGCGCTGGATACGCACTAACTTCACAGGTGCAAGACCCTGGAGAATTCTGCATCATCGCGAAATCCTTGCATTGAGTGCATAGGTAGGGACTCGCATTAATACAGTTCAGACAGGTATTGTGACACAATTGGCAGGAACCGGTGTCAGGGTTAGGCCAATAAGAGATGTCACAGATACAGAGGGTGGCTTGGAGATAGGCGTGAGGATAGCAAGCAGTGCAGTCTGTAGCTGCAGGGCCGAAGCAGCTGAAACAGGAAGTGTCGCAGCCGTCGCAGTGGGCGGTGTCTGGTTCAGGGAAATAATTAAGCAGACAAATACAAGGGCCAACTGTCAGTCCTCCTGCTACCACTGCCCAAGTGAAGCACCCCGTGCAGTCATTTGCTGTTCCTCCAATACATAGTTGGCATGTGGAGTCACAGGCAGAACACAGTGAAGAGTCTGGACTGGGGTACCAGCCTCCGTCACATAGACATACATTAGGAGACGGACTCTGCACAGTGGCATGAGGCTTACATGTTTGACAATGACTAATACTGGCATCAGTACAGGTCCGGCAAGTGACATGGCATAAGGTGCAGACTGATGGATCTGGGTTAGGCCAGTAGTAGATGTCGCAGGAGCATACTCCTGAAGAGACAGTAGCATGAGATTTGCAGGAAGCACAGGAACTCGACCCTGCAGCCGTACAAGTGAGGCAGTACAAATGACAGGGGAAGCACAGCGCA
>Ga0247837_1004344_pt1 | contig 22896 bp, 16 predicted proteins | sample LaCtaG_2_FD_187115 | JGI IMG/M metagenome (GOLD analysis project Ga0247837, IMG submission 187115) | Freshwater microbial communities from meromictic Lake La Cruz, Castile-La Mancha, Spain - LaCruzMarch2015_14.5m | ecosystem: Environmental > Aquatic > Freshwater > Lake | place: Spain: Castile-La...
TGATCTTCATCGACGACCTCGGCTACGGCGACATCGGTCCCTTCGGCGCCACGCGCCAAAAAACGCCGCACCTCGACCGGATGGCGGCCGAAGGCAGAAAGTTCACGAGTTTCTACGCGGCCCCGGTCTGCTCGGTGTCGCGGGCGCAGCTGCTCACCGGCTGCTACGGCCCGCGGATCGGCACGACGGGCGTCTACTTCCCCGCCGGCCCCGAGGGGCTCAATCCGGCCGAGGTGACGATCGCCGAGCGGCTCAAGCCCTTTGGCTACGCCACCGCCTGCATCGGCAAGTGGCACCTGGGCGACCAGCCCGAGTTTCTGCCCACCCGCCAGGGCTTCGACCGCTACTTCGGGATCCCCTACTCCAACGACATGCAGCGGGTCGCGGCGGAGACGGGCCAGCGGGTGGTGCCGCTCGTGCGGGACGACAAGGTCGCCGAACTGCTTACCGACGACGCCCAGCGGGAGATCGTGGCCCGCTACACCGACGAGGCCGTGGCCTTTATCCGCGAGTCGAAGAACCGGCCGTTCTTCCTCTACCTGCCCCACACCGCGGTTCACCTGCCGCTGTTGCCGGGGGAGAAGTTTCGCGGCCGCACTGGTAACGGCCCGTTCGGTGACTGGGTCGAGGAGGTGGACTGGAGCGTGGGGCAGGTGCTTGACGCCCTGCGGGAAAACGGTGTCGACGAGAAGACGCTCGTGATCTTCACGAGCGACAACGGGCCCTGGATCGGCCCGGTCAAGGACTTCACCTCCGCCGGCCCGCTGCGGGGCAGCAAGGGGAGCACCTGGGAAGGGGGCGTCCGCGTGCCCACGATCGCCCGCTGGCCCGGCCGGATCCCCGCCGGCACCAGCTGCGACGCGGTCTCGGGCACGATCGACCTGTTGCCTACGTTCGTGGCGCTGGCCGGCGGCGCGGTGCCGGCGGAGCCGGTGATCGACGGCCGCGACATCTCGGGGCTTCTGCTTGGCACGACCACCGAGTCGCCCCGCGAGGCCCACGCCTATTTTTCGGGTAACGAACTGCAGGCGGTCCGGCAGGGCCGCTGGAAGCTCGCCGTCGCCGGCCAGCCGGAGGGCATGGGCCGCAAGGGGGAGAAGCTGCCGGCCTCACTCCAGACTCCGCGGCTCTACGATCTCGAAGCCGATCTCGGCGAGACGACCGACGTGGCGGCGGCGAACCCCGAGGTCGTCGAGCGGCTCCGCGGGTTGGCCGCGCGAGTGGCAGCCGAGCTCACGGATCCAAACAGCCCGGCCCGCCGGCCACCGGGCCGTGTCGAGAACCCGACCACGCTCTATCCCGTCCGCCAGCAGCAAAAGCCCCCGGCGCGGAAACAGCCGGCCCCGGCCGCCTCGTTCAGCCGCCAGCCAGCGGCGGCCCCGGCATTCCCATCCCGGCCCAACATCGTGCTCTTTCTGGCCGACGACCTCGGCTACGGCGAGCTCGGCTGCTACGGCAACACGCCTGCCATCACGCCGAACCTCGACCGGTTCGCCGCCGCGGGCCTGAGGCTCACCGATTGCCATTCCGCGTCGAGCGTCTGCTCCCCCTCGCGGTCGAGCCTCTTGACCGGCCGCACGCCCTACCGCAACGGCGTGTTCACCTGGATTCCCGAGGGCAGCCCGATCCACTTGCGCACGAGCGAGATCGCCCTGCCGAAGCTCCTGCGGGCGGCGGGGTATGACACCTGCCACGTGGGCAAATGGCACTTGAACGGGATGTTCAACTCTCCCGAGCAGCCGCAGCCCGACGCCCACGGCTACGACTGGTGGCTCGCCACGCAAAATAACGCCGCCCCCAGCCACGCCTTCCCGACGAACTTCGTCCGCAACGGCACGGCCATCGGCAAGGTGGACGACTACTCGGCCCCGTTCATCGCCAGAGAGGCGGTGATGTGGCTGCAGGAGAAGCGGGACGCGGAAAAACCCTTCTTCCTCGCCGTCTGGACTCACGAACCGCATTACCCGATCGCGTCGGCCGAGCGGTACGAGAAGCTGCATACCACGATCGCGGACCCCGAGGAGCGAACGTATCGGGCCAACGTCACCCAGCTCGACGACGCCTTCGGCACGGTCATGCAGGCGCTCGAGGAGCAGGGAGTGGCCGACAACACGCTCGTGTTCTTCACGAGTGACAATGGCCCCGAGGGGGCGGGCGACAAGGGGCCGGGCCGGGGCCGGGCCGGCAACCTCCGCGGCCGGAAGCGGTCGATGTACGAGGGGGGCCACCGCGTGCCGGGGATCGTGCGCTGGCCCGGGAAGATCGAGTCGGGAGCCGTGAGCGATCTGCCGGTGATCGGCAGCGACTTCTTTCCCACGGCGCTCGCGGCCGCGGGCGTCGAGCCGCCGGCGGGCGTGACGCTCGACGGGGTGAATCTCCTGCCGGCCTTTGCCGGCAAGCCGGTCGAGCGGCCCGGGCCCTTGTATTGGCGGTGGGGCGGGATGGTGGCCTACCGGGAAGGCCCCTGGAAGATCGTGGTGGACGAGAAGCTCGACAAGCCCGAGCTCTACGACCTGGCAGGCGACGTCGCGGAGCGAACCGACCTGGCCGAGCAGGAGCCCGAGCGGCTCGCAGCGATGATGGCCCGGCTGCGGGCCTTCACGGCCGAGCTTGCCGCCGAGGCGCCCGAGTGGCCCGCCGGCGAGCGGCAGAGCCGGCGGCTAAAGCCCGCTCGGGCCCCGCAAAATTAAGGATAAAATAAGGCCGGCCAATGGCACTTCCGCAAGCATGGCCGCACTGCTGAACGACTCCTGAGCCGCGTGGAGCCGGTGGGCCCGTCGGCTAGATCCCAGAAAGCGTTTTCTGGAGCGCCCGGCTCCCTTCCGGCAGTGTTTTTTTATCAATGCGGAGCCTCTTCGAGCCCGGCCACTTGGCGGCTTCGTTGATGCTTCGTGTCCGGCAGGACTTAGCCGTGTCCGTGTTAGGTGTGTCGCCGGCTCGGGGGCGGCAAAAGTCTCGTCGCTGATGGCCGAAGCGGCCATAGGCTCCTCGAGCGTTCGCCGACCCCCTTCGCCTAGCCCGTCTGGTTTACCTAGACGTCGCTCCAGTCAGCAAGGATGCGCTCTAGAAGCTGCGGATATCAATCACGGGCAGTTCTTCTATCCGTCGCATGAAAGGCGTCGCGGTTGTCGTGACCGCCCGCCTAAGCCTGTGATTCGGGGCGAACACCCGTTGATAACGATGCCGGTGTTTCTGCGGCGGCGGGACCAGATCGGCCAAGCGTCGGGGGCTTTCTGGTGGGTCGGTGTGTTGGTGGGCTGGGTTGTGGATTGAGTGAGTTGCGCCTGGCTGGCAACGGGTTTGGTGGTGGTTGCTGTGGACAGGAAGTGGTTCCTGAGGTGTTGAACCGGGCGACGGGCTTGCGTGAGGTTCGCCGAGAAATGGGTTCACGGTTTTGAGCAGAACTCCTCACCGATGTGAGGTGCAAGATTCCCGGCTGCAGGGATGGCAATTCGTGTTTTTTGGCTGGTTTTTGCAAGGGCCCGCCCTTTTTGGAGGTTTGGCACGGGGTTTGCCTCATTTTTGGCGATCAGGTAACGCGTGTGGTTCGTTATCCAGACACACACGGAGTTTTGCTCATGAAAAGTCCCATGCTTTTATTCGCCCGTCTGCCCCGCGTTGTCTTGTCCGTCGGCGTGGCGGCGCTGCTGGGTTCACTCGCCATTCCTGCCCGTGCCGTCACGATTGACTGGGTGACGGTCGGTGATCCGGGGAACACGGCCGACACCGATCCCGCAGGCTACGGCGCCGTGGCCGCCGCGTTCCAGATCATGAAGTACGAGTTCACGAACCAGCAGTACACCGACTTCCTGAACTCGGTGGATCCAACCGGCACCAATCCGAACTCCGTCTACAACGCGACCATGGGCATCGACGCCCGTGGAGGGATCAGTTTCACATCTGGTGCGGCCTCCGGCAGCAAATACGCCGCGAGGACGAACATGGGTGACAAGCCGGTGAACTACGTGAGTTGGTTTAATGCGGCGCGGGTTTCCAACTGGCTCATGAACGGAGGGATCAGTTCGTCGAGCACGGAGACTGGTGCCTACACGCTCAACGGGTCAACGAGTGGCACTGCTCCGGCGGTGAACTTGGGAGCAACCTTCTCCATTCCGACAGACAACCAGTGGCATAAGGCGGCCCATTACAAGGGCGGCAGCACAAATGCAGGCTACTGGAATTACGCCACGCAGAGCGACACGGCTCCGACAGCGGTGACGGCGGGCTCGACTGGCATTGGCTCGGCAGGAAGCACCGGCGACTTTGCAAATTACCTATCGGTGGCCACCTGGAATAGCCAACAGGGTAACGTAACCACGGTGGGCACCAATGGTAGAGCGGGTGCCTACGGTGCCTTTGACATGAGCGGCAACGTGTATGAGTGGACCGACCTCACGGGTGCTATCGGCTCGTCTCGTGGGATACGCGGCGGTGACTGGAAGAGCCAGGGCGCATTCAGCCCCGGGTCGGCCGGAGACTATGGCACGATCGCCGCGTCGGGCGGAAACAGCAACAGCATCGGTTTTCGTCTCGCGAGTCCGGTTGCCGTGCCCGAGCCATCGACGTGGGTGATGGGACTGGCTGGGCTTGCCTGTGCGGGCTGGGGAGCATTCTGCCGTCGCAAGCGGGCCTGACACGCTCCAGCCAACGTGATTTCAACGCGAGGGGAGCAGGTCGCCGTCACGGGTCTGCCCCCCCCGATGTTTCGGTTCTTCGGAACTTTTAGTTCCTCGGAACTTGGAGTGGCACTGTAACTGCTGCTTGAGCTCCAGTTTGCCGCCGCAGCACAGGCTTCGCGTTGGGTAGTTCGTGAACGAACGGAAGCCACGGGCTGCATGCTTCCATGAGCGGGTTGGACTTGTTAAGGAGCCAGAACTCGCGGGTGCCCTTCAGCCGGTCATGGTCTTTTGCTCGGAGAGGCTTGTTCTCCGCGCGTCGCACTTGATCGACTTCTTTGAGGTATTTGGCCAAATGACACTTGTCGTGCACCAACTCGGCATTCGGAGTCTGTTTCGTCACGGCATTTGCGTACGCAGGAAGCATGTCGGCTGCCACGGCTCGAACCTGGTGCCGCTGCTCAGGCGTCAGGGCCTAGAGGACCGCTTCCGCGGCGACCTGCGTCCTGTCCTGAACGACATCCAGTTCGCGAGAGCTATCAAGATCTGTCAGCACGGTGATGGAGTCAGGGCCGCTTCCAAAGCCATTTTTATCAATCCCAAGATGTGGTAACGGCGTTGCCGCACGCCGCTCGTCGCCCCGCTCGACAGCTCGGTGCTTGATCGTCTGCAAGAAATCCCAGGACAGGCCCAGGATGGCAGCAGCGGCATCGAGGGAGTCGGGCTACCAGCGGCGTTATCAACTGCATGGTGTCGAGGTGCCGCCAACGCCGTTTATCGGCATGATCAGCAAGGCCATATTCGGGGCCACAGTCGGGACAGGCAACGCCCGAGCCCACGTGTTTGAAGCGAGAAAACCCCGACAATCCGGATTTCATGGCCCCCGCTGTGCTCAAAAACACATTACCCGTCCCCAGCATGCAAACGTGCCGTTGACCGTCCTATTCCTTCACCCCGCGACGCGCCGGTCCCTCCACCGCCAGGCGCCCCCGGAGGTGAACTGCCGCCAGCCCATGACCAGCCAGCGGGTGATGGCATTGGCCAGCCACAGTCCCCAGAGCAGCATCAGCAGCCGGTAGAACCAGATCGACACGGTGAACACCCAGGGGCGGTCGAGTTCCCGGCCCGCGGCCGGGGCGAACCAGACGAGCCGGTTGCCGGCCGAGCCGTTGCCCGTGATGAACATCTCGGGGTGGCCGAGGAGGCCGCGACTGACGACCACGAAGAGGGTCACGAGCGAGGCGACCGTGAATCCGATCAGGACGAGTTGGCCGAGGTCGAACGCCAGCCAGTGACCCGCCTGGGGATCCTGTCGCCCGCGGCGGGCCAGTAGGAACAGCCAGCCCACCACCGCCGCGCCGGCGAACACGGAGACCTGCGTCAGGCCGATCAGGAGCAGCACCCACTCGTGGGTGGCCAACGGCGAGCCGGCAAGCCGGCCGAGCCCGACCCCGAGCACGACCGCCACCGCGAGGACCGCCCAGAACCGCACCGCCGGGCCGCGGAGCGGGCCGTGGGCCCAGAGGATCCAGCGGGATTGCGGGACCGTCATCTCGCTCGTGAGGTTGGCCGCCTCGATCGGCAGTCCGACCGGCTCGAAGGCCGCCCGGGCCACGAGCGGCCGGTCTGTGGACCATTCCAGTTCCAGCTTCTGCCGGCCGGGCTGGAGGCCCACGAGCACCTGTCCCTGCTCCCGGCGGATCGGCAGCACGCGGCCGTCGATCCGGGCGGCACTCACCGTGGCCTCCGCGGGCAGCCCCACGGAAAAATCTCCCCCCAGGGCCGACTCGATCTCGAGCGTGAGAAAACTGTTTCGCCGCCGGCTGCCCAGTTCCAGCCGACGAACGGCCGACTGAATCGTGAGCGTGCGGCCGGCCACCGCCTCCGGACGTTCGAGTGCCAGCGTGACCGACTCGCCGGGCCAGGGATGCCAGACCGGTACGAGCGAGTCACGCTCCGCTTCGTAGATCGCCGAGAGCCCCTCGGAGCCGAGGTTCCAGACCGGCGAGGGCACGACCGACCAGCGTTCGACCCACTCGGGTCCCGCCTGCGACTCCAGCCGGATCACGGGAGCGATCGGGATTTCGCCCTCCCAGGCAAACTCCGTTCCGTCCGCTGGCAGCGTGACCTCGATGCTCCCCTGCGGCCCATCGCCGCGGCCCGTCAGCACCCGTTCGCCGGTCAGGAGCGGCACCCGGAGCGTGATCGCCAGGCCCGGCTCCGATAGCCGGCGTACCGTCGTGTGCACCTTCCAGAGGAGACCGAGTTCCAGGACGCGATCGACCTCCACCACGCCCCGGTAGTTCCTCTGGTCGTAGGCGGCGGTGCCGGCGGCGGCCGTCTCGCGGCGGGTGAAAAATAGCGGCCCCTCGGGGTGGCCGTCACGGCGCAGGCCACGGACATTCCACTCCGGCGCGTTCACCGTGATCCGGCGCGGCATGAGCTGGCTGGTCCAGACCCACTCCGACGCCTGGGGCAGCAGCCCCTCCACGGCGAGTTGATGCACGCCGGTGGGGAGCCAGACCCAGAGGTAGCCGTCCTCACGCCGGCAGGCCGTGGCGGGCCGACCGTCCACGGTGACGGTGAGTGGTGACCAGGTGGGCAGCCGGCCCGGCACCGGCACCGCGGCTGCGGCGGCCACGTGCACCTCGGCCTGGAGCCTGAGCCGGTCGGCATCGATTTCGAGCGTGGCCTGCGGGATCTCGGCGGCATGCGGAAAGGCCGGGGCTGGTTCGAGCAGCCGGCCGCGGAGTTCCTCGAGGAGTGGCGGCGGGGGAAAGTCCTGGGCCATCGCTGCCGGCGCGCCGGCCCACAGGCCGAGACCAACCAGCAACGCGGCGACCGGCACCGCGGGGGGCTCCGGCGGGCGTGGACTGCCAGCAGCCGGCCGCAGGAGTTCCCGGAGCAGCAGCACCAACAGGCCCACCCGAACCACGGCCAGCATCCGGTGCAGCCACGCGGGGAGCAGCACCGGGCGGAGCGTCTGCTCTCCGCTGACCGGGCCGTCCCAGCGGCAGACCACCTGGTTGCCGTTCCAGGCCGGCTTCGCGATTCCGGTCTGCGTGCGGGTGCCGGGGGCAAACCACATGTTGTCGCGCGTGAGCTGGAGCCCGTTCACGACTAGTTGACCCTGTTGAGCGAGACCCTTGTCGAGTGCGTCGCTGACCCGCGCGTCGGTGACGGAAGATTCCGGGAGAAAACTCATGTCGGCACCCGATTGACGGCGCGACTGGATGCGATCGAATCCGAGGAATGACTCCAGCCCCCGCGGGCGATAATGGATGCCTCCCGGTTCCAGTTGCGGGTAGAGCGACTCCTGAAGCTCGGCGGCGATGAAGGGCACGAGGTGGAGCAGGAGGAAGCCGGCGGCGAGCAGCCGCCAGGCCCCGAGCCACCACCGGGCACGAGGCGAACGGGTTGCCTGCAGGAGCGCGACGGGAGCCAGGAGAAATAGCCAGGTGAGCCGCGGCGACCCGGCCTCGTGGTAGGCCAGGCCAAAGGCCAGGAAGGCGACCGCAGCCGCCACCAGCCCCCGCATCCGAAACACCCCCACCGTGAAGACCAGCAGCAGAAAGACGTCGAGCAGGGTCCAGGCCGTGAGCCAATCCCCATCGACCCGGTCGGCCCCGAAGAGCGCGAGCATCCGCCAGCCGGGCGGCAGGGCAAACGTGACGTTCAGGCGATCGGCATCGGATTGCCAGCCGGTGGCCGAGAGCGTGGCCGTTCGCTCGGTCCTGCCGATTGCCTCAACCTTCGGGCGGGCTGCCCGGACTTCGATGCCGGCCGCCCCGTTGGCCGGGTTGCGGGTGATCAGCTGCCGCTCGCCGTCAACCCGCACCACTTCCAGCTGATGGCCAGCGGCGGCATCCAGACGGGAGATCTCGCGGCAGCGGCCGGTGATTCGGTCTTCGGAGGTGATGCCCCGGCCGTCGTCGTCGAGCCAGAGGTGGCGGGAAAACTCGAATTGATCGGGCTGCCGCAGGCCGCCACCGGTGTCCTTGACGATCCAGCGGAGTGGTGCGGAGGTCTCCCAGCGAAACACCGGCAGGCTCCGCCAGGCCTCTGGAAACGTCGTCAGGTTCACGTCTACCGGCACAGCCCCCTCGAACTCCGTCGAGCGAAACTCGGGCCGGGCCCGGAGCGCCACCAACTCGTTGGCGACCGTGGGGGTCCGCCCCTCGCCGGAGGCCAGTTCCCGCGTGTCTGTGGTGCGGAAGGCATCGACCCGGATCCGCCACGTGCCGGCCCGCACCTGGGCCTTGAGCCGGCCCTCCGCATCGACGGCGACCGGGATCGGACCTTCCACATAAGAGAGCAGCCAGCCCGTCGGCAGGATGCAGCCGAGATCCTCCTCGCGGCTGCGACCTGAGATGGTCAGCTCCACCTCGGTCCGCAGCCAGAGCGGCAGGCCGTCCTCGAGCACCCGGTAGACCTGGGCCGAGATCTGATCCTGCTCCGCTTCGAGGGTGCGGGCGCGACGCAGCCAGAGCACGCCCTTCGAGTCGCGGTCGGGGAGCTGCACCTCCTGGCCGTCCCGCACGAGCGCGAGAATGCCGATGCTCGACGGGATCGCGATTCGCTCCGGCGGACCCTGCCAGGAGAACCGGCCGCGGACGCGGTGGCTGCCCGCGGCCAGCCGCACCGAGGGCAGGCCGTCGCGGGCGACGACCGGCACCTTCTCCTCGTCGAGTTCGACCTGCTCCGGCCAGGTGTCGGCGTCACCGGGCAGCGGAAGCCAGGCTGGGGCGAAGGCCCGGACGACCAGTTCAAAGCTCCCGCCCTGGCCGTCAACTGCGAGGCTCAGGGTTGCCGGCCAGAGAGGGAGTCGCGTCTTGGCATCGTCGTAGGGCGACGGGCAGCCGACGTCGGCGACGCCGTGCAGCACCCACTCCTGCCAGCGCTCGAGGGCCGGGGGCAGGGCCGGCAGATCCTCGGCCGCGCGAACCTTGGCCCCGACGAGGGCCAGCGTCATCAAGGCCGCCACCAGAGCCTGGTTCATCATGGAAGTCGCGCCTTGGAGAAAACGGTCCCGGTCGCCCGGACCCCGATTGTCGCTTCGCGACCGGCGGTCTTCCATTCGGCGGTGATCGAGGCCGTGCGGGCCACTTGCGGAGAGACCTGGCCCGCGGCCCAGGCAGTCACCAGCGGGGACAGTCCCTGGAGGTGCTCTCAGTCTTCGTAGTGCCGGGGAGGCATCGCGGCCTGGCCGGGGCCGCCGCGGCGTGTATCCTGTGCTTCTTCCGGCAGGCCGCCGGGTCCGTGGAGGGCGATGGCATGACCGAGGGCGACGCACGCGAGCCACGGACGGCGGCGCCGGCGAGCCGGCTGGGCCTGGTGATGTTCGCCCTCTACGTGCTGCTCTACGGCGGCTTCATCACGCTGGTGCTCGTGCGGCCGGATCTGGTGGCCGAGCGGCCCTACGGCGGCGTGAACCTAGCGATCGCCTGCGGGCTGGGGCTGATCGTGGCGGCGGTGCTGCTCTCCGTCGTGTATCTGGTCGCCCGGGCGGGCCGCTAGGAAAGCGATCGGCCGCATGCTCCACGAGACATCCCCGCTCGCCGTCGGCATCTTCGCCGCCTTCGTGGCCGGCGTGCTCTGGCTCTCGTTCCGGCTTGGCCGCAAGGGGCAATCGGCCCAGGGCTACTACGCGGCCCACGGCCAGGTGCACTGGGCAGTCAACGGGATCGCCTTCGCCGGTGACTACCTCTCGGCAGCGTCGTTCCTGGGCATCTGCGGGATGATCGCCTTCCACGGCTACGACGGGTTTCTGTACTCGATCGGCTTCCTGGCCGGCTGGGTGGTGGCGCTGTTTGTGATCGCCGAGCCGATCAAGGCGCTCGGCAGATTCACGTTTGCCGACGCCCTCGACGCCCGGTTCAACAGCCGGGGCATCAAGCTGGTCGTGGCGATCTCGACGCTTGTGGTGAGCGTCTTCTACCTGATCCCGCAGATGGTCGGGGCCGGGTCACTCGTCACGCCGCTGTTGGGCCTGCCACACTGGGCCGGGGTGATTCTCGTGGGTGTGGCCGTGACCTTCATCGTGGCCACGGCGGGCATGGTGAGCACCACCTGGGTGCAGTTCATCAAGGGGTCGCTGCTGGTGCTATTCTGCGCCGTCCTGACGGTGATGATCCTGTCGCGGGGCTTGGCTGTGAACGCCGGTCGCGCGGGGCCGGTCGACATGCGGCCCCAGGTGCGCACCGTCCGGCCCGACCGCTCGGTGCTGGTGGACGGGAAGCCGCAGGGCAGCGGTCACGACCTCCGGCCGGTGGGCACGCTCACGCGGCTGCCCGAGCGGTTTGGCGACGCTCGCGAGACCGGTCCGCTCGGGCCGCTGGCCTACTTATCCGCGCTCGAAGACTCCACCGTCGTGACCTGGGAGAAGTCCACGCGGACCGACGCCGAGGGCACCCACGAGACCTTCACGCCCCGGGAGCGACCGGCGGCGGAGCTCCTGCGGCCGGGCGGCTACTTCAAGGGACTGGCCGGCAACACGCTCGCCGGCCGGCTCGACTTCGCCAGCTTGATGCTCGCGCTGTTCTGCGGCACCGCCTCGCTGCCCCACATCCTGATCCGCTACTACACCGTGAAGGACGCCGCCGCGGCCCGTAAAAGCACGGTCGTGGGGATCGCGGCGATCGGCTGCTTTTACGTGCTCACGCTCTACCTCGGCCTGGGGGCGATGACCTCGGGCGCGCTCGATCCCACCGATACCAACATGGCAGCGCCGCTGTTGGCCAAGTCGTTCAGTGAGACCCTGTTCGCGATCATCTCGGCGATCGCCTTCACCACGGTGCTGGGGACGGTCAGCGGCCTGATCATGGCCGGCAGCGGCGCCGTGGCCCACGACCTGGTGGAGAACGTGTGCGGCGTGCGCATGACCGACTATGAGAAGGTCCGGGTCGGCAAGCTCGCGGCAGTGGGCTTGGGGGTCGTAGCGATGGTTCTGGGGATCCTGTTCAAGGGATTCAACGTCGGCTTCCTCGTGGGCTGGGCCTTCAACATTGCGGCCAGCGCCAATCTCCCGGCACTCGTGATGCTGCTGTTCTGGCCGCGGACCACGAAGCAGGGAATCATCGCCGCCGTCACGGTGGGCATGATCGCGTCGCTGGGGTGGATCCTGCTTTCGGCCGACACCTTCGAGAAGGTCTACGGCCTGCCCGGCAGCCTCGCGCCGATGCCCTTCAGCCAGCCGGGCCTGGTCACGATCCCACTCGGGTTCCTCGTGCTCGTGGTCGTCTCGCTCCTCACGCCGCCCCCCACCCGTCGCTAACCGCTCCCGCGAATGCCCCGCAAGCAGACCCCGCCCCCGCGTCGCACCGTGATCCGCTGCGGCGGTGCGCACCTGCCGGTGATCCGCGAGATCTTGAACGACGCCATCGCAAACACAACTGCGCTCTACGAATATGCACCCCGCACCGAGGCGAGCATGCGGGAGTGGTTCGCCGTCCGGGAGCAGGGCGGCATTCCGGTGATCGGCATCGAGTGGGAGCCGGGGGTGCTCGCCGGCTTCGCCACCTGGGGGCCGTTCCGGCCGCGGGCTGCCTACAAGTATTCTGCCGAGCATTCGGTCTACGTCGCCGAGCAGTTTCGCGGCGCGGGGGTGGGCCGGCAGCTGATGCAGGCGATCATCGGTGAGGCGAAGCAGGCCGATCTCCACATGCTTGTCGCCGGTATCGATGCCACCAATGTGGCGAGCGTTGCCCTGCACAGTTCGCTCGGGTTTCGCTGCTGCGGCACAGTCCGCGAGGCCGGCTTCAAGTTTGGCCGCTGGCTGGATCTGGAGTTTTGGCAGCTCTTGCTGCCGACGCCGGAGCATCCGGTGGACGGGTGAAGCGGATCACACAAGATCTGCAGGCCTGCTGGTGGGCCGGGGTTGCCCATGCCATCTCGCCGGACGCTCCCTGCGGGCATCCTGCCCTCCGGTCGCTCGGAGGAAACCTCGCTTTCGCCCTCCGGGCTGCGCTCGGTTTCCTCCGCCGCTCGATTGGCACGGGCAACCCCTCGTGTAATCGCGGCTCAGGAAATTCGCTCGCGCGAGACTCCACCGGGACCCGGATGAGCCTCACACCCGCGGCAGCTCGTAGCCCTTGCGATCCTCGCGGGTGAAGAGTCGATTGGCCTCGGGATCGTTCGAGGTCTCGGTCACGGGGTCGATCGTGAGCGTGCGGCCGAGCGTGAGCTTCGTCTCGGCGAAGTTCACGCCGTTGGCCGCGAGGTGCGCCTCGAAGCTCTCGAGCGAGAGCTTGACCCGTGCCTCGTCGGCCGCCAGGCTCGGGCGGGTGCCCGGCTCGACTGGCTCACCCAGCATCCAGGAGACATTGCCCAGGTGGGCCAGGGCGCTCGAGAGGTGGCCCTCCTCGATCTCGAGGTGGAGATCCTCGCGGCGACGGCTCTTCACCGCTTTGACGAAGTTGTCGTAGTGATGCTGGTCGCTACCCCCGGACCACTTGCCGAGTTCCTTCCCGTCGTAGTCGAAGGCCACGCCAGAGGTGTAGTTGGGGGCCACGACGTAGCCCTCACTACCCCACCAGATATTGGCCACGCCGAGGGGGCCGGCCTTGAGCCCAAAGGTTTCGGGTGACTTGATTTCCAGGCCGCGCACGTCCGAGATGAGCAGGCAATCGTCCCACTGGTAGATCGTCACCTGGCTATTGGCCACGTCGCCGTTGTCGACATAGCCCAGCCGGCCCCCGAGGCTCACGACCCGCCGGGGTAGCTCCTGCTTGCCCAGGCCCCAGCGGGCCTTGTCCAGCTCGTGCGGATTCTGGTTGCCCAGGTCGCCGTTGCCGGTGCGGCGGTCCCAGTGCCAGTCGTAATGGAGCTTCTTCCGGATCGGCACCACGGCCGGGGCGGGCCCGGCCCAGAGATCGAAGTCGAGCCCCTGAGGAATCGGCGCCGGCGTGTCGACCAGGCCGATGCTGGGGCGGCGCTTGGAGCAGAGTGCGTGGGCGAGCTTGACCGGACCGATCTTGCCGCTGGTCACGAACTCCACCGCCTGCCTCATGCCCGGCATGCTCCGGCTCTGGGCCCCCATCTGGCAGATGCGGCCGAGCTTCCGCGCCCACTCGACCATCACCCGGCCCTCGAGCACGTTATGGCTGCAGGGCTTCTCGACGTACACGTCCTTGCCGGCCTGCATGGCCCAGATCGTCATCAGGGCGTGCCAATGGTTGGGCGAGGCGATCGAGACGACGTCGATGTCCTGCCGCTCGAGCAGCCGGCGAATGTCCTGCTCAAACTCCGGCTTGCGGGGCAGCTGGGCAAACCGCTTTTCGTACTTCGCCGCCACGCCGGGGTCGCAGTCGCAGATGGCCACGAGTTCGGTCTCGGGGTTGGCCAGCCAGCCGCCGATGTGGCTGCCACCCCGGCCGTTGGCGCCCACGACCGCCACCCGCAGCCGCTCGTTGGGGCCGGCGGCGGTCCGCTCGGCCTGCGCCCGGGCCGGGGGCAGGCCAGCGATACTCGCGGCCGCCGTGGCGAGCGCCCGCTCGAGAAGATGGCGGCGGGAGAGATGGTTGGTCATGGGATAAACCCCCCGGAGTTTTGCTGCTTCAAGGGGATCAGGGTGCCCCGCTGCCCCCAGTCTAAAGCGCATTCGATCGAGGTGGAGCACCGGCTTGGGGGGCGGCAAAAGTTTCCTTGCTCCAGCCGGGGCGGCCTCCGCTGCGGGAAGCGTTCGCCGACCCCCCTGCGCCTCTCCACGGATTTCGAAGGCGCTCCAGCGCCCGCCCCGGGGGCGGATTATCAGCCCCGCCGAGAACGGGTGGCGGCAGGCTGCAGAGCGGCCCGGGCGGTGGCATGACCGTTGCGTGACGGCTGAAACGACACGCTCAGGACGCGGGCCGACGTCCGGCTGGCTGGGGCGAGCGCGTGGGGCAACGAGGCGTCAAGATAGATGCTGTCTCCGGGGCCGAGAAGAATGGTCTCGTCCCCGTAGGCCACCTTCACCTCGCCCTCGAGGATGTGCAGAAACCGCTCGCCGTCATGATGGTCGACAGCCTTGCGTTGGCCGTTGGTGGAGACGTGCAAGATCGCCGGCTCCATGGCCCGCTCCTGCCAAGCCTCCGCCAGTCGCTCGGTGATCACGCCGCCGCGGCCATCCCGGCCGGCTGACGGGCGGCCGCCGTTTTTCCGATCGACGACCATCCGCGGCGGAACCGACAGTCCGGCGACGAGGTGCTCAAGGCTGCACTCCAGCACCTCTGCCAGCCGTACCAGCCCCTCGAGCGATGGCGCGAGTAGGCCGGTTTCGACCTTGGACAGCCAGCTCACTGTGAAGCCGGTGCGGGAGACGACTTCCTCGAGCGTCAGCCGCCGCGCCATCCGGGCCACCCGGATCCGCCGGCCGAGATCGGTGAGATTGAGGGGTGCCGGCATGACGGCGAATTATCGTTCGCCGCCTCTCCTCCATCAAGGGGGATTCATCATCCCAGGTTAGGTATTCCTGGGAGGGGGTCAGCCCCGAGCCGGCGGTCCAGCGGAGACCGCCAACCAGCAGTCCGGGCTCGGATCCTCGCGGACCCTGCTCCCCAGCCGCCGGTTGGCCGCTCAAGCACCAGGCCGGCGGAAGTGTCGATAGGCCTGAAGAACGTCGTAGAGGTCGGCCGAAACGGCGATCTCCTCTGCGGCGAAATCCCTGAGCCAGGTCCGGTCGCTGGCGACCGCGTCGGCCAGGAGGGGCAGAACCTCTCCCAGCGGCACGCGGACACCCCTGGGGGCCAGGGGCAGCGTCGCGCACGCCACCAACTCGCCCTCTGGTTCGGTATAAAGTCGCAGCCGTCGCATCGCCATGGCATGTACTCCCTTGCCGCGGGACCGTGCGGAAGCCGGAGGGCTTGAAACCCGTCCTGGGTTGGCCGTCATCCTGACGATCACCGGCTTCCACTAGGAGCTATCGGCAACGCGGCCGGCCGAGTTTGGTCGAACTCGGCGGCTGGGCGGATTTTGACTCTTGCGCCCGCCGGGGAAGATGGAGTTGGGAGGCTTGGGCAGACTAGACCGCATTCATTTTTTCGTGGAGCACCGGCTCGGGGGGCGGGAAAAGTCTCCTCGCTTCGGCCGCAGCGGCCTCCGCTTCGGGAAGCGTGCGCCGACTCCCCTGCGCCTCGTCTGTCCAGATACCCTCTGTCCCGGATACCCTCCGCTCGACGCTCCCCGGATCGGGGATGCGTTCTAGCTCGGCGGTCCATTCGTCCCGGCGACCCGTTCGAGCCGGCCGGCCCGATAGGCCTCGCCGATGCTCTTGGGAACGAGCGACTCCGCCTCCAGGAGTCGGGCGCGATTCTCCGAGACGGCGGCCTTCATCTCCTGCTCACGGGCGATCGCCACGCTCCGCCGCTCCTCGGCCTTGGCCCGGGCCACGCGGGTGTCGGCCTCTGCCTGATCGGCCTGAAGCCGGGCCCCGATGTTTTCGCCGACCTCGATGTCGGCGATGTCGATCGAGACAATCTGGAACGCCGTTTGGGCGTCGAGGCCCCGCTGCAGCACGGCCTTGGAGATCGTGTCGGGATGTTCCATCACTTTGAAGTGGCTCTCCGACGAGCCGATCGAGGTGATGATGCCCTCGCCAACGCGGGCGATGATCGTCTCCTCCGTGGCGCCGCCGATCAGCTGCTGGAGGTTGGTGCGCACCGTGACACGGGCCCTGATCTTGAGCTCCACGCCGTTCTTGGCGACTGCGGAAAGCGTCGATTTGCCGCTGGCTGCGTCGGGGCAGTCGATCACCTTGGGATTGACGCTCGTCTGCACGGCGTCGAGCACATCCCGGCCGGCCAGGTCGATGGCGCAGGCGCGGTCGAAGTCGAGGTCGAGGTCGGCCCGCTGAGCTGCGATCAGCGCCCGGATCACGCGGGGCACGTCACCACCGGCAAGATAGTGGGCCTCGAGTTTGCTGGCGGTGATGTCGCCCAGGCCGGCCTGGGTGGCCATGATCTTGGCCTGCACGATCGTGCGGGCGTTGACCTTGCGGAGGTTCATGCCCAACAGCTCGAAGAATGTCACTGGCGCCTTCGACCAGTAGGCCTGGAACCAGAGCTGCCCGTAGCTGACGACCAACAGCAGCATCGTCAGCGCGACGAGGCCCACGAGGACGGCGGCGGCGAACACGAGGGCGATGGGCTGGTCGTTCATCGGGAAACTCCGGGAGTGCTTCCGGAAAGCCTAGTTCACGAAACACGCGCGGGGAAATTGCCCGGTTTCCCGCACCCCAGCGGCATGTTATCCCTCGATCCAGCCGCCCCCGAGAAGACGGTCGCCGAGATAGACCACGGCCGGCTGGCCTGGTGAGATCGGCCCCGGCCGTGCGTCCGGCCCGCCGGTGAAGCGGGCGTGGAAGCGGCCGCCGGCCAGCGGCGTGACGACCGCCGGGGCGGCTGCCCGCTGGGCCCGACACTGCACCTCGCAGGCCAGCGGCCCGGCCGGCAGGTCCGCCAGCCAGTGAACCTCCGCCGCGTGCAGTTCGTCTTCCGGCACCGCCGCCCGCGGTCCGACCACGACGCGGTGGGTGTCGGCCTCGATCCGCACGACGTGCAAGGCCGCCCCGGTCGCGATTCCCAAGCCCCGCCGCTGGCCGACGGTGAAGTGCTCGATGCCCTCGTGCCGCCCGAGCACCCGGCCGGAGACGTCGACGATCGCGCCGGCCCGCGAGCTGCCGAGCCGCTCCGCCACGAGTTCCGCGTGCCGGCCCGGAGCGACAAAGCAGATCTCTTGGCTGTCGGGCTTGTCGGCCGTCACAAGTCCGAGAGCCGCGGCATGCTGCCGGACCGCGGCTTTGGAGAGGCTGCCGACCGGCAACAGCATCTGGCCGAGCCGTTCCCGCGGGACGGCAAACAGCACGTAGGACTGGTCACGGTCGGCGTCGAGGCCGCGGCGGAGGAGGGGCAGGCCTGCGGGACCATGCTCCAGCCGGGCGTAGTGGCCCGTGGCCACGCGGCTGGCCCCGATCGCGGCGGCATGCTCAAACAGCCGGCCAAACTTCAGCCAGGTGTTACAGCGCACGCAGGGATTGGGCGTGCGCCCGCGGCCATACTCGGCGGCGAAGTCGGTGATGATCCGGTCGAAGTCGGAGCTGAGATCGAGCGGATAGAGCGGGATGCCCAGCCGGTCGGCCACCCGGCGGGCGTCGAGCGCGTCGGCGGCACTGCAGCAGCCCTGATGGCCCGGCCGGGGATCCACGATCGGAAGTCTTGTAGCGGCCCCGGCAGTCTCCCCCAGCGGCGTCGCAGCGTGCCGCATGAACACGCCGACGCAGTCGTGGCCGGCTGCGACGAGCAGCGCTGCGGCCACGCTCGAATCAACGCCCCCACTCATGGCGACAACGACGCGGGAACGAGCGTGGGGCATGCGACGAGCTCGAGTATGCGGGCATCAGGAAACGGGCCCTGGCGGCCATCATGGTCGGCGAGCGGTTGGTTAAATCCAAGCCCCGGGCCGAACCGGAAGCTGCGGCGGCGGTCAGTAGCGCAGCACCACCTCCACCCGGTGGGGGGCGAGCCGTTCACGCCCCCCGAGCGGCTCAATCTCGACCAGAAACGCCCCCCCGACCACGACCCCTCCGGCCGCCTCGACCAGCCGCATGCAGGCCGTGGCCGTGCCGCCGGTGGCCAGCACATCATCCACCACCAGCACCCGCGCGGCGGGGGCGAGCAATCCCACATGCATCTCGAGCGTGTCCCGGCCGTATTCGAGATCGTAGGCATGCGAGATCGTGTCGGCCGGAAGCTTGCCCGGCTTGCGAACCGGGATCACACCCACGCCCAGTTCCATCGCCAGGGGGCCGGCGAACAGGAACCCGCGGGCCTCGACCGCCGCGATCGCGTCGAGCGGCTCCCCACGCCACGGCTCGGCCAGCCGCGCAATCGCCTCAGCGAAGCCGGCGGCGTCGGCCAGCAGGGGCGTGATATCACGGAACAGGATCCCCGGCTTCGGGAAATCCGGGACCGGGCGAATCAGGCGGGCGAGGTCCATGAGGAGCGGTTCCGAGGTGGCATTTGACTCAAGCGCCGCGGCGGAGGCGAATGCTCGCCTGCGGGGCGGCATCGAGCTCAAGCGCGAGGCTGGCGAGTGTCTCGCTCTCGATCTGACGCACCCGCTCGCGGGTCAGGCCGAGCACGGCGCCGATCTCCTTGAGCGTCATCGGTGGGTTGCCTCCGAGGCCGAAACGGAGCTTGATGATCCGCCCGGCCCGCTGATCGAGTTCGTCGATCCGGCGAAGCACGTGCCGGAGTGTGTCTTCGTCGAGCATCACATCCGCCGGGCAGCGGGTGTTTTCGTCCATCACCAGTTCGCTCAGCGACCAGCCCCCCTCGGCGGGCTCGGTGTGGGCCGCGGCCTGATGCACGTGGATCGCCTTCTTGATGATCGGCAGTTTCTTCCGCGCCAGGCCGAGCATCCGGGCCACTTCCTCCGGCGTGGGCGTGCGGCCGAGGGCGTCAAACAGCCGCAGCGTCGCCCGCCGCCACTTCGACAGCAGCTCGACCATGTAGGCCGGGATTCGGATTGTCTTGCCGGTGTTGATCAGGGCCCGCTTGATCGACTGCTTGATCCAGTAGCTGGCGTAGGTGCTGAACCGGGTGCCCATCGTGGGGTCGAAGCCCTCGACGGCCCGCAGGAGGCCGAGATTGCCCTCCTCGATGAGGTCCGGCAGGAGCAGACCACGGTTGGCATAGCCGCGGGCGATGTTGACCACGAGCCGGAGGTTGGCCCGCACCATGTGGTCACGGGCCAGCGGGTCGCCGCCCTGGATCGCCCGCGCCAGCCGCTTCTCATCGTCGGCCGTGAGCAGGGCCGTCTCGTTGATGTCCCGCAGGTAGGTTTCGAGCGGGTTTTGGACGGCGGTGGCTTTCTTGCGACGCTGGGGCGTGGGCATGGACAGGCTCTCGGGGGCAAACCAGGGAACGGTGACGGAGCGACGCGCGAACCCGCCGGGGCGGCGAACGGCCGGCGGCGGAAGCACAGAGCCGGACTCCCGGCTCGAGAGTACACATCGACGGCCGCCCGCGGCGGCTGCACAAACCCGGCGGGAAAGTCGTACCGTGCCGGCTGTGCGGGACGTGCGGCGCGACAACGAGAAAAGGGGACTGTCCCCGACCGGGGACAGTCCCCTCGCTGCGGCCCGCTGGTGCGGCGTGCTTGCTTCAGCGCTCTGGGGTTGAGCGGGCTGGGGTTCAGCGCCTCGGCAGCTGGCCTGCAGGCGTCAGCTCGTCGATGATCTGGGGAATGTACTTGGCGAGCACCTCGGCGAGCTGATCGCGGTCGACTCCCCGGCGGCGGGCGAGCTCCTCGAGCTCACGTGTGCCGAAGGCGTCCTCGATCTGCCGCCGCTCGACCGGCTTGTTGGGGCCAGGGCGAACCCACGAGTCGACCTGGTCCCGCATCCCTTTCTCCTCAAACTGCTTGACGACGTCGGGGAGCCGTTGGGCCGAGCCACCGCCGAAGATCTGACCGAGGATGTCGTTGAGATCGTCTGCCGAGGGCATGCCGGTCGGCGGCTGCGCGGGCCGGCTCTGGGGCTGCGGCTGCTGCGGGGCCTGGGGCTGGGAAGCGCCTGCGATCACCTGCTTGAGAATCTCGCCGAGAATATCCATCGCATGTCTCCGGGAAAGAAGCGTATTCGGCCACTGGTCCGCTCACGACTATCACGAGCGGCCCGGCCGAACGTCACGCTACCAAATCGGTGGGCGCCGGGCACGGGATCGGCTCCCGGGGCGTGTTCGTCGATGCTGCCGGCGCGCACGGCCGGCTGGCGTCAGTCGGCAGGCAGTGATTCGCCGCCCGCTCGCGTCCCCAGCGACCGCCAGACGGTCGGATCGATTCCGTCGGAAAGAGCATGAACGGAACCATCGAGCCGGACGGTGTTCACGGTTCCGGGGTGGTAGCTGCGGGGCGTAATCGCGGCGAACGTGCGGAGGGTGGCACTGGTGCCCTCCTGCCGCGAGTTGTAGTCGATGTCGTATTCCTGGCCGTTGCGCATGAAGGGCACGCGGGTGTTGGGAGGAAAGACCGTCGTGAAGCCGCTGTGGTGAACCCGGCCGTCGGGCCACTCGGTGTGACCGGTGTTGTCGTTGGTGGCAGGGCCGACCTTGGCGTCGCCGCCCGCCGCGAGGGCCGCGACGGCGGCGGGTGCGGCCGGCGGGCTGCCGGGCGGAAACTGCCCGCCGGGATCGGACGTGTTGCGGACGTAGGGCGTGAAGGCCTTGACCTCGGCGGCGCAGAGCGTCTTGCTCGCGCCGTCGCTCACCTGGCCCAGCTTGAGCCGCGAGTTGGGGAAAAACGCGCCGTCGCCGCCGGTGCCCGAGGCCGGGTCGTAGACGAACCAGGTTCCGAAGTTGAAGCCGTAGTTGTGGGGGAACACGAATGGGGCCCCGTTCTTCGTCCGCATCACCGCGTTGGCTTCGCTCGGACAGACGAAGACCGCGATCCTCGTGGTCGGCACGCCGCTGGTGCTGTTGGGTGGCAGGTCCCAGGCCACCTCGAGATTGACCCTCACCGCAGCGGCCGCCTCCTCGATGTACGGCAGGATCCGGCCATGCACGCCCCAGGAGCCGTTGTTGTTGGAGAACACCGTTCCCGGCCTGTGGAGCATGCTCGGCGGCAGCCGGCGGTTGGTGCTCTCGTAGGCGAGCGTGGCCAGAGCCAGCTGTCGCAGGTTCGACGAGCAGGCCATCCGTCGGGCCGCCTCGCGGGCCCCCTGTACGGCCGGCAGCAAGAGGCCGATCAGCGTGGCGATGATCGCGATCACCACGAGCAACTCGACGAGCGTGAAACCATGTAGGGGGCGAGGGCATGATTGATCATGTCCTCTTTGTGGTTGCTGAAGCCTTTTCCCCCTTCCATGGAGTTCACGATGATTGCTCGAAGTGACGCAGCGTGTTTCGTTGGCATCGACCTTCACAAGGATACCCTCACGGCGTGCGTTGTTCGCCGTACGGACCGTGAGGTCACGTATAAAAAGATCGCCTGCAAGTGCCGGGAGCAGGTCCGCGAGTTCTTCTCGTCGCTTCCGCGACCGAGCGTGGTGGCGATCGAGACGGTGGGTTTTTACCGTTGGCTCTGGACGGAGCTCGAGCCGCTGGTGGATCAGCTTGTCCTGTGCGATGCCCGTGGTGCTCGCGCATTGGCCGGCAGGCGTATCAAGACCGACCGGGAGGATGCCCTGAACGTGGCGTTGCTTCTGGCTGACGGCAGGCTTCCGCTGGCGTGGGCCCCGCCGGAGCAAGTCCAGTTGCTTCGCAACTGGACCAGGCACCGCAACGGCCTCACGCGGCAGCACGCCAAGGTGCTGCATCATGTGAAGTCGACCCTCCATCGGCTGAACTTCGCAGGGCCTGTTCGCCTCGACGCGGCAGCGCTCCAGCGGTACCTGCTGGCAAGTGTCGAGCGATTCTGCGGCGATGACCTCACGATGCTCTGGCAGCATCAGCGGCGGCTGGTGGAGATCGAGCAGGACCGTGCCCAGAGTGAGCGACGCATCAGCGAGCTCATGCGTGCGGCTGAGTTCGCCGGGCTCCGTGGCATCCTCGAGTCGGTTCCCGGAGTGGGGCTGGTGACCTCGGCAACCGTGATCGCGGAGATCGGCGACTTCAGTCGCTTCGGTGACTCGAAGGCGATCGGCCGCTACGCGGGCCTCGCGCCGACGGTGTATGCCTCCGGCAACTCCAATCGCCTGGGGCACATCTCGAAGACCGGCTCGCCCGACCTTCGTTGGGTCTTGCAGCAGGCAGCCTGGACGGCGATCCGCTGTGATGCCGCCTTTAAGAAGACATGGCTGCGGATCGCCAAGACCGCCGGCAAGAAGGCCGCCGCCGTGGCCATCGCACGCAAGATCCTCGTCCTGATGTGGACGCTTGTTAGAAAGGACGAACCGTACAAGGCCCGCGAACCAGTTGCGGCCTGACGATTGAGTGATGACGGGACCTCGGGGTGAGACACGGGGCTCGGTAGCTCGCCCGGTTTTATGGGACATGACCTCAACGGCCAGATCCCGTGAGTGTGAATGGGCACCGATCCTCCCGTACGCGATCTCATGGGACCGGGGCATGTCCTCGCGATCCCGAATAGCTGAATGGCCCCCACGAGGGCGCCTCGAGGTCAAAACCCAACCAACAATCCTGAGCAATGGCCCGCCGGTGGACTCGTTCCGCTCCGGCTGTGGAAGGGCCTGCGCTCCACGAGCCCACCGGCTCCCGAGGAGGTACGCCATGAATGCCTGAAGCAGCGTGGGTTGACAAACCCCTACATAGCTAAACCCGCTCGTGTGTCGCCCGGCTCGCATCACTGT
>Ga0247837_1004353_pt1 | contig 22856 bp, 20 predicted proteins | sample LaCtaG_2_FD_187115 | JGI IMG/M metagenome (GOLD analysis project Ga0247837, IMG submission 187115) | Freshwater microbial communities from meromictic Lake La Cruz, Castile-La Mancha, Spain - LaCruzMarch2015_14.5m | ecosystem: Environmental > Aquatic > Freshwater > Lake | place: Spain: Castile-La...
GATCACTGCCAGCCCTGCCGAAACCAACGGTGTGGAGATCAGAGTCGTAGCGGCTGCCCGAGACGCTGAACCCGTACCAGCTGTGGTGGACGTGGCCACTGCGGCCACTGCGGCGGCGGCGGCCACCACGGCGGTTACGGCGACCACTGGCATGGCTGTCCCGCAGTCGGGCGACGACTCGCTTGTTGACCGGCTCCTGCGAACGGTGCCGGACGCCTGGTCGCACCTGGCCCAGCGGGTGGAGGATGCCCACCGTGACGGCGGTCTTGTGATAGCCGTCACCGGTGCCCGTCACGGCGAGGGCCGCACCACGCTCGTCGAATGCCTGCGGCGAACACTCCTCGCCCGCGGCCGCCGCGTGGCATGCTGCGCGTGCGCCCCGGTTGACGTGGAGACAGTTCTCCGGGCAGATGATCCCGGTGGCTGCATCGTGCTTGTCGATGCGGGCATCTGGTTTCCGGGAGGATCGCTCCGCAGGGGCTGGCTTGAGCGGCAGAGTCTGGGCTGCAACGCCGTGATTCTGGTCCGTCGTGCTGATCAGCCCGAGTGCCCCGCTCGCGGGGTGGCGCTCGAGGCTGTCGGACTGAAAGTCATCGGTGAAGTGCTCACCATGTCGCCGCCGGCCACCACTGCGATCCGAGTCACCTGAAGAGGATTTGGCCATGTCATCTGCTGCTGGGTTTCCAGAGCCTGCCGCCGCTCTTCCAACGCTCACCGGCCCGCAGCATGCCGCCGTGGCAAAATTGGCCTATGCCGCCGACCAATCGGCCTCGATCGCGGTGCTGTGTGGTCCCGCCGGAGTCGGTAAGACGACGGTTCTCAGACACGTTGCCGCCATTGGCATGCCCACGGGCCGCACGATCCTGCTAGGCACCCAGGCCGAACTCGCCGACCCGGATCAGGCGATCGGGAGCGGGGATACGTGGTCTGCCGCGGCAGACCCTCCCGATCTGCTTCTCGTTGATGACGCGGATCGGGCAGCTGCTACCGACCTGTGTGACCTCATTGAACGGTGGCGGAGGCGTCGGGCGGACATCGTCTTTGTCCTGGCCGGCCAGGGCCGACTGCTGTCGCTCATGGCGGCCGACACGAGACTCGAGCGTTCGGTGCGGCTGCGGGTCACGCTCCCCACGTTCACGCTTTCAGAATCAAGTCGGCTCGTCGCGGCCGTATGGCCGTTGCAACGCCCTGCGGCGGAGGACGAGGCCGACGGGGTGATCCGTACGATTCATGAGATCGCCGGCGGAGTCCCGGCGGTTGCGTTGCGGTTGGCCGAGATGGCCGCCATGCTCGAGGCCGCCGATCCGGGCCGCGGCCTCGTGCCGGAAGACATCGAGACGATCCACAGGCGTCTCTGGCTGACTGCCGCCTGAGCACCTTGGCGCGGCCGCCCGCGGGCAGGAGGCATTCACGCCGATGCCGCGGCCGCCCGCGCGAGATAGTCCTGCACCGAATCGGGTGAGCCGGGGGCTGTCCGGCGTCCTGGCGCAAATGCCGAGGCATCGATCGCCGGCGTGCGGCCGGTCATCAGATCGGCCAGCAGCACGGCCGTGCCGGTCGATTGATGGAGCCCGGCACGGAAGTGCCCAGTGGCAAGAAACGCATTGCTGCAGGCCGGTACGGCACCCACAAAGGGAAGCCCGTCAACGGAGCCCGGCCGCAGTCCAGCCCACGACTGCTCGAGCGTCGCCGCGGGCAGCGGCCCGAGGAGGCCGTGTGCGAAGGCAAGCAGCCGCTGAACCGTCTGCGGAGTCGTGATCGGCTCGAAACCAGCATCCTCGATGGTCGAGCCGACGAGGAGCCGGCCATCGGCACGCGGTACGAGATACTCAAGTCCAACGTTCACGACCCGCGTGAGCACCTGCTCCGGCAGGCGCAGCAGTGCGATCTGGCCGCGGATCGGCCGCGTCTCGATGCTGAGCCCGAGCGATTCCGCGAGGTGGCCGGACCAGGCGCCAGCGGCAAGGCAGTAAGAATCGGCCCGCACGGTTTCGGTCGCCGGTTCGCCCTCGCTGCCGACGACGTGGATGCCTTCGATCCGGCCGCGGCCACACTCGATCGCCCGAACCTCAGTAGCCGGCATGATTTCCACGCCCCGCAGGCGACACGACCGGGCGAGTGCCTCGAGGTGCCGAGGGGGCCGAATCCGCATCTCGTCTGGTAGCAGCAGGCCGTTCTCGATGCGGCCCCGTTCGACCGCGGCACGCAGGGTGGGTTCACAATTGGCGACGTCGGGGGCGGTGAGCCATTCGCAGCGAGCCCCCTTCGCCCGCCAGCCGGCCGCCGCCTCGTGGAGCCGTGCCGTCCCCTGTCCGTCACACGCGACATAAAGGCCACCGCACTGCGTCAATTCGTTATCGATGCCGGTCTCGTCACGGAGCTCCCTGGCCCATGTGTGATGCAGCCGATCGGAATAGGCCGTGAAACGCTCCTGTGCCGTGGCGTCGGGGAAGTCGGGGGCGGGCGGGAAAATACCTGCCGCCGCCCACGAGGCAGTGTCCCGGCTGGCATCGCGAACGACCACGCGAACCCTCATGCCCCGTCCAGCCATTTCACGGGCGATTGACAGGCCGATGACCCCTCCTCCGATGATGCAGCAGTCAATCATGGAGGAGTTCGTTCCTGGTTCCAGTTGCGGTGGTCCCAGCTGGTGTCGTCATCCCAGCTGTCGTGGTGGTTCCAGCTGTTTTTTAGGAAACGTCAGGCGTTGGTGGCGATCTCGGGGGTGTCGGCGATATTGACCCAGACATGCACGTGCGGCGATCCACGGAAGTGCCAGACGAACGAGGGGCCCTCCAGCCGCCAGCAATCCCAGACGCCATCCTTGCCGAGGTCTCCCGGACGGTAGAACGCAAGCCGACAGGCATCCAATCCGCCCTGCGTGTCGAGGCACTTTCTGGCTTCGCTGCGATCGGCGGCCCGGAACGGCTCGAGGAGCAGGCCGAGGACCCGCTCCATTTCAGCCCGCTGGTCAGTGGAGAGATCCGAAAGCAGGAGGCCGGATGCCGCAGAGCCGTGTCCCCTGAAGGCGACGGTGTTCTCCCGGGGCAGGATGTCGACGAGTGCCTGCGACCGCTGGCGGCCATCGAGCATCGCAAACACTCCGTTTGCCGCCACCGCCTGCGACCAGAAGACGTTGCCGGGATGAGTCGGCTCCTCGGTGTCGCCTCCGGCATCATGCCCGTAGAAGATCGGCCCGCCGAAGGCGACATGGTCGGCGGAGTCGCCATCGCAACGCAGTGTCATGTGCCGGCCGGTGAGGAGAAACTGAAACCGGCCGGAACCGGGCTCACCGATGAGCGCGATCGACTGGTCGTGGCCGAATCCACCCGTGTCGTCCTCCAACTGCTTGTCGAACCGGGCATGCCATTCCGGTGCGATGAGCTGCTCGAAGATGTCCCGGATCAGCCGCTGCTGATCACCGCTGAAAAAGTCCCCCGCTACGTCAGGTTCTGTGGCCTTCCAGTTGTTGGCCACCCGCGTCCGCAGCAGGCCGTATTTCGGATGCACGTGATCCCAGGGAACGCAGACCTTTTCCCGCTGCTGCGGCGAAAGGGAGGCATGCAGCATGCCGGCCAGCGTTTCGGATGTTGGTGCAGCGCCGGCAGGCCCGATGGCGGGCTCATCGCCGAGCAGGCGGCCGGAGCCCGCGGGAAGCGCCAGGGCTCCCGCCGCGGAGGCGGCGGTGCCGGCGAGAAAACGGCGGCGTGAAAGGGACGTCATTGGGATGCGCATGGCTCAACTCTCAAAGTGTGGAGGCCCCGGCAAAGCCTACGGCATCACCGGCGCGGGTGCCACTGGCAGGGCGGGCAGAAAAACGTCGATCGCTGGGCCTGCACGATCCGCCGAATGGCGCCGCCGCACTCGTGACAGGGCTTCCCTTCCCGGCCGTAGACGCGGTGTCGCAGCTGAAACTGACCAGATCGATTGTCTGCTGTCTTGTAGGTTTCATCGGTGATCGTCGATCCCTCCAGACGGACGGCCTCGGCGAGAATGCCCCGCGTTGCCGCAGCGATCTGCTCCCAGTGGCCCAGGGAGAGCCGCCGGCAGGGCACGCGAGGATCGATGCCCGCCTCGCGGAGAATTTCCGCGGCGTAAATGTTGCCGATGCCAGCCACCGCATGTTGGTCGAGCAGGGCGACCTTCACAGCGCGGCGGGAGTTGCCGAGGCGATCGCGAAGTTCGTCCCCCGTGATCGAGAGCCCGTCTGGTCCGAGCCTGTCAGGACCGCAAGCAGCGGCGAGGCCCCGTTCGTCGAGCAGGCGGATTGTCCCCAGGCCCCGCCGATCCCAGAAGGTGAGGCGGTGTCGGGCGGCGGGATCAGGCAGGCCATGGAAACCGATCTCCATGCGGACATGCGTCTGCGTCGGTGGATCGGCCACCAGCATGAGCCCCGTCATCCGCGGTTCGATCACCAGCCATTCGCGGCCAGCCCGATCCTGCGAGTCCAGTTCGATGGCCACGCGTTTCCCGTAGCGGTGCATGGCAGCGACCGTCCGCCCAGTGAGCCGCCTTTGCATGGCCAGGGCCCCAGGCTGCAGGGAGATCGGCCGCACCGTCCGCCGCGGAAACGTGACGCCCTGAATCCGTAGGCCCGCGAGGTGCGCGATCCCGCGGCGCATCGTCTCCACTTCGGGCAATTCAGGCATGCTTCACCATGATTCGATGGTAGCACCGGCGGGGCAGGCTACAATTCATTGCGTGCGATTCCAGACCGCCACACACACCGCCGTACCAGAGCCGGGGCAACGATCATGACGCCAGCGACAACGACTGCTTCGCCGCCACTTTCGCAGGTGCCAGACGCACTGGGACGTTTCGGCCGGTTTGGTGGCCGATACGTTCCCGAAACGCTCTCCGCGGCGCTTGAGCAGTTGGAACAGGCCTACGGCGATGCCCTTGCGGATCCCACCTTCGCCGCCGAACTCGATGGCCTGCTGGCAGCGTTCGTCGGCCGGCCCACTCCCCTGCTCTTCGCGAAACGACTCACCGAACTCGCGGGGGGAGCACAGATCTATTTCAAGCGGGAGGATCTCAGCCATACCGGTGCCCACAAGATCAACAACACGCTCGGTCAGGGCCTGCTGGCGATCCGGATGGGCAAGCGGCGGATCATCGCCGAGACGGGGGCCGGACAACATGGCGTGGCCACGGCCACGGCGTGCGCCCGCTTCGGCCTGGAATGCATCGTCTACATGGGATCCGAGGACGTGCGGCGACAGGCTCCGAATGTCCGCAACATGCGGTTCATGGGCGCCGAGGTGCGGCCGGTGGAGAGCGGATCGCGGACGCTTCGCGATGCGATCAACGAGGCGATGCGGGACTGGATGGGCTCGGTGGAAAACACGCATTACATCATCGGCTCAGTCGTCGGCCCGCATCCCTTTCCGCGGATCGTTCGAGATTTTCAGTCAGTGATCGGCCGGGAGACGGTGGATCAGTGCCGCCGGCAGCTTGGACGCCTTCCCGACATTGTGGTGGCCTGCGTGGGCGGCGGGAGCAATGCGGCCGGGATGTTTTATCCGTTCGTCGATCACCGGGACGTTCGTCTGGTGGGCGTCGAGGCGGGGGGCCGTTCCGGCAAGCCTGGCGACCATGCGGCGAGCCTGAGCTACGGCAGCCCCGGCATTCTGCACGGGAGTCTGAGCTATGTGCTGCAGGATGCGGATGGCCAGACATCCGACGTGCACTCCGTTTCGGCGGGTCTTGATTATCCGGGAGTCGGCCCGGAGCACAGCTACTGGCGGGATGCAGGCCGCGTGGAATACACGAGCGTGAGCGACGTGGAAGCGCTCGATGCCTTCGATCTCGTGGCCAAGAGGGAGGGCATTCTGCCGGCCCTTGAGACGTCGCATGCCCTGGCCTGGGCCGTGGAGGAGGCTGGCCGGCGGCCCCCGGAGGAGATTCTCGTCGTCTGCCTGTCGGGTCGCGGCGACAAAGACGCCGCCGAGATCGCCCGGCTGAGAGGCCTGAGCGACGCCGGTTCTTCGGCCTGATCGCCACGGTGCCGCGTCCTCTCCATTCACGACCCCGGCACGCGTCTGGGTCTCTCGATATCTGCTCCCAACTCCGGCTCCCAACTCCTGCTTCCAACTCCTGCACCCGAGCGGTTCTTCCAAATCGCCCTGACGATCATCCTCGAAGGAATCCTTCATGCCTGCCACGTCCGCGGATGCTGTGCCATCAAAATTGTCTGTGCTTGCGGACCTGTTTGCCACGCTTGGGCGACAGGGCCGTGGCGCCCTGGCGCCGTTTGTCACAGCTGGGGATCCCGACATGGAGACCACGCTTGCTGTGCTCGAGGCGATCGATCGGGCCGGTGCGTCACTGTGTGAACTCGGCGTGCCATACAGCGATCCGATCGCCGACGGTCCCGTGATCCAGTCCTCCTACACGCGGTCCCTCGCGGCGGGCTTCACGCTCGAGCGGCTCTTCGAACTTTCCAGGGCGGCGACGAAGCGGGTCCGGATGCCGATCCTGGCGATGGCCAGCTACTCGTTGATCTTTCGCCGGGGGATCGACCGTTTCGTGGCCGACGCCGTGGCCGCCGGATTGTCCGGATTCGTCGTGCCAGACCTGCCGATCGAGGAATCGGACCAGCTTGATGCCGCCTGCCGGAAGGCGGGCCTGGCGCTCGTGCGTCTGGTGACACCCACCACGCCGCCGGAGCGTGCCGAGGCGATTGCCCGCAGATCCACAGGTTTTCTGTACTGCGTGTCGGTGGCGGGCGTGACCGGGGCCCGCACTGAACTGCCTTCAGGCCTGATTGAACGGGTCAAGTGGCTGCGGACGAAGACCGATGTGCCGATCCTCGTCGGTTTCGGGATTTCGAGCCCGGAGCAGGCGCGGGCTGTGGCCGAGGTGGCCGATGGCGTGATCGTGGGCTCGGCGGTGGTTCGACATCTTGCCGAGGCGGCAAACCAGCCACGCGACGTGTTCCTCGGCGGCATCGAACGCTACGTCGGCGATCTGGCCAGGGCCGTGTCGGGCGGGGTCACGCCCGCAGAAAACCCCGGTCGATGAGCCGCTGCTCGTGTGACGTGCCACGGAGCATCCGTGCGGCGAGTGGTGTGGCCATGAGCGTTGTGCCGATCGCCATCAGCACGAGCATGCAGGAGACCGCCGGCGGAATCACGCCCAGATCCGTGCCCACGTTGCAGACGATCAGTTCCATCAGCGCCCGCGTGTTCATGAGCACGCCCACGCAGGCCGCCTCCCTGGGGGGCATGCCACACACCCGAGCAGCCAGGCCGCAGCCGCCCCACTTGCCGAGCACGGCCACCGCCATCACGGCTGCGCACCAGCCCCATGCCTCCGGCGAATCGAGCGTGCCGATGTTTGTGCGAAGGCCGGTGTAGGTGAAGAAGATGGGGAGAAAGAAGACGGTGACGAAATCGGTGAGGTGGGCCGCGACCGCCTCTCGAAGACGTGGCGAACCGGAGAGCGACGCGCCGAGCAGAAAGGCCCCGAAGATCGCAAAAATCCCGATCAGGCTCGTCACGACCGCGGCTGCAAAGAGTGCCGCCAGCAGGAGCGACAGGGCGGCCGGAGAAAGGCGGGCTGTTGTGGGTGAAGCTTGGTGCGGGGCTTCGGGCGATTTTTCGCGGGCGTCGGGGCCGTGGGTGTCATGTTCGCGGTGCGTCGCGGGGCCGGTGTCGTGGTCGCAGGCACGCTCCAGCCATGGCAGAACCCAAGGGCGGACGACAAACAACGTGAACGCTGCGAAGAGCAGCGTTGAGCCGATCATCTGCACAACGCTCCAGGGGTCGAACCTGCCGACGGCGATGGCGGAGACGGCGGCGAGCAGCGTCCAGCCCACGGCATCGTCGCAGGCCGCCGCGGCGATGACGGTGGCCCCGATGAGGGTGTGCTGCATGCCCATCTCGATGAGGATGCGACCGAGGATGGGGATCGCCGTGATGGACATCGCGGTGCCCAGGAAGAGGGCGAACGAGAGGGGATCGATCCGGTCCGCCCCACCAAGCACGGCCAGCCGTGGCATCATCAGCATGGCGAGACCCACGCCCAGAGCAAACGGGGCGACAATCCCGGCGAGTGAGATGGCGGCGGCGAGACGGCCCTGACGCCGGATGTGTGAAAAATCGAACTCGAGTCCGATGAGAAACAGAAGCAGCACCAGCCCGATCTGGCTCAAGCCGGTGAGCGTGGCGTCGAGGCCGGCGGTGCCCCCTTCAGCCGGATCGACACCTCCGCCAAAGATGGCTGCCGAGAGCCGCGGGGCCACGGCTCCCAGTGCCGAGGGCCCCAGGAGCAGTCCGGCGACGATCTCTCCGACCACGCTCGGCTGACCAAGCCAACGCGCCACTGCCGCCCCCAGTCGGGCGGCCAGGATGATCACGATCAGCTGCAGCAGAAGCATCCGCAGCGTCGCCTCCTGCCCAGCCGCCAGCAGAACCGGGATGCCCGAAACTGGCGCGAGCAAGAAGCAATTGATGGCGTCAAACATCGGCACTTCGTTTTCAAGAACTCAAGAACGACCGTTTCAAAACGACAGCTTCACACCTGCGGACGCGGGCCGCCGCGGTGCCAGGATATCGCTTCATCAGGATAGTGGCCCGTCAGGCGATGCGCGCGAGCGCAGCCCGTCCAGAGAGACTAGCCCACCAGAGAGACGAGCCCAAATTGTATTCGGCACGGCCTGGGCTGCCCCTCCGGTGGCGGCACGTTTTGAACGTCTCGGCTGTCCCCCTGGAAACCGGATTCCGCAAGTTAAAAACTCACGGCCACGATTCCCTCCCCGGAGGCCACAGGTTCTGGATCCCGATCATTTTCCGCGTGTCCGGTGCCCCCGTGGCGGCAAGTTTGTAACTTGTCCTGTGCTCCCGTGGCGGCAAGTTTTCAACTTGTCCGGGTCTTCCGCGGAGCGCCTGCCGCCCGAATCCAACCCGCCACCTGCGTCGCGGGGTAGGGATCACCCACTTGATTCGACCAACTGCGCCGTCCAGTGGGGCTGCAGTTCGGCTGCTTCCACGGCGATGCCCGCCCGCACGAGCCTGACAAGCATCTCGGAGAGAGCAGGCCGGAGGGCGGCCGTCGTGCCCTCGGTCGGTCCATGAAGCAGGGCCTCGAGCGTATCGGCGTCGAACACATGTGTGGAATCGGCCAGCGTTCCGATCACCACGGCGGCCGCCTCGGCCTGACCGGGGCATGACAGGCGATACCTCCAGGGACGACCAGCAGAAAAGGCACCGAAGGTGGCGGGCCCCTGTTGCACGAGCCTTCCATCCGAGAGAACCGCCAGGTGCGTGAAACAGTCCGGCACGCGGGCGTCATCGATGGCGGCGATCACGGTGCGGCCGCCGATCTGCAGGTCGCCGATCAGCCGCTCGGTCGATCGCCGCTGGGCCGGGTCGAGGTTTCCGAACGGATCGTCGAGCACCAGCACATCGGGCATGTGCATCAGCGCCCTGCCGATGAGCAGCAATTTCCCCTGCCCGTCGGGCAGTCGATCGATCAGCGTGCCCCCCTTGCCTCGCAAGTCCGCGACGTCGAGCGCCCGATCCACCGCCTGCCGGAGGCCGCTGCCGGCCAGCCCGGCCGAGCCGGCGAAGAGTGCCAGAAACTCGTCGGCCCGCACGGCCGGCCAGGATGGCATGTGCGGCGGCGCGTAGCCGATCCGCTGCCGCACGGCATCGGGATCACGGCGGACTGAGTGGCCGGCGAGCCGGATGTCACCGCCCCGGATGGCAATGGCCGTCCCGACCGCTGCAAGGAGCGTGCTCTTGCCGGCCCCCGACCTGCCGATGAGGGCCAGCGTTTCACCCTGCGCGACCGTCAACGAGAGGCGGTCGAGCACCATCTGCCCACCCCGTTCGACGATCACGCGGTCGCATTGGATCATGCTGGTCCTCGTCGCGTGGCCTGGCGGCACGTCCGTTCGGATGGTGTTTCGGGCGTCTTTGCTTCTGTCTTCCTGGGCGTCTTTCTAAGCATGGCATGGTGGCATCCGCGTCATGTCGCGGATGATGCCGCCCGACCCAGCCGCTCGGCCGTCATTTCCAGTGACACGAGCAGGCCCTTCGCCTTGTTGAGCGTCTCCTGAAACTCGCTCTCCGGCACGCTGTCAGCCACGATCCCGGCGCCCGACTGCACGTAGGCCTTGCCGCCGGTGATCACGACGGTCCGCAGGGCGATGCAGGTATCCATGGCGCCGCTGAAGTCGATGTAGCCGACGGCGCCGGCATAGGGACCGCGTTTTCGCGGTTCCAGCTCGTCGATGATCTCCATGGCCCGGATTTTCGGGGCTCCCGAAACCGTGCCCGCTGGCAGGCAGGCCCGCAACGCGTCGAACGCCGTCGTGCCGGCCGCCAGCTGACCGGTAACGTTGCTCGTGATGTGCATCACATGACTGTACCGCTCGATCGACATCACGTCGCTGAGCACCACCGAGCCGATGTTCGACACGCGACCGACGTCGTTGCGGCCGAGATCGATGAGCATGACGTGTTCCGCCCGCTCCTTGGGGTCGGCCAGCAGGCCCTCGGCCAGGACCGCATCTTCCTCGGGCGTTTTGCCCCGCGGCCGAGTGCCGGCCAACGGCCGCACCGTCACCTGGCCGTCCACGACGCGAACCATGATTTCCGGCGAGCTGCCCACGAGCGTGGCGAACGGCGTTCGCAGGTAGAACATGAAGGGGCTGGGGTTTACGACCCGGAGCGTGCGATAGAGCTCGAGAGCCGGGAGGTCAAACGGCAGTTCGAGGCGGCGGCTGAGCACCACCTGAAAGACGTCTCCGGCATGGATGTATTCGATGGCCTTTTCGGCGGCGGCCAGGAACTCTTCGCGGGTCGATGCCGCCTGGGCGGTGCCCGTGTCGAGGCATCGCGGCTCGCGCTTCGGGCCGATGTCCGCCGCAGGCGGCCAGGGGCAGGGTCGGAAGAGCTGCTCAATCGTGGCATCGATGCGGCGGCATGCCTCTTCGTAGCCCTGACGGGCAAGCTCAGCATGACGTTCGGGAGCCGAGTCTGCCGCCACGTGGGCGAGCACCACGACATCGAGCGACTTGGTGACGTTGTCGAACACAAGCAGCCGGTCGTACAGGGCAAAGCAGAGATCGGGCAGTCGGAGATCGTCGGCCGGAGGGTGCGGCAGGCGTTCCGCGTAGCGGACCGAGTCGTAGGCCGCATAGCCGACGGCTCCGCTGGTGAACGGCGGCAGTTCAGCCAGGTGGGCTGGTTTGTAAACAGCCATCCGCCGCTCGAGGTCGGAGAGCGGATCAGACGACTCGAATTCCTCCACCTGGTCCGCACCCTTCTGGGTCGGCCCCATCTGCGTGATCCGCACCCTCGTGCCGAAGGCCTCGAACCGTAGGAATGGCTCGGCACCCAGAAAGCTGTACCGGCCGACCTTCTCGCCGCCGATGACGCTCTCAAAAAGGCAGGCGGATTCGCCGGCGTCGATCCGGGCAAATGCCGACAGCGGCGTGAGTCCGTCGGCAAACAGCCGGCGGTAGACAGGCACGAGACGAAAGTCTCTCGCCAGGGCGTCGAAGCGTTGCCGGTCCGGAAGGTGTGACATGGACGGATGGACCCTACGGGACCGGCTCAGCCAGAGGAGACGCCGCCAAGCCTGGAAAAAGTTCAGAAAAAGTTCGGAAAACGACAGAGTACCGACCGGGTGCCGAGGGCAACAGGGAGGATGCCTGTTTTCGGCCCACCGTCGAACGGACGGACTTTCCCGTGGCCGGCCTTTGGGCCGAAGGCGACCTTCTGACTGCCGGCCGCTATGATTCACCCGTGGGCTCAGCCGCGGATTCAGCGTTGTGGATGCAACGCGGATTCAGGCCAGAGCGAATGCAGCGGGGCATTCGCCACGCGATCATCACGCAGGCAATACGCAGGCAACGCGTAGGCAACGTGTAGGCAACGCTTAGGCAACCCTTAGGCAACCCTTAGGCAACACTTAGGCAACACTTAGGATAGACCGGCCATGAAGTGTCAGCAGTGCGAGAAACAGGCGGTGTTCCACATCACGGAACTCGAGACCGGCTCAGTCCGCGAACTCCACCTCTGCGAGGATCATGCGCGGGTCTACCTGAACCAGGCCGAGGGGAGCGGGGGCCCTGCCGAGGACGCCGAAGGGAGCGGTGCGGCACCTGGTGGAGCCGGCTCTCTGAACGCAGGGCTGGGTGTCGGGCAGACCGCCGATGAACTGGCGGTTCTCGACCAGAAAGCCTGCGACATGTGCGGCATCACGTTCTTCGAGTTTCGTAATCAGGGGCGGCTCGGCTGTCCGCACGACTACGTCCAGTTTGCCAAGGAACTCGAACCGCTGATCGCGAACATCCATGGTGCGACCGAACACACCGGCAGAAGGCCGTCGAGATCAAAGCAACTGGCGGGAGACGCCGCGGGAGACGCCGCGGGAGACGCCGCTGCCGACGGCACTGGCGAACTCACAGGTGTGATCGGGCTGCGGCATGAGATGAAAGAGGCGATCGCCTGTGAAGACTATGAAAAGGCCAAGGAAAACCGCGATGCCATCCGGGCAATCGAGGACCGCTGGATTCCCACAGACCGCCCGGAGCGACAGGAGTGAGGAGGTGCCACACGGCCCTCTCGCATGCAGACTATGAAACTTGAATCGCTTACCCAATCGATCGGCGAATGGCTTCGTGGCACCGGGCCTGAGTCGGACATCGTCATGAGCAGCCGGGTGCGGCTGGCCCGCAACCTCCCACAGTATCCGTTCGTGAGCCGGGCCTCCGAGCAGGACCGGGCCGACATCGAGCGGTTTCTGCGAGAGCGGATCGCCATGGCTCCGGTGGGAAAGAGCCTGGAGTCGATCGACGTGGGCGGCCTGGAGGAGATCGACCGCCAATTTCTCGTCGAGCGGCAACTCATCAGCCGGGAACATGCCGATGCCCAGGGGGCAAGGAGCGTGGCGATCGATCAGCTCGAGCAGGTCAGCCTGATGATCAACGAGGAGGATCACCTCCGCATCCAGTGCATCCACAGCGGGCTCGACCTCCGCGGGGTCTGGGAGCAGATCAAGGTGGTCGACGAACAGATCGAGCAGGTCGTGCCCTACGCGTTTCATCCCCGGTTTGGCTACCTCACGGCCTGTCCGACCAACGTGGGCACCGGCATCCGGGTGAGCGTCATGCTCCACCTGCCAGCGCTCGTGATCACCCGTCAGATCGACAAGGTGTTTCGCAGCCTGCACAAGATTTCGCTGGCGGTACGCGGTCTGTATGGCGAGGGATCGCAGGCGATGGGGGACTTCTACCAGATCTCGAATCAGACCACGCTCGGCAAGTCCGAAGAGGAGCTCGTCGAGCAGGTGGGCGATGTCGTGCCGGTGCTGATCGATTACGAGCGGCGTGCCCGGGAGTTTCTCGTGCGTGAGACGGAGCAGAACGTGCACGATCAAGTGAGCCGGGCCTACGGCATCCTGCGGACGGCCCAGACGATCAGCGCTGAAGAGACAATGCAGTTGCTCTCACGGGTGCGCATGGGTGTGCTGCTCGGGCTGATCGGCGACGTGAAGATCGCCGACATCAATTCGCTCCTGATCCGCACCCAGCCTGCGCATCTTCAGAAGCTGCGGGGTGTCGAACTCGACACGAAAGACCGCAACATCGAGCGGGCCCGCTATCTCCGGCAGCACTTTGAGGCGGGTGGCCAAAACGTGAACTGATCCGGCCTCGCCCCACCTTGTGTGTTGCGTTCTCAAGTCACGCCGGGCCAGAGAGCATCCGGCGGAGCGGTGCCACAACAGACGGTGGCACGAATTTGAGCAGTGCCTCGTCGTCGGCAAGTGGTGTGATCTGCTTGAGCAGTGACGAGGAGATGTGCGAATACTGCGCGTCGGCCATCAGAAACACCGTCTCGACCGCGGGATCGAGCTTTCGATTGGCCAGCGTCATGGTGAACTCCGCGTCGATGTCGGTCAGTGACCGCACTCCCCGCAGGAGAACATGCGCCCCCTGCTCACGGACAAACGCCACCGAGAGGCCGCTGAACAATTCCACGCGGACATTGGTCAGATCGGCGACGGAATCACGTACGAGTTGCACGCGGTCGGCCAGCGAAAAGATAGGCTGTTTTTCCGGGTTGATGCCAACGCCGACGACGATCGCGTCAAAGACCCGGCTGGCCCGCTGAATCACGTCGAGATGGCCGAGGGTGATCGGATCGAAAGACCCCGTGTAAACGGCGATGCGCGGGTGGGGGGCGTGGTGGGCCACGTGCGAAAAACTCCGGTGGTTATTCGGGTAGGCTCTCAAAAACCTCCGCCGGAGGTCTTTTTTGGGAGGTTGTGTGGACTCTCGTCGCCGCCGCCGCCGTCAGCTGCAGACTGGTGGGCATCCCGCGGCAGAGCCGATATCGTAGTGGGAATTGCCGGTCGTGCGAATGCCCGTCTGTTGGAGGTAGGGATCCCGTGTTGAAACTGATGCCGTTTATCGGAATGGTCGTCTCAGGCCTGGTGGCAATCCTGTTTGTCGCGGATCTGGCGGCGGGATTTCCATTTCAGCGTGTCAGCGTGCTGACCGACATCGGGTTCATCGTGAGCAGTGCAATCCTGGCCTACATGAGTTGGACGATCATGGAGAAGCCGCGTCGCTGATCGGGGCAGGGTCGGCACGTGACCCGGTCGTACGAGGCGGCTTTGCCACGGTCGTTTCCGGAAATGCCATCTCGAACGGCTACGCCATCTCGAACAGCTACGCCACCTTGAAGACCGAGCCACCCACAGGAAGCCGACCGGCGCCCGTGATGAGGGCCGGCAGATCCGCGAGCGTGGCGAACATGGCCTGCCCCGGCCCGTTCTGCCGTTCCGCCCAGTTCCACCACTGCTCGATCCGTCCGCGGATCGTCGCAGGATCGGGGAATGGTCCCTGCCCTCCCACGTCGAGCACAGCAAGCGTGCCTGGCAACGGTCCTCGGTGAGAACCCCAGGCCAGCAACCGGCCCGCCAGGCCCGGCGGCATGGCTGTGGACTGGGTCACTTCCCAGAGTCCCCAGAGCGTGTTCCGGCAGGGCCAGCCGGAGGGCGCCGGCCGCCGGGAGCCGCGGGCATCGTCGTCAAACCGGTCGCGGCAGGCAACGCGAATGCCGCCGTCAACCAACAGTCGTCGGTGTTCCGGTGACAATGGCCCACGCACCGCGGCAACATCGATTCCGGGGGCCTCCGCGGCGGTCCGCGCGAGGAGTTGTCGTAGCTCCTGCCGCGACACAGCGGCGGGAATCTCCAGGGCCACGGCTGACCGGGCCGCTCCAACACCAGAATGTCCGGCCACCAGAGGCAGCCGATCGATCGACGTAATCCAGGTCAACGGCACGGCTGATCGGCGACCATATTCGAGGCATGCGTCAGCCGCTGCCGACGGCATTCCTGTGGGCAACGGACAGCAGATGACCAGCGTGGTCGGCAGCCCCGTTCGGCTCATGACACATCCCCCGTCATTTCGGATCGACTGCAGATCCTTCCGCAGTCACGGCTTCTCCTGGGATATCGTCGTGGCTTTCGGTGGTTCTGGAATTTCCCCGGCCGAATCAGCCGGCTCGACCAGGCGACCTGGGGGCATGGGCAGTTTTTCTGGCCGTCGGTCCGGGTGGGTGGCATGCGCAGTTTCCCAATTCGCCATGGCCGCAACCAGGCTGTCGCTGACGGCCGTGGCGGCCTCCACGGTGGGATCGATGCCGCAGGTGCGGAGGGCGGCTGACGTAATCGGGCTGAGGCTCGCAATCCGCCATTGCCTGATCCTGGGGCCGAATAACTGGACGGCCGACTCGGCGATCAGGGAACTGGTCACCGTGATCCAGTCGACAGGTGCCTGATCGATCGCCGCGGCGGTCGCCGAGTCGAGTGTGGTCACGGGCTCGCTCGAATAGGCCGATACCTCCGTTACCGCGTGTCCCATCGATTCGAGTTCCCGCCGCATCAGGTCGCGGCCGCGGTTGGCTCGCACGAGGAGAAACCGGGCCGGGCCGGGCGCTTTGCCAAACGCGCTGACGAGGCCCTCCGAGCGGAACTCTTCGGGCGTGAGGTCGCAGGAGAAGCCTGCACGTTCCAATTCCTGACGCGTGGCCGGACCGATGGCTGCCAGCCTCGCTGTGCCAAGCGCCCGACCGTCGAGCCCGGCCTCCCGCAGGCGACCGACGAAGCCCCGAACACCGTTGGCACTTGCGAATACAATCCAGTCGAAGCTGCCAGCCTCACGGATCGCGTCATCGAGAGGCTGCCACGAGGCGGGCGGACCGATGCGGATCGCAGGCACTCCGAGGCAACTACCCCCGGCCGCGCGGATCAGGGACTCGAGGTCTTCTCCCTGCCCGGGCGGCCGCGTATTCACGACGCGGCGGCCTGCGAGCGGCCCCCGCGCCGGCGTCACGGCGATCACGTCGACTGTTTGTGCCACTTCTCCCACGATCACCACGGCCGGCGAGGGCCAGTTGTGTCGTTCAAAATCAGCGGCGCAGCCCGCCAGCGTGCTGACGGCGATCCGCTGATCGGGCCATGAGCAGTGGCTGACGATCGTGACCGGGGTCAGGGCTGGCTTTCCCGCCGACAACAGCTCGCTCGACCACCGCCCGACCTGCTCCACGCCCATGTAAATCGCGAGTGTTCCCGGGAGGGCGGCGAGTGCTCGAAAGTCGATGCCTTCACGTTTGTCGGATGCTTCGTGGCCGGTGACGATGGTGATGCTCGATGCCGCCGAGCGGCTTGTCAGCGGAATGCCGGCGGCGGCGGCAGCGGCGGCCGCCGCCGTGATGCCAGGCACGATCTCGACTGGAATTCCGGCATCTCTCACAGGGGCCATCTCTTCGCTGAGCCTGCCAAACACCGCGGGATCGCCCCCCTTGAGCCGCACCACAGTGCGGCCTTCGGCTGCCAGTCGTGCGAGCAGCCTGCCGGTGGCCTCGCCGGGATCGTGATCGCCTTCACGGCCGTCCCGCGGCACTGCCAGCCGTTCAACGGCTGGGGCGACCATGTCCAGCACGGCACCCGGCACGAGGGTGTCGTAGACCACCACATCGGCCCGCCGCAGACATTCCACGGCCCGTACCGTCAGCAGGGCCGGGTCGCCGGGGCCGGCGCCCACAAACAGCACCCTGCCACGGCGAATATCGCTCGCGGCAGGGGGAGATGAGCTGACTGTGGGCATCGGAAGACCGGCGGTGTGGAGGCGGTCGCCCTTCGGGGCGGCGAGGCTGTGGGGAGTCTGCCGGCGGTCGGCCGGATCGTGTTTTGCGGACGGCGAGAAAGACCAGACCTTTGAGGCTCAGGGAGCCGGGGGCTACACTCTCAAGCCTAGACTGGCCGGGAAGCCTAGACCTGCCGGGAAGCTAGACCTGCCGGGAAGCCTAGACCTGCCGGGAAGCTAGACTGGACGGGAAGCTAGACTGGACGGGAAGCTAGACTGGCCGGGAAGCCACGGGTTCTGCTTTCCTGCCCTGACGTGCTCGAGTGGCAGCATACCGTGCGGGCCGGATTGTCGGACCTCTCCCTGCCTGTTCTGCCGGGAATCCCTCGCGATTCAAACATCCATGCCCAATGATCCTCCCGCAGCCAGACCTGGAACAGGTTCTGCCGTTCCACAGCCGTCGTCATCCCTATCGCCGACGGAGCGTTCGCGGCTCACGCAGTGCTTTCAACACGGCTCGCAGAGCGTTGCCAAGAATATCGATTACGCCATCGAGATGTTCTCGGTCTGTGTGGTGGGCGACCCGGCAAACGCGACCTATCTGCAAAACTTTTTAGGGGCCCTGCGGCTGAAACACGGCGTCAAAAAGGGGGGCGGTCTGGCGTCGCTCTGGTCGGCTGGCGGAAGGGGTGGCCTGCGAAAGCTTGTCGCGGCCGGAAAACACCGCGAGGCGATCCTCCAGGGGGTGAGTATCGTCAGGGCCAACCCCAGCGATCACGGCAGCCTGCTGGTCATGGCAGAGGCCAGCGGACGACTTGGATTCGCAGATGTCCAGCGGGTGTATCTGAAAGCTGCTCTCGACGCCGCGCCCGCGGATGCGGAAGTAAACCGCAAATGTGCGGATTTCCTGGCCAGTTACGGGGAATACGACCAGGCCGTTGCCTGCTGGATGCGGATCGGCAACCTCAAGGGAATGGCTGACGAGGCCCAGCGGGAAATCGCAAGGTTGCAGGTCGACAAGACGATCTTCGCGGGCGAAGGACTGACCGGCCGAAAGTCGGTCGCGGTGGCAGGGGCTGCGGCCGGCGACAAGGCGGCCGCGGCCGGAGAAGCCCCAGCCACGGATCGTCGCACCACGCTGCAGCAGACGATCGCCAAGGATCCGGCTGCTGTCGAGGCGTATCTGGAACTGGCCGACCTGATCGAGCGAGATGCTTCGCTCGAAGAAGCCCAGCAGATGCTCACCAAAGCCCTGTCGGCATCGGGCAATGACATGAAGGTCCGCGAGCACGTGGAAGACCGCCAGCTCCGCTGGGCGCGAAGCCGACTGCATCTGGCGGAGAAAAGGCTGGCCGAGGAGGATACCCCGGACAATCAAGCGGCCGTCGAGCGGTTGCGCTCCACGCAGCTCAAGCATGAGATCGATGTCTATTCAGCCCGCTCCGCCCGGTATCCGGAAAACACAAACTGGAAATATGAACTGGCCCTGCGGCTCAAGGCGGCTGGCAGCCACTCCGAGGCCATCAAGCATTTTCAGGACGTGCTGCAGGACGCCCGCCGCAAGGGGGCGGTCGCCCTCGAACTGGGCGAGTGCTTCCAGAAAATCCGCCAGTATCCCCTGGCGATGCGAAACTACCAGGCAGCGGTCGAATCCCTGACCGACCGGGAAGTGGAGCTCCGCAAACGGGCCCTCTACCGGGCTGGGGTGCTCGCGATGGGGCTGGACGATGTGGACTCGGCCCGAAAATACCTCTCCACGCTGGCAGAACTCGACTTTAGCTACCGGGATGTGGCTCAACGTCTGGACAAGTTGACCTCGGCAAAGGATAAAGGGGCGTCGAGCTAGTCCAAAAGCATCCTCACGATCGCTCCGGCTGGCAGCGTCCAACCCTCTCTCGCGGCGGCGACTGGCTCCGAGCCGTCGGTTTTGAAGACGTCGACGCGAGTGTCGCAGACTCCGGGTTGTGTTGGTCCTGATTCGATTTTTCCGTTTTCTCGTTTTTCCGTTTTCTTTTTTTCCGTTTTGAAGGGGTAGGATCCGGCATGCCACACTCGGCCAGCGCCAAGAAGCGACATAAGCAAAATCTCCGCAATAGGGAACGCAACCGTGCGGCCAAATCGGAGCTCAAGTCCCACGTACGCAAGGTGCTTTCGGCGATCGACGCCGGCGACATCACCCAGGCCCGAGAGGCGCTGCGGACGGTGGCGAGTAGTGCCGACAAGGCCGCCGCCTCGCACAAGATCCACCGCAACAAAGCGGCCCGTATCAAGTCGCGACTGTCTGCCCGAATGCTGTCGGCTTCCAAGGGCGGCACGGTTGCCAGCCCCGCCAAGAGTAGTGCATTGAAGAGTAGTGCAGTGAAGAGTGGCGGTGCCAAGAGCAAGACGGCCAAAAGCAGTGCGGCGAAGAGCGGCGGCAAGGCCTCTGGCGGAAGCAAGAAGGCAGCCACCAAGCCGAAAGCGTGAACGGAACGAGGCAGGGGTTCACCACTCGATGCGGGTCGCATCGAAGATCGGACCCTCAATGCAGGTGCGACGGTAGTCCCAGCCGCCTGATGTGTCGCGGACACGGGCCACGCACGTGAAGCAGATCCCGATCCCGCAGGCCATCGGGGCCTCGAGGGATACGTCGCACGAAATCGTTCGTGCTGCGGACCATCGGGCCACCGCCGCCATCATCGGCTCGGGGCCACAGCAGGCGATGCGGAGGCTGCCCGCACCGGGGTCGCGGGGGGTGGTATGGCTGTCAGCCCCGCTGAAACCAGGCGGGCCAAACAGGGAGTCGAGGAGATCGACGACCGTGCCACGGAGACCGGCTGAACCGTCGAGCGTGGCCTGGTGCACGTCGATGCCGGCCGCCCGGAAGTCTTCAATGCCGCCGAACAGTCCGGCGTGCCTGGCACCCCAGCAGCAGGTGACGCTGCCCGACCGCGGTGGCGGCAGTCGAGATGGAGGGCCATACGTCGTGCGTCCGAGCCGTTCACGGCCCAGGCCCAGCAGGGCCGTCTGGCCGATGCCCCCCGCAACGAGCACGAGGTGATCCACTGCCGGAAACTGGAACCCATTGCCCAGGGGCCCCCAGACGATCAGTTCATGGCCGGCGGCAATCTCGCAAAGAGCGGTCGTAAACCTCCCGTGCACGGCATAAATGAAGTCGGCGTAGCGACGGGACGGATTTCCCCCGGGATCGGCTGCGGCGTCCGAGAAGGTGTCATACACGGCCAGAGGACGGGCCAGCAGCGGGTCGCTGCGGTGAGGAATGCGGACCATGGCAAACTGCCCAGGGACCGCAGCAACGGCGATTGCCGGGCAGTCGAGCCGGAGCCGCCACGTGGCGTCGGCAATGCGGGTGTTGGATACGATCCGCGCCGACGTGAACGCGGCGGTATCGGCATAGCAGGGCTGCGGCGTGGTGGTTTCGGCAGCGTTGCTCGGAGTGGCGGTGTTCATCGATTGCTTCCGGTTGCGTGTGCCCTCGCTTCGGGCGGCGGATGATGTGCCGGCACGCGGCTTTCGTCAAACGCCGCGGGGCTTTCGCCAGGAGGAGGCCTTCCCGGGCCGGCGTGGCCGGCGTGGGCCCCGGCCCGCTGCTGGCCGCCGCGGTTCCGAAACACTTCCCTGCGATCCGGAGGCTTCGAGCCTGGCTCGGGGTGGTGGCGTCTGGCTACGGGAGTTTTGGCCCCTGCCCCCCACTGCCCTACCTCCCGCTGCCCTGCCCCCCAAGGGCCTGCCACCCGCTTCTCTGCCACTCTCTGTCGTGGAGGTACTCCTGCCTGCCCCTTGTCCTGCTCGCGGCCGCGACCGGCCCGATGGGCCCTCGCGTCCGGGGCGTTGCGGCGGCCTCCCCTCACGAACCGGTTCGTTCATCCGTCCGGCCTCGACGGGGCCGACGGCCGCGATGGCGTCCTGCCGCAGGGCCTCGATCTCATTCCACGACAGGGGCCGCCACTGGCTGGGCAGGAGGTTGCCCAGGGACAACTTGCCGACACCGACCCGCTTGAGTTGGTGGACCTTGTGCCCGAGTCTCGCCAGCATGCGGCGGATCTCCCGGTTCTTTCCCTCGTCGAGAATCATCTCGAGAACGGCACTCAATTTGTGCTGCGAACGGATCTCGACCCGCTTGGCATGCACCTTGCCCTCGGCCAGGGTGATGCCGCGGCGGATCTTGTCGAGGAGTTCCTGGGACGGCACGCCCGCTACCTGAACGAGATATTTCTTCTCCACGCCGTAGCGGGGATGGGAGAGAAGGTTTGCCAGCGGACCGTCGTTGGTCACCAGAATCAGCCCCTCGCTCATGCGGTCGAGCCGACCGATGGCAAACAGCCGCTGCTCTGCCGGCACCAGATCGACCACCCGCGGCCGGCCGGCCGGGTCGAAGTTGGTTGTCACCACGCCGACAGGCTTGTTGAGCATGTAGACGACCCGCTTCGGATTGGGGAGCTTCTCACCGTCAACCCGAACCTCAGACTTGAGCGGATCGATTCGGGTTCCCAACTGCGTGACGATCTGTCTATCGACTTCGACACGTCCGGTCGTGATCAGTTCCTCGCAGTTTCGCCGACTTCCCAGCCCAGCCGAGGCAAGCACTTTTTGCAGCCTCTCCAGACCGTCGTCGATCGCCTGAAGCCGGCGTTTTGCTGCACTGCGTGCATCGTCTTCGTCAGGGAGTTCCTGCCGAGCCGGAGGCCGCCTCGATGTAATCCGCGACGGCTCCGCGCGGGGAGACCGGACCGGCCGTGATGGACGTGCAGGCCGGCCTGCACGAACCGCACGAGGACGAACCGCAGAAGGACGAACCGAATCTGGACGGCCGGTTTCGGTGCGACTGCTTTCGGTGCGACCGGTTGTGGGGGAGCGAGAAGGCCTCGATGGGCGCGGCGGGCGGTCTGAGGGCACGGTGGGGATATCCGTCGAAAGAAAGGCCGAAAGGGGGGCGAACGGCGTGCACCGTTGAATCGCCTGAAACCCGATCATACACAGGCGGCCGGCAAGGCGGTGGATCGGTGGCAATCCGCGGCGAACGCTCTGGCCTGGGCCGCTCGCGGATTGCGGAGGCTATTGCGCGGGGGCCCACCAGCGGGAGCGACGGACTTCCGGTACAGGCACGGCAAAGTCGCGGGGCCGCAAGCCATCCAGGAGCGACACGCCGGGGCTGGATGTCAGCGGGCCACCCTCGAGGTAGGGATCAAACCGCACGGCCTTCCGCTGCTGGGATCGGACGGGGCCCGGGTCGAGCCAGTCGGGCTTGCCCAGGGAGGCGCACCCGGAGCAGGTTGCCAGGGCTGAAATCAGGGCCGCAACGACCGCGGGTAGCAGCAAAGAATGAAGCAGGTGCATTGTGGACCCACCGGGGCTGGAGGGCTGACGGGGGCCGAGAGTGTAGGGATGAGAGCCCGAGTCCCCCAAGGCCGGTTTCACGCGTGTCGCGGTGCGTGGGGGGCGGGTTGAGCGAGCTCAGCGGTCATCCCGTCATGCAGTCATGGTAGCTGCACATGCAAGAGGGTTGCGTGATCGCCGCTGCTCGAGGCGGGCGAGAGCACCTGCCGTCCGATCGCGGCCGGCAGCAGAACGCACGCCCCCTGCGTGAGCGGTGGCAACTGCCAGTGAGCATCAAGGTGGAGGGTGCCGGAGAGCACGGCGAGGAAATGCCAGGTGTCGTCACCGCCCACGGCCCAGTCGCTGGAGGGCCGGACCTCGTCGAATAGAAAATAATCACAGCTCACGAGCCGGCGGGCCGCGGCACCCT
>Ga0247837_1004354_pt1 | contig 22843 bp, 16 predicted proteins | sample LaCtaG_2_FD_187115 | JGI IMG/M metagenome (GOLD analysis project Ga0247837, IMG submission 187115) | Freshwater microbial communities from meromictic Lake La Cruz, Castile-La Mancha, Spain - LaCruzMarch2015_14.5m | ecosystem: Environmental > Aquatic > Freshwater > Lake | place: Spain: Castile-La...
CAAGGGGAAAGCTATTTTCCCTGGAGATAACGAAAAACAGCAATTGGCACTAATGATGGAATTACTCGGCAAACCAGCAAAAGGACTAGTGGCGCGCAGTGCAAAAAGGGCACAATTTTTCGACCCAAGCGGCGCTCCTAAGCAAATGCACAGTTCTCAAGGCCGCCCCATCTTCCCTGGGTCCATTTCCCTAAGTCTCTACCTCTCCGGCTGCGGGAAGCATTTCTCCGACTTCGTGAGTCGCTGTTTGGACTGGAACCCTCAGTCCCGCCTCACTCCCGACCAAGCCCTGGAGCACCCCTGGCTCCAGCTAGGAGATGTCCCTAAGTCTAATGCAGCGGCAGGACTTCGACATCGTCCGACTTTCTCTAGCGTTATGTAGTGTCTATTTTTCCATAGTAAGGCGGGTGTCCTAGGTGTGTATACGGCTTTTCAGGCTATAGCTAGTTTGGTGTATATACAGTAGTTGTTTAGGGTGTAGGGCAGGTCCCTATCAAAGCAGCTCAGCAATGAAGCGCTATTGTTGTTCGATATTTGACTATCTGTGAATTTTTAGTATATTTCAATTTATACCTCCACTGCATACGCCAAAATCGCTAAAAACATTCTCAGACCCCGCGAATTAGACGATTCCGATATACAATTTCCCAGTTTTCCAAGCACGCAATATGCCTCTCCCTGTATTGCCTTTAGCCAATCCCTAATTCCACAGTCTCTTTAACATATTTCTCAGTAATGTATCGCATCGAGGCCAGCATTCCTGAGTGCACACTGGCCAAAACAGGCACTTTCACCCTCTGCATCGACACTTTGCTGCGCCGCTTCTCCATCCCTACAGCCAATCCTATCACTCTCTTCGTCCCCCACCTGTCCATTCACTCCTCCCTGGCCTTCCTGCATGCTAGGGACAAGCGCACGCTCCATAAACTCAGTGTCACTGTTGGCGACTTCCTGCCGGAGCTACAAGGTACGCTAGACCAGTGGTTTCGCATGGAGTCCGCACTCAATGAGTCTGGCAGTGACGGAGACGCTTCCTCCACCCTCAACATCCACCTCCTCCTGCAACTCACCCGTCTCGACTCCCAAGCCGAGGACCAGCCTTGCCTCCGCTGCCAGTCCTACCAAAAGCGCCTGCGCAGCTACCAACTGGAAGTAGAAAGTCTCACCCACCAACTGCGCACCTACCCAGTCCTGCAGGGAGAACTGGAGTCCCTGCGCATTGGAGCCCTTTCCCTCACTTCCCCACAGAGCCTCACCCAGCAGGAGAAGGACTATGTGCGGTATGCCCTGGGCGCGATGGAGGAAAAGGCCAAGTTGGCGGATTTGCTGCAGAGGGAGGCGGCGGGCCTGCAGGAAGAGCTGAAAACCACCTTTAGAGACATGCAGGAGCAGAGAACTATATCGGAAGAGACGGTAATCCAGCTAAACGAGCAGTTCCGTAGGGTTATGGACGACCTAAAGCGGGAAAACCAGGAAAAAGGCGACCTAACGACCGCTTTAACCCAGGCAAAAGCACAGTTATCAGCCAAAATCAGGGCGGAACAGGACTTAAACGCTCAATTGCAGCTCACTCAGAAGCAATTGACTGTGAAAACCGCCCAAGCGCTGCTCTACTCCCAGGCGGAGTTCGAAAACTCTGAGTTAAAAGTGGCTTTGGGCCAGGCAGATGAGAGAAATAAGCGTTTGACGGAGGAAGTAAGGAAACTTGGGGAGGAAATGGGGGCGAAAATGAACCAATTTGAACTGCAAAATGTGGTTTGGACGAAGGAAAGAGAGACGAAAGAGGAAGAATTGAAGGCTTGTAGGGAACTTTTAGCAGCAAAAACGCACCTCGCAGACCAACTTCTAAGCGAAAAGTCCAAAATCGAAGGACAAATACACTTCCAGACCCAGCAATTCAAAGCCAAAGAGGACTTTTCCCAGCAAATCGAGTCCCTGGAAAAGCGGCTAAAAACCAGCGAAGAATTAAGAGCTAAAATAAACGCGGAAATTCCTCAGTCTTTGGAAATGGTGGAAGCTGAATTGGGGAAAATGGGCAAGGAAAGGGAAGTTTTCATTGAAGAGAGGGAAAAACTGCATGTGCGGATTAGGGCTTTGGAGCAGGAGTTTGGGACGCAAGTGGGACTTAGGGAGAGGCTGGAAATTGAGACGGATGAGCAGGCTCAGCATATTGCCGTCCTGGAACAGGCGCTATGTGACCAAGAGCACTCGCACTCCCTTCTAGCCAGTCTAGTGAAAGCCAAAGACCAGTCCTCCGTCCTCACTCTCGAACTCGTGTCCGAGGTGGACTCCCTATCGGACCGCCTCCTAAGACACAGCGAAAAAATCCTAGCAGGGCAGCAAGTGATTGCTCGACTCGCGGAAGTGGTGGAAAAGCAGAATTGCGATTTGCATGTAATCAGGAAGATGTTCCGGAGCCAGGGACCGTATAGTGCAGTGGAGGGGGACGGAGTGGATGAAGTGTTGGCGAAGTATCTGAATGAGAGACTGATACCGCCGCCTGTGCCTTTCCGTAGAGAGGAAAGCGGAGTGTATCTATTCGGGGCGAAGCGAGTGGCAATCAAGGTGGAGCAGGGCCGGCTGATAGTGAGAGTGGGGGGCGGCTACATGGGCATTGAGGACTTTATAGTCGCTTACTCCTCTGCCGAAATCGAAAAACTCGAAAACCGCCGCTCAGACAAATCAGGCGACCCGTTCATTCTACGCCTTTCCCAGTACTTCGATAGCAAAAGCGCAAATACCAGTCTGAAGCTTGCGCACAGCAGCTCGCAGCACCGCAGACGCTCTCCCCCCTAGCCTTAGTTCCTTATTAGGACGTACTAGAGCGAGGCTGTCTGAGGGTCGGACTTGTCGCAGGGCTTGAAGGCGGTAGTGCAGGTGGCAGGGTCGGGAGGGGAGGAGATGCCAAGTGTAGCTCGCTTGGAAGTGAGGTATTCATAAGCAGTTTGATGGCGGAAGCGCAGGTAAATGTGCAGAATCAGTTGCTTCCCAACTGCCACCACGACGACCGTGCAAGTGAACAAGTGGACATACAGGGAGATATACAGGCCTAAAGGGCCTGCTTCTCCATCAATTATAAGGTGAATATCAAGCGTTATTAGCACGACTTCCGCTGCCATCAGAGTCCCAAGCAGTGCTAGGAAATAGCGGTAATTGCTCTTCCCCACACAGTTATTCACCCACTTACAGTGATGGTCGAACTCCTCCACACACCGATTGCACTGTCCACAGTGCTTGGAGTAGGGCACAGTGTATGCATCGCAGAGAGTGCACACACTGGTAAAGGCCGCTGAGTCCAGGGAGGAGCTGCATCGCTGTTACTTCTGTTGCTTGGCCTTGCGACAGTGCTGCACGATGGAGTCCGTAGGGTCTGAAAGCGTCAAAATCGCTGCGAAAACGACAGTTGTAAGTAGGAAAGCACTTGCCAAAACAGCATAAATCGCCTGCTTGGTAAGTACTTGGTACTGCGCACCTAACAGTGTAGGCACAAGGACGCCCACTTCCAACACTGTGAAGCAGCCTGCGAGCCAGGCCACGACCTGACAGGGGTGCCACGGCCAGGCGCACCCATTCTTTCTGCAGAACTTCGGCCTGCTAGTCTGCATTTCCCTCATTCAATACAAGGACAGGGTTAGAGCTAAGGACTGCGGCAGTGTCTGGTCTGGGCAGTGCCGCTTCTACTGCTAGGCTGCGAGGCAAGCCACGGTAGTAGCTGGAAAGTGCGGTATCCCGGGGAGGCAGGAGGCGACCTAGACTTCAAAGACCGCTGTTCCGACAACTTCACTTCGCTCAGTTTTCTCTGCATCAGTCGAAACTCCCGTATAAACAGCCGCTTTCGCTCTGAATACGGATTTTCGTCCTTTGCAAGGCGGGAAGCGCTCATCGAGCCTGCAGCCCGCCTGGCAGACTGCGGATTCTGCGAGTTCCTGGCCTTCGCCCGCTCTTCCCGGATATGCAGGTGTTCCTCTGCTTCCTGGTCGCAGACTTCGGACTTGTCTGAGGGAGTGGAGTTGCGGAAGGTGGACTTTTTGCTGGGACTTGGGAGGTCGGAGTGCAGCATTTGGAGTGCTTTGTCAGTGGTTCTTCTTGTGTTTCTACGTAGTGCATAGGGCCTTTTCGGGATTTCCTGCTGGATTTTCCCTACTTCACCATCATTTATTCCGTCGTTTCGCGTAAAATCCCTCAGCGCCGCTTCCGCCAAATTCACCAACTCCCGAAATCCAGTTTTCAGCGCCATATGAGATTTCCCAATGAGACCATCATATACATGTGCACATCTCCCATACTTCAGCACACTTCCCAGTACTTCCTCATCCGCGAAGTACTTCACCACTCTGTCACTCTCGAATAAAAAGCCAATCGCGAGTTTATCCTCGGAGGATAAAATCGCGTTTTGGAGGAAATGGTCGATTGTGGAGGCGGAAAGAGGGATGAATTGGTTGAAATCGCTGGTTGGGGAGGGTTTAGGCCGTTCTGGGGAGTCGGAGGAAGCACGGTAGGGATTGGCAGTCGTTAGATGTCTTTTGCGGGACCGAATAAGCACTGGAGCAGGCTCCTTTTCCTTCCGTTTGAAGCCTTTGATAGCGTTTCTGACCCCTACCCACGCCTCACTCCATTGCCCTTCTCCAGCGTTTTGCTCGATTCGGTCCTTTGCGACCATCAGTCTCCCAAGCAGGGTAATTATCCCAGCGTACAAACTCACCCCTAGCTGTTCCGTCCCTGCTGCAGGTCTAAAGCGCACCTTTTCCTGCTCTACACTGCGTTTGCAGGGCGATTGCTGTTCCTTCAGCGATTCGAAGAGTCCCTGCAGACCACTGAGCTGCTTTTCCTTCTCCGCAAGTTCCTCCCCGAGCTGAGTGTACTGACTGGCGAGTGAGCCCTGCACCACTTGGAATATATTAAACTGCTCGACTATAGCACGAACAGCTCCATTGGAAAGGCCGTTTCGGCAGGGTACCTGGCAGCCCTCCTGGGCTAGGATGTCCTCGATTACTCCGAATTGCTGGGAAAAGGCGGCTTTGTCGGCTTCTGCCCTTTGCAGGTCCTTTGCGTCGGTGGACTTGCGGTTGACCTCCCTTTGCAGTTGCTGGATTAACCCGAGTTCCCGCTCTTCCTGGACTACTTTTTCGCAGACTCCACTGCAAATTCTATCCAAAATCGCTTCTTTTTCCAATATAATTCGTGCAACTACATTCGCCTTTTTCCCTACATCAGTCCTAAACTGCTGCCTAACAGCCGCGACTTCCCTCGCCATTTGCCTTTGTTCACTGTGAGTTTCTGCGAGGTGGGCGACGGCTCTGTCTCGCATAGTAGTGGCAGAGGCTAAATGTCGGTTCATAGTGCTACGGATTGATATAAGTTCCGAGGTTCGCTGGCGCATGAGAAGTTGCGCTTTGGTGACTTTTTCCAGCATTATTTTGAGACTTTCAGTGGCTCGTTCTTCAAGGATTTGCTGGTTTTTGAGGGATTCCAGGCCGCTGACTAGGGAGGAATGTCGGGTTCGGAACATTTCCTCTTGGCGCTGTTCGTCAGGCTTTAGGTCTTTGCTGAAGCCTTCGATATGCTCGTAGCCCAGCCTTTCCTTCAGCCTTTTCAGCTCCTCGACTTTCCGATACCTTCTCGCTTTGACGCTATTCAATTCCTTGTAGAGGCGAATCGCCTCAGGGCCGACTTGCCTATGGGCAGGACTGCGACACTGCAAGAGAAACGCCTGACTTTCCAATTCGAGCTGAGTGTGCAGTCTGCTGGCCAGGGTGTCAATTGACGCAGGGGAACCAGCTCGGCTGCTAGGACTGGACTTCAAGCCTGGATAATTAATCATGGCAGCTAGGTCTGTAGTCCTATAGCGGGAGAGGGATTGACATAGAGGAAACTGTCGGATAGGACTGCTTAGAAAGTTGATTCTGGCCTGTTGTCACTGTGCTAAATTGAAGTTGCGGCTTTACTACTATGACTAGTTGCTATGACAAGGAAGTAGATCCAAGCGATTGGGAATACGGCTGAGTAGGTGTTAGGGTCAGTGTATTCGCTTGATGGATTCGTTGTTCCTATTGAGTGTGTTTAAATGCACTATCCAGGCTCCAACAGGCGACCTTCCTCCTCCGCTATACCCACTTGCAGCTACATCCCTCTTCACAGTGCATCCCTCCACATACATATTCCAACTCTGATAGATACGAAAAGAACTGATCAGACCAAATAGACCTGCTAGAGAGACTTCAGCTGTATCGGTACAGCTTGGGTCCTGGACTGGGACTGGACCTGGCCTGCAGGCTGATAATCCCAGCCAGTCAATATGGTAAAGGGCAGGTGGTACCCCACAGAGGACGCGAAGGCCCCCGTGGCCCGCAAGCACAACAACCTCCCTACGAAGTTGCGTGGAGGCGTCACTCCCGGCACAGTGCTCATCATTTTGGCTGGGAAGCACGAGGGCAAACGAGTGGTCTTCCTCAAGCAGCTGGGCAGCGGACAGCTCCTAGTCACCGGACCCTACAAACTAAACGGTGTTCCGCTCAAACGCATCCCGCAGTGCTTTACCATGCCCACCAGCACCAAGGTAGACGTATCAGCTGCCCACTTCAATGACATTCAGGACGCTTTCTTCGTTAAGAAGGTCAAGAAGGCGGACGGACCACTGGTCGAGGCGAAGGGAGTGCCGGCGGAAAAGAAGACCAAGCAGGTGGAGGTGGACAAGGCGGTACTGGGGAAGCTATCTGGACTGGTGAAGAAGTACCTCGCTACTCGCTTCGCCTTGAGCAACGGCCAATACCCGCACCAGCTTAAGTTCTAGGACCTGCTAGGCAGCAACCAGTCTACGCATCTCCGCAATCGCTGTTATCAGTCCTTCCCAGGCCAAAGAGCTGAAATCCACACTGTTAGAGTACTAAATGGGTGCAAGTACATTAGTACTTGAACTTGATGTCGTACTGCTCAGCTAGCACTTCATCTGTCAAGTCTCCGGGCTTCAGAAAGTCGGGCCGGAACAGCTCCAGGCCGGCTGTCCGCAGGGCTTGCAGTTCTTCTTCGAATTTCGCTTTGCCCTGGATCCAGATGGACTGAGGGGCGGTGGCCTGCACTGGCCTCAGCGGCTTGCGGGCCTCTTCCTCCTTCATCCTGCGCTGGAAGTAGGGATAGTCTCTGAAAGTCCGCGTCAGCGAAGGCTCAATCACAGCATTCGCAGGCAACGGCTTGCGAATAAGCGGCTCCGCCGAGCTAGTCCTTTCCTTCATATGCGCATACAGTCCTGAAAACAGGTTCCCCACAGGCAAATACGCCCCCCGGTCCGTATCCTTACTATCCGTCCTTAGCGTCATGTACCACACCTGTGCGCCTGCCTTTTCCTCTGCTGAGACGGCGCGGTCCAGGTAGTCCATTTCCTCGATTCGCTCGCGGAAGGTCTGGGCTTGGTTTTGCATTAGGGCGCTGGCGGGCTTGCCTGTGCGGTGTGCGAGGCCTTGGCTTAGGGATGCCCAGGCTCGGTTTGTGTCTGCGAACTGCCTCAAACAGCGTCTCTGCCGCTCCTCCACAATCTTCACGCCTATCGGCAAAGCCCCAACTCTCTGCGCTTCCAAATCCGCATCCTTCCTCTTCCCCTCCTCAATCTTCAGCAACTTCCCCTGCAAGCTTTGCCCCGGAGTGCTAGTGGGCTGCTTCACAGGCTTGCGGGCGGCCATAAACACAGTTCTGCGGTGGGAAGAGTCGGAATTCAGGTCAGTTCGGGACTTGTCTTCGACTGTGTGGGACTTCATGTCGGCAGTGTGCTGCTTTTCAAACATGTCTGCGGGGCCTATGACGGAGTGGGGGACTAGTTTGCCTTCGGCGTAGTAGCGGGGTCCGAAGAGAGCGTCTTGGCTTTCTGGGACAGAAACTCGCAGGAAAGCTCTAGGGTCTGCTTCTCCTTCCAGCCTAAAGTCGTCCTCCAAGGCCTCTGTCCCCCCTGCAGAAGGACAGCGTCTCAGTTTTACCACCCGAGTCCGCTTCAGCACAGTTTGCGTAGGGTCTTGACTATCCATAGAAATCCGCTTGCGCACACGCACAGTTCGCAACTTCCGTTCAGACACTCCTGCAGTTGCCATTATGGTCTGGACCAAGCTGGCGTATTTGCACTTCCCGGAGTGCTTCAAGCCGCAGTTGGTGAATGGGAAGTGGCGGGGAGCGGAGGTGGGCAGTCGCTACCGACACATGCTGCGCAAGGAGTTCCTTAAGGCAGGAGTGCCTTGGGAGTTCGAAGCTCCTAAGACCACTCAAAAGCACCCCTACGACCGCACGCCCAAACACCCTCATCTCCTGCGCGAAAAAGCCGCTCGAGTCAAGAAGATCACCAAAGCCCTGGAGAACCAAGACGCCCTGATCGCGAAGTACCGGCAAGACTTCCTCAACAGCCGTCGTTTATCCGGCGCCGACTACATGCTGCGCAACGCACTAGGGGCGTATATCAAGAGTTCAGGCAAGCACAAGGACTAGCTAGCTAGCAGTCACGGAGAAAACCACCTTGCGTCGCTTGCGTCCACTGTGGGCCTGTAGCAGAGTCTGGAGGCGGGAAAAGGTGCGGTTGAGGTCTGAGTGAGTGTCTTCTTGTTCGAGAATTTGAAGCTCGAGGACGGTCTGAGTGAGGGCGGTGTGGATACGGGAGACGAGGCTTTGCCGGGCTGAATGGGCGGTGCGGAGAGTGCAGGCCAAGGTATGCAGTTCTTCGCTCTCTATAGCTAGCTGAGTCAGCTGCTCCACACTGAACTTGAGGCTGCGCACTTTTACTTCCAGGACTTGTCTCAGCCGCTCTATCTTGGATACCCGCGTTTCCATTACCACTGTGTATCCAAATCCTGTCCTAACTAGCCAAAACCAACTTCGCATATCCCACAGCAACACCCTGGAATCAGTAGGTTTGAGCGTGTTGGGTGTGTGGTCACAGGGATAAGAAATGTCAGAGGACGAAGACGAGGAAAAGGCTGGACTGGCGGACTTCGAGGAAGGCTGGATGCTGTTGGAACTGCGACACGTCCTGTGGTCGTATGCGAACTTCTCCCTTCTGCTCAAGACTGACATGAGTGTGAGCTATGTAACCCAGCAGATCTTCGAGCGGTACGGCCGCGTGCAAGAAGTAGTCCTCTACGTGGGCGAAGTCCCAGGCGAGCAGTTCCGCCTCAAAAACAGCCGCCAAAAGATCGGCGACCTGTTCCAAACCACCGGTTCCAAGAAGCGCGAAAAGCCCGAAAAGCACTCCCTCCTCTACGACTTCCTGCCCTTTAACCCCACAGAGCCAGTCCTACTCGCTCTCTAATTAGAGCTCTTGTTTCGGCTTAACTGCCTGGGGCGGCTTGCTGAGTTGCTCCACCGCGTTCTTCACCAGGGTCATAAGTCCCTTGATGTCGTCGGTGGTGAAAACTGGGTCTAGCCAGAGTTCCCGGCCTTGCTGCTTGGTGGTCATTTCGTCGAGCCAAGACTGGGCGGCTTGGATGTTGGTCAGGGCGACGTCGGAGTCGGGCGAGGACTCACACTGGGCTGTGAATTGGGCAAGTTGCTGGCGGGTGGTTTCGACGTAGGAGTCGCGGATGCGGAGTTCTGATTCGCGCTTGAGGGCTGCCTTGATGGAGGAGTGCAGAGCGGAATAGTGGGCTTTGAGGGTGGAAATAGAGGCTTGCAGGAAATCGGCACTGTCCAGCCACTGTGTTTCTTTGGTCAGATTTTCCTGCAAATCGGCTTTTTCCTCTGTAGTCGTCACAGACTTAAATGCATTTTCGTCCAGTTTTTCCTTTAACTGCGCCACAAATCCCTCAAGTTCGTTTTTCGCCTGCTGCAACTTTTGCTTTTCCTCGTCTTTGTCACTATACTCTCTCAGGATTTTCGAGATCTGCTCCATTTGCTGCTTGAGCAGAGGTCTTGGTTGCTCGGCTGGGAAAGGGTGGAAAGGCAGCTTCGCTCGGAACTTCTTGATAAGGGATTGAGGGTCTTCTCCGGGATAGTCATCGAGCTTTATCCCCGCCTCCTTCAAATCAGACCTCGAAAACTCCATTTCGCTATACGCGCCCATCAGGAAAGTGAGTCCTACAGGGTTCACAGCGAAGCTGAAAAGGTTATAAGGCACTTGAGAGAAATTCGATGCGATTTTCGCTATTTCTGACACATCATATAGGTCCAAAACCTTGTCACCAGTGGGATATTTGGCTGTCAGTCTGCAGACCACTCGTTTGTCGTACCGGAATCCGAATTCCTTCACAGCGTTTAATTGAGATTTGCTATCGAATAGCAAAATTCTTTCAGCAAAAGACTCATCATCCGGACTAAAGAAGTCCGCCTCCACTGCGTACCCCAGAATATCACTAAACCACATGGGCTTCACATAGACTTCCCTGGTGATATTCGCCCCATAGAACGCTGCTCCATGGGCCATGGCTTCGTCCCCGTTGAGGTGCTGTCCAAGGACAGGAACTTTGGTCAATAGCAATTCTTGCACCTTGGGAATACGGGTAACTCCACCTAATAACTCGAAGGAGTGAATATCCGCCATAGAGACTTCTGCAAGTTTCAATGCGTCTTCTATAGGCTGGAGTAAGGCAGTGGAAAGGGCAAGAACCAGACTATCGAGAGTTTCTCTGGAAAGAGAGTAGGAAAAGCTTAAGCCAGGCTGCAAAGACTCATCTGCGACAGTAGTGATTTTATTCGCACTGAGTTGTCGCTTTGCTTGATTCGCCAATCTGGTGAGTCTGAGCATCGCCTTCTTGTTACTGGTCAGGTCCACACTGTGTTGTTTGAGAAACTCTGCAGCCAGTAGGTCTGTTAACTGTGCATCGAAGAGACTTCCGCTGACCTTTTGGCTGCAGACATGGCTCAACACTTCGATGTGTTCGATGGTTTTGTTGAGATTGGTGTAGTTCACTTCCACAGCGGAGTACCGAACGACACTCACTTGCAACTTCGAAGCACCTAAGTTGTAAAATAAGGCTAAATGTGCACTGGTGTTATCCAAACGGTCAATTCCGTAGTATAAGGCAGCGGCTGCATTTTCATGCACCAAAGCCTGCACACTCAAGCCAGCCGCCTGCGCTACCTGCATCAGCAATATCCGCTGTGCCCTTGTATACATGGGATCGACTGTAATCACGCAGTCCTTGATAGCATTGGTGGAGCCGAAGGTGGCAGCCATGTTGCGGACGTGCTCGAGCACCATGCCCAGCACTTCCTCCACAGTGTGGTTGGTGTCTCTCACTCGCATGCTGAAGGTGTGTCTGTTGGGTGTTTCTTCCAACTGCATAGGGCTGTGTTCCTGCTGCAGGCGAGTATGCACCTCCGTCTCATTGTAGAGGTGGCCGAGGAGAAGCAGGGCGAAGGGAAGCACGGAGTCTGCCTTGTTTCCTGCTCTGGACAGGGCTTCTGCGCCGAGCAGCCGGTCTTCCTCGGTGAAGGCTACAAGGGTGGGAGTCGCCCTGTGCGCCTGAATGTTCTCCACTATCACCAGCTTCTTCCCTGTTTGAATGAGTGAGACTTTGAGCAATTCCGACCCTAAGTCAATCCCAATAATCGCTCCGCTGCCCAGTGCAAGCGTAAGTGCCAGCAGCACCACTCGCGCCATCCACATAGGCATTACAATATGCTTGGGGAAATAGGCAACAGGGATTTATAGAGTTTAGAATGGCAATGCATCGGAAAGCTGTTCCGCCGCTGACTGCAGTTCCACGTGGGACTGTGAGGACTTTGAAAGTGAAGTTGAGGTATCTGTCCTCTAGAGCTACGGTAGAAGGCGTGGAAAAGCAGGGACTCAAGACCTTGCGCAGACCTCCTGAACCCACTAGTAGAGACTCCTACTATCCTAAGCAGCTGCCTGGAGTGAAGGACTACATGAAACAGTTAGCGGCTTTGCTGGACAGAATAGGAAGACGTTGCCTGAAAGCAGAGGCAATGGCGCGACTGCTGCTCGCCCGGATGAAAGACAGAGCTGTGAGAAGTCTGTGTAGAGTCAATTACGCAGTTCAGTTGCGACATTGGAAATCCAAAGGGAGAGGCTTAGCCCTGCAGGGATATCTGAGAGGCCTGGAAATACGGCTTATCAGACGATGGGCGTGGGGTGTATTGGAATCTGCTAAGGAGTATGTGGCTCTTACAACTATGGTATGTCGCTGTGAGCCTGCCGATACGCTTTTATGCGTTTCCGCTGCAATTCGCCTTCTAAAGGCTTTACCGGAGTATTGGGATTTGCTGGAAAAACGGGTCGGCACAGTCACGCCCACAGCTGTTTTGCCCCTTTTCCCCTCTAGTCCCCAAAGCTGCTTCGAGGCCATATCCAGCCTTTTGCCAGTGCTAGAAGGCAGACCCAAGCCCCAAAGTCTTCGCATCCAGGAGCGCATTCTGAGCACCTGTCAGAACTGCGGCTTAGTGAGTCGAGCCACTCTATGTCCGAAAGCGAAGGAATTAGGCTCTGTGCCTGTTTGGGCAGAGGAAAATGGGGTGGTCGTGTATAGTGACCAGGACTTTTACAGTGAAACTCTATCATGTCAAGCAGCCACTATGACACAGGAAGCCTATATCTCTGCACTACAGACGTATTTCCCCCAGCAAATTCCTGCCTTACCAGACACTTCGGAACCTGCATCTATCGAAGACTGCCTCAGATACCACTGCAGAGTCCGTCGCGACAAACAGGTTCTTTGTCCGAAGTGCGCCTCCGTCCAATTGCACTTAGAGCAGTTCATCTCAACTCTTCCATCTTTCCTGCTTTTCTACATTCCTCCCGGCCTGCAGTTATCCATCAACGAGGAATTCCACTGGCAGAATCGTCGCTTTTCCCTGCGAATTGCAGTCAATGCGCACTGCTCAGTCCTGCAGTGGCCGCAGTGGCGCGCTGGCCTCCTCAACCCGCACTGTCTGCTGTTCCAGGAAGTCTCCTAACTCTAGGTCGTAGAGAGCAATATGGACCGAGCTGGGCCTTTAACGCTGGTGCTGGCCTCGGAAGGCGCGCATTTGGCGGAGGCGATGGCTGCACTGCGTCTGCACCTTCCAAGGACTCAGACGGCAGTCAAGAGACAGATTGAGGAAGGAGTGAGGAAGGGGCAGTTGGAGCGGAGCCAGGCAGAGTGGCTGCAGGTCTATCTGGACTCGGTACTGACTGGCTCCCTAGTAGTCCTCGGAGCCGAGCAGGCACATAGCCCTGCATCCGCCCTCTATGCGAGCTTAAAACGAGCAGTAGTCCAGGTCAAGGTCAGGACTTTGACTGTGCTGCGGTTAGAGGCCAAGGGGATTGGTCACCAGCGAAAAGTGAGAAATTTGGCTTGCAAGTGGCTGGGAAGGGGGTGGAAACTGGCCATAACTAGGACGCAAGCAGAGGCTTTTAGCACTCTGCGCACTGCGAAAACATGCAAATGGCGACAAGGAATCCGCACAGCGGAAATGGTGATGAGGAACTGCAAAGCAGTCACAGAGCTGCTCGCCTTTAGGCGGTGGAAGCTGAATGTCCGCAGTCGGCCGCAGCCTTTGTGCAAGGCTTTGGAGCGGATTTGGCGCAGCCGATTCATTCCTATCTTTTCACTGCGGAAGACGCAGGAATGCAGGAAGAAAAGGCGCCAGGAGCGAATTCGGGTTTTGCTGAGGAATAAGATTGCAGGGCTGAGTCACTGCCTGCAGTTGAAGCTTCAGAAGTGGAGAATGAGGACAAGTAACGGACACAGCGCTATAAGGAAACTAATGGCCCTAGCAGTGTTCAAGCCCAAAGAAGTCCTAAAGACTTGGAGACTCGCAGCAGCTCGAAACTCAGCAAGTCTCCAGCAAAGAAAAGCCTGCAAGCTGAACTCACTACTCAGCAAAGTCGCCACATCTCACCTACGAAGGAAACCACTGGCCAGTCCTCAGTTACTGAGGATGAGACTGGACACTGCTATGAAGAGGTCTGTATTGGAGGCTTTCAGACGTGTACTGGACCGCTCGAAAGTGCGTAGTAAGTTGCGAGCTTTGGCACTTTGTGCGCTGCATCGGCCGAGGGCAGCCTTGTGCAAGTGGCAGCGCCAAACAAAAGCACTCGAAATCGCCCGGATACTAAAATCGCACAAAGGCCGCATTCTCATAGGACTTCTGCAGCCTTTGGCAACGTTCCGGACCAAATTCGCCTTTCAAACACTAATTCGGACTGATAGTGTTAGGGGCGCTTTCAGGACTTTGGCTGTTCTCAGCCAGTCTTCCCTCAGAAAGGCACTATCGAAGTGGCGTTTCGCGGCAGCCGAACAAGAAGCAGGAAAGACGCACAGACAACTGCAGGGCTGGAAAGCCAGTTCTCATCTAGAGAAAGCAGTCCGGCCGGCTCTACGGAGTGCCTTTAAGCGCAGACCTGTAAGCCACTCGCTTTCCCTGCAGCAGACTCTTACAAGATTAAGTACCAAGTCGATGAGAAAAAGCTGGGATATAATAGCTGGACGAGGCGCTATTAGGGTGAAGCCAGTACTGCTGAAACTGGCTGCCAGGCCCAAATCCGCCTTTCAAATTTGGAAAAAGGCGACAATCCCGCGAAAAGACGGATTGAGAGTTGTGGTTTTCCGGAATATCCTGCTGAAGGCTGTAGACAGGACTGTCAGACCAATTACTCTCCGACTTGTACGTCCGCGAGGGACTATTACTAGGTCGTTCCGAGGACTGATCAGGAGATGGGGTGACCGGGTGAAGGACTCCATGAGGAAACTGCACGAAAATACGATCAAGTCCAAGCAACAACTCCTAAACACGCAAAAACAATGCACAGACTTGGCAAGAATCAAGGGAACTGGTGTAAAGGCGGGATGCAGACGACTTGCTAGGCTGTTCGGAGGACCGGCTAGGAGAGCCGTGACCAAGTGGCAGAAAGTAACCCAATCTACAAAAAAAATCAACGTTTCAGGTTTAAAGTTTATGCGAAGACTGGAACGCGCACAGCGGAGAATTGTGCGTTCTACATTGCTATGGGTAATTAAAGGGAAAGTCACTGCTGTTTCCAGCCTACTGCGAGTCATGCAGCTTCACTTCAGAGAGCCGAAATCAGCAGTTTGCACGTGGAGACGCAATTCAGGAGGCAGAGTAAAGTGCGAGTTGAAGCTGTTACTAAGAGGGCAGTTACTGCGGGGACGGCTCATATCTGTGGTGTTGCGGCCGTTGCGAAGCGCCAGTCATATGATCTTGGGCAGCTGGTGGACAGTGGTATGGAGTCGCATGGCGAAACGCACTCTATCAGCTTTCATTCACTGGAGAACTACTACTCTCCGCCCATCTGAAATCAGTCTAAAGCCGCTTCAACTGGTTCTCCAACCTGCAGGGCGTATTATCGATTCACAGGAACTAGCAGCAAAAAAGCTGAACAAGGCTTTGCACAGCCTACCGAAGAGACTAGTGCGGGCAGTGTTTGCGCAGGTAGTAACAGGGGAGAGACATGCGAGGGTAAGAGTGGCTGAAGTGCTGCGGATAATGCGCAGACCTACTTTCGAAGCCTTTCAAAAGTGGGGAAAATGCACACATAACCAAGCGAAAACGCAACTGTTGGGAGAGATTAAGGCGCATCAACTGCGCAAAAGGCTGGCTTCGATTCCAATTGCTATGTGCAACTTTGCATTTCATGTGCTCGTTGACCCGCCGAATCGGGTCAAAACTGCTCTCAGAGCACTAATCCGGAGTGGTAAAGACTCAATGCAGGGGGCTATACATACCTGGCAGCGATACACAGTCTCGGTAAAGGCAGGGAAGCTACTGAGTGCAATTACCATCCACCGTATTCAGTACTTGCTGGATCACGTGCCCACTCGTCTGGTCAATGGGGTGTTTAAAACAGTTACAGCGAAGCCTCAGAAGACGAAATCTGCGCTTAGAGCTATTGCAAGTGGACTGCTACACAGATCGAAAAGGTGTTGGTTTGCTTGGAAAGCAGCTTCCAGTGGAACTACGCGAATGGCTCTCCGGAGAGAAGTACTGCGTAGGGGGCTGAGCCATAGCCTAGTTCGGACTTTACGGGATGTGTTCAGTAGTTTGACAGGAAAGACAGGCTGTGGACTGGAGAATGTTAGAAAAAGAGTGCTTGCCAGGGTGCTGGGCAAGATGCCGAATCCGGCTTTTGCCAAGTGGAAATTCGCATTACAGCGTGCAAAAGAGAAAGTCACACGATTCAATCGTCAAGGAGAGAAACTGAAAGAACTACTGGGATTTCATGTGAATAAACGACTGCATGAAACATTTGGACTGCTAACGCGGAACACTAAAGCAGGAGTGAGGAAGGTAGCACGGCTCTTCGCAAGGCGAATACAAGCAGCATTGGCACTTTGGCGGAGCAAAAAGCCTGCTTGTAAGGGAAAACGGCTTGTAGCTGGGCTGTGGTCATTAGTACTGCGTAGAGCTCGACTGACTTTCGATTATTTGAAATCACCGTCGGCACTAAAGCGGGCACTTAGAAGCCTGGGAGTACTGAGCGGCAGAGGCCAGCAAGCCGCTCTGACTCGATGGAAGAAATGGGTACTTTTGGGACCTGCAGTAGGACTGAAACTGCAGAGACGCATAATGCGAGTTTCTACTCCCAGACTTCGATGCACGCTTCAACGCCTTTCCTTCCCTAAACAAGTGAGGAAAGCTTTGCGAACGATCCTCATCACAGCAGCTAAGAGTCAGCGCAGAACTCTCCAGCTATGGCAGAAAACTGCGCATCCAACGCCTACTCACAGACTTCTCCCGCTACAGCACATACAGCAGCTACCCATAAAAGTGCTCCGCAGCTGTTGGAACCAGTTGTTCGGCAGTCCCCACACACTTCATCATCTCCGCGTTCTAAGTCGCCTGCTGAAAGGAACCATGTCTAGTGCCTGCACGCGGTGGAAAGGCTTGGTACAAGAACACTTGCATCGAACCCGCTCCCGCAGAGCCACTCTTTTCACCCTCAAACTCAAGTCTGCGAGTGCCAGACGCATGGGTTCAGCACTAGCAAGTGTTACAGTGCAGAATAAGAGCACGTGGATATTGCTTCAAAATGTACTCAAGTGGCACGGCCAGACTCGTGAAACCCGCATTAGGGGACTACAGTGGCTGGTTCTGGGAGCTGCTGCTAGGACACTCTTATCAGTACTGAGGAGAATTCGTAGAGGAGGGAGAAGTTCATCTATGACGCCTAGTAGACAAAGTCGCAGAAATCATCCAGAAAATAACTATATTTTGCTACGAATTCGAGCAATTGTGTATGGGCGAATGCAATTCGCTATGGCCGCTTTGGAGCAAAGGACGGACACATGGAAATTGGTGAGGAAGGTTCAGGCAGCCCACAAGACTGCAGGTTTACTGCAGAGAGGTAAAGGTGTGTCAGTACGGTGCTGCTTCCAGATCTGGAAGTCGGACTGGCACCTCAGCAGACTGCAGGAAAAGGCCTTGCTGCGGCTCGTCTTCGGAGTGTCTGCAAGCTACCAAAGTGCGTTTTGGAAGTGGAAGTTGCTGGTAAGACGCAGACACAAGCCTTCTCCCGCCGCACTGATACAAAGACTGCGCAGTCACGCAAGCCAGCAAGAGCTGAGAGCTGCGGACCAGGCAGACGCTCTAGGAGTGCTAGGACTGGTTCTGCGACTAGTTCGTGTTCGGCAGCTGACCAGAGCTTTAGGACGCATTCAAGCACTAACTTAGCAGACGTAAGCACTACAATAAACATTAACCAGACATACACTAGTCTGACATTACTCACTTGCCAAGGAGCTGAAGACCAACTCAAAGCGGTTTTCGAAGGGCTGCGCCGCCCACTCCCTGTCGTGCTTCTTGGAAGGCGGCTCCTGGAAGTACGGATCCACCGCAATTCGAAAGGCATTGTCCAGCATGTCAGGGATGAGTCTAGCCAGGTAGGCGGAACTTAGTGCCAAGCACGGGTTGGTGTTGACCTCCAACAGCCACACGTGGAAGGCAGAGTCCACCATGAAGTCATAACCCAGCACTTCGAATGTATTGGCTCTTCTGCTTGGGTCAATGCGCTCCCAAGTCGCTTTGACAGTGTCGATTACCACTTCTCGGATTTGCGGCCAAACGCTAGTCCAGAAGTCTACTCCGCGGTGGTGTTGGTCTAGGTATTTCTGGAACTCTGGGTAGGACAGCTTGTTGCCGTTCTCAAAGCGACCGTAGTCCTCGGCGGTTTTCTGCACGGCGTCGTTGGTTAGATGCACGAACCTGTCGTCCACGTTTGCTGTGGAGAACTCTCTGCTGGAAGTGCGTAGATAGCCGTCGTGGTAGAAATAGGCTTGGACGTGTCCGCGACAGCAGGTGACAAGAGCATAGCAGCGGATGTCAAACTTCCGCTTATGGATGAGAAGCGGCGACTCAAGGTACTTCTGAATCAAAAAGGAGCGACGATGCGCTCGTCCTGCACCTTGCACAAGACTGACGATATCTTCCAAACTGCGGGAAACGTGAATCCCATGTCCACAATTCGTGTTCTCTCCCGGCTTAATGATCCACATGCTGTTTTCCGTGTATGCCTCCTTGAACGCCTCTAAGCCGACATCTCCCTGCGGCTCCTCCACAAGGTAGGTGAGCGGCAGCACTGCAAATGGTTCCCTGCCCTGCCCTTCATAGTATCTCTTCAAATTGAGAAGCAGGCCTCTCTTGCTCGTCACTTCAAAGTTCCGTTCCAGGCGGTTGTACAGTCTTGGTCTTCCCGGCAACTCCTCGCAGCGCACCAAGCAGCCCGCTTGAGTGATCAACTCGAGTCCTGTGGGGCGGGATTCGGCTTGTAGACGCACAGCGCGAGGCACCTTAATGCGAACTTTAGCAGCTCCAGGAGTTAGGGTAACATCGGAACTGGGGATCGTATGCAGAATTTCAGTGATTCGGTGCTGAGTCCAGACGAAGTCCGCGACTTGCCAAGAGTCCACCCGGGTCCAAAACCACCTCGCTTCATGAGGCGAGCGACCAACTGGTCATTGTTTCCGGAACCTACGTACAACTTGTACGAGTGCAGGGGATCAACAGGACTCGAGCCATTGCTCTGCAGGATGGTGGAGCTGAGGGTCCAGAGCAGGTGTGCGGAGGCTTGAGGGAGTAGAGGCGGTGTCTTGTAGTCAGCACTGGCTGAGGCTCGCGAGCGTTTCTTGTGGCCGGGCTTGATGTCCAGTCGCTTGTCTGAGGGAAGCCGGGGAAGACTGACGGGAGTAGCGGTTCCTAGCGGCACAGGTAAGTGCCTGACCGAGACTTGTTTGATTCTAGGCAAGCGGTCTTGATGGACAGCGGGCAGCATGCACTATTAATGAGCCACTGTGGACACAGAGCTGTATGCTTATGTCCGTGTGCGGACCCGCCCTTCCTCCTATGCAATGCATGTCTGCCCACCCATGTCTTCGACCCTAGTCATCCAAACGTCGTATGGAGACCCTACGATCCTGCTGAAACGAGTCCAGAGCAGCATAATCAATTGTTGAGGGAAGTGGAGAAGGAAGTGCATAGTCACTTCCAAGCAATTGAAAGAGGAGTGCAGGCACAGCGGATGCAGGTCCAAAGAGAGCTGAAAACAGTGATGTTGAGTGCATACAATGAACTGACTCAGAGCCAGCCGCTCTCGAGACTAGCGCAGGCCATACGCAGTAATACCTGGAAGCAGGCTTTAGGTCTGGATACGCTTTGTCAAGGAGCACTTGCGAAGTTGGATGAGGCTATGACACAGATAAGGCAGCAAATCCGTCCAGAGGAGTTGCTATTCAACCAGTCCACTCTGTTTGACTTGCACTATCTGCAGCATGAATATGTGCAGACCTGGGACTATGGTCAGCAAGTGATGAAGCCACAGCAAATAAGGCTGTCACAGTATGTTCGAGACATTAGTTGTTATTTGAACTCCGCAATCAACGAGGTGTTCGTATGCAGCGGAGGACGAGAGCCATGCTACCGAGTCCGCACTGACACTGGCGCTGTCACAGTTGTTAACGCAATGAGGGTCAGTCGACTGCACTTTGGTGCATATGTCAACCCTGAAACAGGCTTAGTCTACGTGATGGGCGGTGTCAGTAGAGACTCTAGCGTATTGAAAAGCTCAGAGAAACTGAGGCGCAGTCCTGAAGGAGAAGACTACTGGGCGGAACAAAGAGAGATCCAAGTGGCGCGCTCTCACTTCCAGCCTGCAGAGCACGCAGGCTGCCTCTACCTCATTGGGGGCTCGCACGCCTCCTATGAAAAAGTGCAGATACAGCCCTGGCTGCCTGGCAGAATGATCCCTGTGCCAGATCTCACAGGCTCATGCATGACTTTCACAGTAGCAGTGCAAGATGAACTGGTGCTGATATGGGGAAACAGTATCAGAACTACTACTTTCGCCTTAATCGACAAAGGAGAGACTCTAAACCATGCAATACCAATTCCGCACTCCCCCACTCTGCCAGGTGTGCGTGGGACGGAAATCTGGATGCTGCAGGACGACGGTAACGTCGTGCGCTTTAGATAGCGCTAAGCCATAATAGCGAAATTAGCGCAGCATGGTCAATGCTGAGTTGGGACAGCTTCTGCATTTCGGTGAATACGTTGGAGCAGCTGACAGTGCCTTGCAAATAAACCCAAAGTTGCATGTACACAGCCCAGTACAGACCTATTGCCTCGTCTGATATTTGATTCTTTACCCCACATGCCGTCCAAAAGTCTCCATATATATCTGAATTGCTGACATGTGGCTCACATACGCCTGCTCCGTCCTGTCGAAACCCACAACTGCAGGGCTGTTGGGAGTAGTCCTCAAGCACACAGTCAGCTTGTGAGGAACAGGTGAGCACTGAAGCGCCACTGAGAAAGTCCTTCTTCAGTTGCTTGGTAGGACAGGTGCTAATAGAGGGTGGGAGAGAGGGAGCTGTTTGGGCACATGCGAAAGCAGAGGATAAGGACCCTGTCGCTTGCGCCCAGACATTCACAGCAACCGCAGAGCAATAGCCGCTTTGGCAGTTCTCCAGATTAAGGTGATACGCTTGCCCACTCACGAACTCCGCACATGTGTTGTTGGCCAAAGACTTGCAACTGTACACCGGACAGCGAGAGGCAGTCGCCAGTCCCATCAGCAGCCACAGCGCCATCTAGTCTAAAGGAAGAAGTCGGGCATTAGGCCTTCTACAGGCACTTTCGGGTCTACGCTGTATTTAGCCAAGTCCATGGCTCCCAGCACTTCATCGTCTATGAAGAAATTCCCTGTGGCTTCTTTGGCACTAGTCAAGATTTTGTAAGCGGCGTCTGAGACGATTTCAGGACGACGACAGCGCTTGGAGACTTCGGCCCCGCCGAGGGCGAATTCCACTGCAGAGGTAGCGATTGCTGTGCGGGGCCAAAGCGCATTCACAGCGATTCGTCCTTGGAACTCCTGAGATAAGCCGAGTACACACATTGACATTCCGTACTTGGCAATAGTGTAGGCGAGGTGAGGACCAAACCAGTGCGGATTCAGGTTGAGTGGCGGGGAAAGACAGAGAATGTGGGGGTTTGCAGCCCGCAAGAGATGAGGAATGCACAGCTTTGAGCTTACAAAGGTGCCGCGGGTATTCACCTGCTGCATCAAGTCGTATCTCTTTATGTCAGTGTCCAAAGTTCCTGTCATGCCTAGCGCAGAAGCATTGTTGACCAGAACATCGATCCCTCCAAAGCGCTGCACTGTCTGCTCCACAGCCCTAGCAACCTGCTCCTCAGACCTCACGTCACACACCAGTGGCAACGCCCTGCCTCCCGCTTCCTCCACTTCCTTAGCCGCAGTGTAGATAGTGCCTGGCAGCTTTGGGTGCGGCTCTGTGGTTTTCGCCAGTAGGGCGATGTTGGCGTGGTCTTGCGCAGCTCGCTTGGCAATGGCCAGGCCGATCCCTCGAGAAGCGCCAGTGATGAGGATGGTTTTGCCCTGCAGAGAGCCAGCAGGCTGCAGACGCGGCTGTACCACCTGGGTCAGCGCCCAGTGACTGCCTTGGTGAACGAAGGGATTCTTCGTGCTTGCGAAGGCTCTCATATTACCGCTAGGCTATCCATCACTCTGACAATCGTGGTTCTTGGTAAAAATATGAGTGCTGTGCCTTTTGTGGTCAGGGAAAGTGAGGAAGACGGAAGTGTTTTGGTGCATGTAGTTTGCGAGGTGAGCATTTTGGAAGATGTAGATCTGCTTCTCAAGCATGCACTTCACATGCATCAAGTACGCGATCGACTTCCAGGCCCCCTCCGAACAGTGCACCTGACTCCTAGTAGCAGTAAGTACCGAGTGGAGTTTGTATTTGAGAAGAGAGAAGAATGGAACTCTGAGTTCTTCCAAGCCTTTGAATTCATGGCAGACTTCACTCTGTGTCAGGAGGCAAAGTTGATATTTCGCAATAAAGGCAATGAAGTGGAAGTGTATGAAACTTGGACTGGCCTGCCTCCGCGGCTTGTAGCAGTCAAGATCTACCACTGCGGCAGACACACTGTCAATGACTTTATTCAAGAAGCCTTGCTTCAAGCGAAAGTGGTAAGTCGACACACCTGCAGGATCCTTAACATCGCCTTCTGCAAAGGGACTACATCCCAGTTCCAGTTGAAATTGGTGATGGAAAGATTGAGTGGGGATCTTGAAATCGACCTGCAGAGTAGAAAGGCTGCAGGCAGGCCGTATACAGAAACAGAGTTAAGGCAGATACTGGGAGAGGTGGCGGATGCGCTGGTGTATGCGAAGAGTCAGGTAAATGCTAGTCAGGGAGTTGCACACAGAGATATTAAGCCTGCTAACATCTTTGTAGACAATGGCCACTGCAAACTTGGAGACTTCGGCTCAGCCGTTGATATGGACCAGACGGATGAGATGAAAGCAGACGGAACTATTTCGTATTTAAGCCCAGAAATGAGAAAAAGGCTGCTAGTGGGTGACCTAACAGTGGACCCTTTTCCCAGCGATGTTTATTCCTTG
>Ga0247837_1004370_pt1 | contig 22772 bp, 18 predicted proteins | sample LaCtaG_2_FD_187115 | JGI IMG/M metagenome (GOLD analysis project Ga0247837, IMG submission 187115) | Freshwater microbial communities from meromictic Lake La Cruz, Castile-La Mancha, Spain - LaCruzMarch2015_14.5m | ecosystem: Environmental > Aquatic > Freshwater > Lake | place: Spain: Castile-La...
CCCTTGGTGCCGTGCTTCATGGTGGTTACGCCACGCTGGCTCCCCTTTTCGTGCGCCTCCAGTGTGTAGTAGATCGGCCACGCTGCGCTGGGGCGGATGCGGTGAATCCCGTGGATGCTGGTCGCCGCCGCCATGCCCACTGCACCGCCAGTTCCTGCGGGGCCGATGACGAACGACGAGAGATACGTCGCCAGCCCGATGCCATGCAGATATTCGTTTGCTCGCGTGGCATTGGCGCGAGCTCGGAGCATGGCGGTCCGCTGCGCAGGGGTGTCAAGCGCGCCCGCGGCCACGGCGCGCAGGAGCGGCTGGCTGGTGGCGCCTGGTACCAATTGCGCCTCCATGTTCCGGATCGCATTGCGCAGCGTTTGTAATGACTTGGCCGGGCAGCCGCGTGTTTCGAGCGACTTCAGCACCAGTTCCCAACCCCGCAACTTCGGCAGTGCGCGGATGACTGATGCATGGTCGGCAGTGTGCGCGATGGTGTAGACCTGCCAGCCCAGGTTCCTTCGCAACCCGAGCCCACGACCACACGCACGCGCACCGTCCATGGCGGGCAGCACCCGCTCCAACGTGTCACGCAGGGCCCGGTGCAACGCCAGTGCAGTATCTGTGATCTGCGCGCTGGCAATTTCGAAGTTCGGTGACTTGGTGTGTGACATAGCAGTCGTTTGCTCGAGCGTGGCAGGCTATCCGTTGCAATCCCTGAAATGGGAGTCGCCCCGCTCATGAAAGCGGGGCGACTGGATACATGCGTTGAAGAAACGGTTCAGGCGCGACGACGGCGGCTGCCGAAACCAGCGAGGCCGAGCAGTGCGATGGCGCCCGGCGCGGGGACGGGCACCGGCGTGACGGAGATGGCCGCGACCGTCCAAGCAAAGGCCGTAGACTGGAAGTTGAACTGCAGTCGCGTGGTCGAACCGGTCGCCGTCATATCGAACGAGTAGTACGCAATCGGATCGATGGTCGGGCTATTGACCAGGGACATCACCGTCTGGCTGCCGAAGTCCAGCGAGAAGCTGTTCGTATTGCCCGAACCCGTGACCTTCCTCAGTCCGAAGCTCACGGTGTACTCCTCGCCAGCCACGGTGCTCAGGTCTTGGTACATGCCGCCGGGTCCGGGGCAGTCGAACTGGGCAACGGTCAAGCCGCCTTCTCCGAAGGGCCCGCTGCCGCCTAGGGTGCCCAAGTACGCGAGTCCGCCTCCGCCGGGCGCTGCCGTGCCCCACATCGTCCAGCCGTTGAAACCGTTGGTGAAGCCGCCGTTGGTGACTATGTTTCCGCTGGCGGTGGACGCGACGACCGCGCTCAGGGCGCCGGTCAGGATAGTGAAACGGTTGGCAAGCATATTCATGATTTCCTTGTAATGAAAGGGTTCGTTAGCGCTGTGCCGCGATGGCACGTAAGCACGCTCCATTTATGAACACGAAGTCCGCGCTAAACAACCATCACGCCGATCCGGACCAAGTGTCCGTGACGGACACTTGATGGCGGAAACCCCTAAAATCACAGTCGCCCCGCTCATGAGAGCGGGGCGACTAAATGCATGCATTGAAGCTGCGCGTCAGGCTCGGCGACGGCGGCTGCCGGCGAGGCCCGCCAGTCCGATCAGCGCCACGGCGCCGGGGGCGGGGACGGCGGTGGACGTGAACGTCACGGTCGTTGTCCCGCTGAACCGAAGGGCCCCGAACGTGGTGAAGATGGCCTGGGTGTTGAAGACGCCGGTGCCGGTGATCGGGCCGATGTTGCTCTGCATGTTCCAGGAAGAGAGGGCGCCGTTGCCGAAGCTGAGGACGTCGCTCTGGCCGATCACGGAGAAGCCTGCACGGCTCTGCACGTTGGCCGCGAAGTTACCCGTCGAACTGGTCACGGCACAGTTGCCGTAGCCCTCGACCGTGACATCTGCGGCGCCGTTGGTGGCTTTGTAGCCCTGCGAGTACGTCGTAATCGCGTCCGTCAGGTAGGAGGAGTGGATGCTGAAGGCCTTGCCGGAGAAGGACTGGCCGGCATAGATGCCGGTGAGCCAACTGCCGGAAGCAATGCCGCTGTACGTGATATCAATCACGCCAGCGCTTGCTACCGAGGTGGCAATGAGTGCGAAAGCAACTGTGGCAAGAACGGAAACTGAACGAATCGAGGTCATGTCTCTGTAACTCCAAAAAGGGAAATATGGGAACGTTGTCGGGAGAATCCCGAACTTAGCACCGTCCACAACGAATGCACGCATGAGCTGTCCGCCGCGGACGCTGCCCCTGCGTGGTAGCCCGGCACTATGCCGCCCCACTCATGAAGACGTAGCCCGCGCCTTCGAAGCATCACCCTTATAGAGACGAGGTGTCCGTGACGGACACGTGCTTGCAGCAATGCACCGCCATTGGCCGGGGGAAGCAATGGAGGGCGGAATTGCGGCATCTCCGGGCTCGGTGGTCCGTTATTTTGAGATTTCTCAGTCCGTTCTCCCATTCCGTCCGTATACACTCCAGACGCACCTTCATGAACTACATCCAAGCCACCATCCGGGTTGGGATCCTGCTGCTCGCCGGCGCTGTTGATGTTCCGGCCCTCGGCCAGCTTCCCTTCGCTCCCGCTCCGCTGCGCACCGACCTGCTGCAGCCGCCCACCGACGCCGGCGCCTGGGGCGGGACGGGGGCTTCGCTCCCGGATGGATCGATCGCGATCGGCGACCTGGCGCTGAATCGGGTGACGTTGCAGGCCGTCGACGGCACTGTCCTGCAGACGCTCGTCGACCCCACCGCCGCGAAGGGGCAGGACCGAGGCTTCGGCGCCGCCATGGCGCTGCTCGGTACCGACGAGCTGCTGGTCTTCGCGCGTGCCGGTTCGACGCCGGCCTCGGGACCGGCGGTGCACCGCTTCCGCCAGTCAAAGCCGGGTGCGTCGTGGCAGCACGTCGGCGTGGTGCAGCTCGCCGGAGTACCCGCGACCGCGACTGCCGCCCGCAACCTATCGCGCCTGGTTACCTCGCCGGACGCACGGCAGTTCGTCGCCGTGTGGGAGCAGGGCTCCGCTGTCGCGTGGAGCGTTTGCGAGGACATCCCGGGCTTCGGCTGGTTCGAGCAGCCGCTCGGATTTCTCCAGCCCGTCTCCGGCGGCACGCTGCCCGACTACGCGCCCGCGATCCGAGCCGGCGTGATCGCCGTCGTGCGGTGGACATCGACCGATTCATCGATCCGGTTCGCCCGGTTCGACCAGGCGACGCAAGGATGGTTCGCGCCGTACAACGGCTCGGTCTCGCTCGGCGGCATCGGGTCGTCGCCCGCGATCACCTCGCAGGGTCGCGTGTGCGTGGCCGTGCGCTCCTCGCCCTCGGCGAGCACCGCGTGCCAGCTGGCGGAATTCACCTACTGGGCGCCGCCCGCGACGTTCGTGCGAACGCAGTCGATCCTGCTCGATGCGCCCAATCTGACGCTGCCGCGGATCGGCGTCGGACTCGGAAGCCATGACGACTCCGTCTTCGTCCTCTCTCGTTCCTTCGCCGATGGAACCGCCTGGGTCGACGAGATCGACGAGGAGCTCTCGCTCGGCTTCGTGCGCCGGCGGACGTTCCGCGCGGAGGTGCCTGCCACCACGGCGTCGTCGTCGACGTGGGGGATCGCCGTCGTCGGCGGCACGCTCAGCGTGCTTCCCACGCCGGTTCCGACGTTGCCGGTGCAGCAGCCGCTCTGGCTCTCGATCGAGTCTGTCGCAGACCTTGATCACGACGGCACGGACGACCGCGATCAGCTCGGCGCCGGCGCGGCGGTCGACTGCAACGCCAACGGTATTCCCGATGCCGGTGACCTGCTTCTGGGCATCGGGACTGACGTTGACGGCGACGGCCGGCTCGACGCGTGCTCGGCCGACTGCGACGGCGACGGCGCGACCGATTTCGCCGAGCTCCTCGCGGGCGCGACCGACTGCAACCGCAACGGCGTGCCCGACGAGCCGTGCGATCTGCAGAACCCCTTGCTCGACGTCGACGGCAACGGCCGGCTCGACGCGTGCGCCGCCGACTGTGATCGAAACGGCATCCCCGACGAGATCGAGCTGTTCAACGGTTCCGTCGCCGACTGCGACGCGAACGGGATTCCGGACGGCTGCCAGGGCTACCTCGCCCCCGACATTCAGGGTGACGGATCGGGCGGCTTCACCGCGGTGCGTTGGCAGCGGGTGAGCGCTGAGTCGCCGGTGATCAACGCGCTCGAGTTCCGCTCGACCTCGACGTTTGCGACCGCTCGGCGCGTGATGATCGTCCTCGACCGCGCCGGCACTGGCAACCGCACCAGTGTGACCGACGGTGACATCGTGCACTTCGTGCGGCTGCCCTCGATCGTCTGCCCGCGGCTGCCCGACGGCACGGTGCAGTCGGTGACCGTCCCGCTGCCGGCGATCGATCTCTCGGGTGCTCCCGCCTTCTGGGTGGCTGTCGAGAACGTGACGCTCGCGTACGGGGATCCCGCTCCTGCGGCCGGCGAGTCCGGCTACTACGTGCATACGACATTCCCGACGGTCGTCAACGGCGCGGCTTGGTTCGCCGGATTCTACGGAGGCGCCGCGCTCACGAATCGGCAGCCGACGTTCTCGGTTCGCTCGGTGCCGTGCATCCCTGTCGGCGACTTCAATCACGACGGCACCGTTGGCGGCGTGGACCTCGGCATGCTCGTCGGAGCCTGGGGCCAAGCCGACCCCCTCTTCGACCTCGACCGCAATGAAATCGTCGCGGGCGGCGACCTCGCGATCCTACTTTCCTCCTGGAGCAACCGATGATCCGCGAAACCAACGGACCGACCTTCATGCGCCACGGCGCCTCGGTGCTTGCCGCAGCCGTCTTGATGGCTGTCCCGACGACCGCGCTCGCGCAGTCCGCGACAAGCGTTCCGCAGCCGGAACGGATCGCCGCGACGCAGGCGTTCGAACCGGGCACGGGCATGCAGTGGCGGCCCGCGCCGTTGATGTTCCGTGACTCGATCGCCGCGATCCGACGACCGTCGAACTTCGACAGCACGCTGCCTCAGGAGCTCGTCGAGTTCCGGCCCGGCGCGAACGGCGAGTGGGGGATCACCGGGATGATCGACATCCCGGGTCTGAACCTCGCGAGCGTCACCTCGATCTCCGGCAACGGAATCGACGCCTTCGCCGCGGTGCGATCCGATGACTCGGTCGTTGTCGCGCGGAAGGTCAAAGGATCATGGGAGACGCTCCCGCCGCTCGTAGTGCCGGTCGTGTTCTCGGCGTCGATCGTCGGCGGGCCCGGCTCCGTCACGATCGTGGTCGAGCGGGCATCCTCGTGGGACGTTCATCGCTTCGAGGGCGGGGCATGGCAGCTCTTCCGCAGCCTGACCATCGCGGACTTCGGATTCAGCGAGCGCGTCGCACCGGTCAAGGTGGGCGACGGCTTCGTCGTGACCTCTGGCGTCGTTGCGCCCGGTGATGCGGAGGCCACTCCCGGCGCGGTCCGTACCTCGGTGATCGATCTTCGCGCGGGGGGCGCTGCCGCGGCCGTTCGGCTTCCCGCCTCCGCCGGGTCCCAACTCTCCGGCGAGCGCATCGCGGCGGGTGGTCGCTGGGTTGCCTACACCGAGCTGCGAATCGGCCAGGGGCGGCACGTCAATCGCCTGGTCGAGATCGGCGAGGGCGGCAACGTCACTCCGGTGGCGCAGTGGCAGGGGGCCGACGCATCGGACTACGCGACTTTGATCACGCCCGCGGGCGACGTCGCCCGCGCGGACCGTGTCCGGTTCCGCGGCACGCAGGGCGTCGATGAGCGGTGGACGTGGCTCGCGGGCACTTCGAACGCGACCTCGGCGTTCGGCACCGACCGCTCGATCGCCGTGTCCGCGAGCAGCACGACGCTCCGCATCTGGCCCCGTCCCTGGGACGCCGACGGCGACGGCCGCCGCGACGCGGAGCAGGTGTCGGACGGCACCGCCGAGGACTGCAACCGAAACGGCGCGACCGATGCGGCCGATATCGCCGCTCTTCGCCTCGCGGACGCGGACGGCAACGGCCTGCCGGATGCGTGCGAGCAGGACTGCGACCTCGACGGCATCCCCGACCTCACGGAACTGCGCGACGGCGCCGCCGCCGTGTGCGGATCGACCACCGTCCTTGCGAGCTGCGCGATCGCGGGCGGCGCCTCGGACCTGAACGGCGACGGCGTGCCCGACCAGTGCGGGCCGGACCGCGACGGCAACGGTATTCCCGACGTCCTCGACATCGCGGCCGGCGCGCCGGACTGCAACAACGACGGGATCCCGAACGGGGCGCCGGTGGTCGGCATCGCGGCGGAGCAGCTGGCGCAGGAGTTGGAGATCTTGGGTTGGGTGTTCGATTCCCTGCCCGGCGTGAAACTTGCTGGTGCCTACTTCCCCATCGACCGCCCGATGCGGATCGACGCCGCGCGCTTCCGCATCAACCCCGGCACGGATCCGACGCACCCCGCGAGTCCCCTCGGCAAGCCCTTCACGATCATCGTCGCGCAGGACGCCGACGGGAGCGCCGACCTGCGGCGGGCGCAGGTCAAATGGACCGGGACCGGTTCGTACCGCCACCAGTCGCTGCAGTCGCTTTCGACGCCGTCGGTCGCGGTGGAGCCGCCGGGTTTCTTCGTCTGCTACTCCATTCCGTCGGGCAGCTTCAACAGCTCGAGCGGCGGCTCGGGAGCGCCGACCCTGCGCGGAGCAAGTGCCGACTTCGGTACGACCCCGGCGGCGCGGATCGACCGCGGCTGGAGCGCGATCGGCTCGCAAGCGGGGACGGATCCGCGAGATCTGCTCTCGGTCGCGATCGCCGGGATCTGGTTCCCCGACATCGACGTCGTCGCCAACGGCTGCCCGCTCGGTGGCGACTTCGACGGCGACGGCAAGGTCAGCGGCCGCGACCTCGGGCTGCTGCTCGGCGCCTGGGGGCCCGCGCAGGGCTCGCCGTACGACCTGAACAACGACGGATCGGTCGACGGTCTCGACCTGGGGATCCTGCTTGGGAACTTCACCCCTGGGGCGTGAGCGCGGGGATGTCCTCGACCCGAAGCGGATTCCTGCCAGATGACCCGTCGGTGATGAGTCGCTTTCCAGCCGCATGGCGACGGGCCGTGCGCAGGAGGGTCAAAGCCGGTTGCAGTTGGCGTTCGCTGTCGACGGAACCCGTTCGGCGTACGAACACGCAACCCTAAAAACGCAGCGTGGCTGCGCGAGTCCTTTCGAACCGGCGCAACCACGTGCGTTCATCTCAATGGGCGATACTGGACTCGAACCAGTGACCTCACGGGTGTGATCCGTGCGCTCTAGCCAGCTGAGCTAAGCGCCCAAGGGAAGGGATTGTAGCAGCATTGCAAAGAGTGATTCGCAACGCAATAACCCATGGGGACATTGCGCGCTCGTGGGTCGCCGCTCGATGCTCGCCGCATACTCTGCCGTCATGACGCCGCTTCCATTTCGTATTGCTCGTAGTCATGCTCGCGCTGCGCTAGCGACTCTTGCCGCAGCCACCATGCTCTGTGCCGCCCTCGCTGCTGGCGTGGCGCCGCCCGCATCGCCCGCACCTGCTTCATCGCCTGCCGCCAAACTCCTCCGCGTCTATCTCCTTGCTGGTCAATCCAACATGGAAGGCCACGGCGTTGTTGATCTGAACGATGCGCGTGATTACAACGGCGGTCGTGGCACGCTTGCTCAATTTGTGGACAACCCCGCCAACAAGGCAGCGTGGGGCGATCTCCGCGCGGCGGACGGCTCGTGGTTTGTGCGTGATGATGTGTTCGTTTCGTATCTCACGGAACAGGGTTCGCAGAAAGCCGGGGCGCTTTCGGTGGGCTTTGCGGTCTATGACGATAAACACCACATTGGGCCAGAGCTTGGCATTGGTCGCGCACTCGGCAACGCATTCGCCGAGCCGGTGCTTCTCATTAAGACAGCGTGGGGCGGCAAGAGTTTGGCGAAGGACTTTCGTCCGCCAACTTCAGGCGGCGCGGTCGGACCGTATTACAAGCAGATGATCGCCGAGTACCGCGCCGCGGTGGCGGCCATTCCCACGCAGTTCCCCGCGCTTGACGGCTACTCGCCGCGCCTCGATGGTGTCATCTGGTTCCAAGGTTGGAACGACGGATGCGATGAAAAAGCGGCCGCCGAGTACGAAGGCAATCTGGTGCACCTCATCACCGATATGCGCGCGGAGTTTGGAAACCCGAGGCTCTCCTTTGTCGTCGGCGAAACCGGCAACATGGACAACGCGGTCCTCCGCCACGCGCAGCGCGACGGCTGCCTGCATAAGAAAGTGGCAACCGGAACCAGCTTCGTGCCCACGCGACAATTCCTCCGCGACGCAAAGGAATGCCCAAACCCCGGCCACGGCCATCACTGGTTCGGGAGCGGGGAAAGTTACTTGTTGATTGGTGACGCGCTCGGCAAGGCGGCGGTGCAACTTGCGCCGGACCCGCGCCCAGCGCCAGCCCTCGCTCCTGCTCCAGCACCAGTTACTTCGTCTGCGCGGCCTGCTCAGCCTTCACGCGGCGGACAGCTTCCTGCGTGGCGCGTTCCATCTGGTCTTCGGTCAACTGGCGCGGCGTAGTGACAGGCTGGGACTCGTCCTTGGACAACTCTTCGCCGGCTTCCTTCATGCCCTTCTTGAACTCGGTGATTGATTTACCGATGTTTCGACCGACGGACGGCAGGCGGCTACCAAAGAGCAGGAGGCCGATCACCAGAATGATGATCATCTCCGCTCCGCCAGGGAGCCCGAACGCCGCAAGGACCGGGGAAGTAGCAATAGTCATCTCAGAAGTGTAGCCACAGTTCTGCACTTTTCGAAGCCCCTATGCCGATACCCACCGGATGCACGGACGCATCCCGACCCACGCTCTTTCCGCTCGCCGCCTTCGCCGCGCCCATACCGGCGCCATGCTGGTAGCCGTTGGCGCCCTTGCGGCAGCCTCCACCATCTTCCTGGGGGGTTGCGAAACGCCCGAGAAGCCAACGCCCGCGCTCGACCCTGACTTCCAGTTACCGCCCGGTGAGCACGGCCTGCGCAAACTTTCGCGGGAGGAATACCCGGACCTCGGCGCTGCGTACAAGGCACGCGACGACAAGTTTGCCAAGGCGATCGATTACAGCGCGCAGTGGTTCATGACCGGTACCAGCCGCCAGAACTACAGCTCCGAGCAGATGGGCCCCATCTCACAGGTGGTCGCTGGTCATGACCAAGCCGCCGCCAGCGTCTACGCCTTCCGCGAAGTCGCCGCCAAGAGCAGCGATGCCAAGGCGTTCCAAGATGCGGTGTACGAACAGTTTGATATCTGGCAGACTCGTGGATACGACGGCAAGGGCAAGTCGCTGATCACTGGCTATTGCTCCCCTGAGCTCAAGGCCAGCATGATTGCCACGGAGACCTTCAAGTATCCGCTTTATCGTCGTCCTGCGGATCTAGTCACTGACTCAGTGACGGGTGAGCCGCTTGGTCGTCGCGCTGCGGATGGCAGCATTGTGCCGTGGCCTTCGCGTAAGGAATTGCTGGCGTCCAACCAACTGGCTGGCTCGGAACTTATCTGGCTTTCCAGTGCATTTGAGGTGTATGTCTGCGAAGTCAACGGCAGCGCCAAGTTGATCATGCCGGACAACACGGTGAAGTACGTGGGCTATGCAGGTAAGACTGGTCGTCCGTACATCGGACTTGGAACCAGCCTGGTTGATGGCGGCGTGATCACCAAGCGCGAGCGCAATCTGCCAACCATTCGTCGGCTCTATGAGCGAGACAGTGCGTTGGTGCAGCAGTACATCGATAAGAATGAGAACATGGTGTTCTTTGGCATGTATGACGGCAAGAGTTGGCCCGCGGGTTCGCTTGGCGTGCCGGTGACCGACCATGCCAGTGTTGCCACGGACAAAAAGATCTTCCCGCGCGGCCTCGTGATGCTGTTTGACACGAAAGTGTCTGATTATGCCGGTCGCCAGAACGAATTCGATCAATTCATGATGGACCAAGACACCGGTGGCGCCATTCGCGCCGCGGGTCGAGCGGACGTCTACATGGGTGTTGGTGCTGCCGCAGAGATTCTGGCAGGCAACCAATACGCTGACGGTACGTTCTATTACTTCGTGTTGAAGCCAGAGTTCATGGCGAAGTATCCGCTGCCAACTTCAGCAAAGACCACGCCTGCAAACATTGTGCGCGGGACACCAGCTGCAGCACCGAACGCCAAGGGTGCCGCTGCGCCAGCGGCGGCAAATTTGACGCAGGTTCCGGCGCCGCCGTTAGCGCAGCCACCAGCATCGACGCCTGCGCCGGCTCCAGCGCCGAAGTGATTGCACGCGACGGTAGCGATTTACTTGTCGATCGCTCGATCAGTCTTTGGTGATTCAAAGGGTGGCAGGCCAGCGAAGCCGCGACCGGCGGTCCACGTCATCGTTGCAAATTCTGCAGGCCACGCGCGTGTGTGCGAGTGTTCGCGTAACTCCGGTTCGCTGCGTCGCATGCTGTCAACTTTGCTGACGAACGAGCGTTCGTCGAAGTGCATCAGCACCAGGCCGGCGGCAACACCCATCGCCCACGATGGGAACACAATCCATACCGTGCGTCGCAGCGTGTGCCAGTCGGATGCATAGGCAACCGGCGCCGCAAACGGTGTGCCACACTCGGGGCAAAGCGTGCGATGTGCGTCGTATCCACACGTTGGGCATCGACCCGCGCGCCATCGGCGTTCCGGAATCCAGTGTTGCCAGAGTGCTTCCGGCAGATCAATCACTGCACCCATTGGTAGCACTGCAAGCGTTGCAATCAGCGTGGAAATAGCGATCAGAAAGCAATCGAGGGGTCCGAGTCCGAAGCCGCCGATCAACCCACGCACCACAAGTGTCGCCAGCGTGCAATAGATGGTGACGAGCGCAACCAGCAGCATTCGCCAAGTAGCCACGACGCGGCCAGGAACGGCGGGCATGTTGACCGGATCGACCGGGATATTCGCGGGAACGGCCGGCGTGGTCACGGGTGCGCTCCGCGCGTTGGCACGGGAGTTCCCTCAAACCCATACTCGCGCCAGCGGCGGTCGACCAGTGCCGCGGTGGCGGCGTCCATGGAAACCAGCGGCGGATATTCACGAACCGGCAGATCGACGCGACCGATGCCCGGTTCCTTGCGTGTTGCATCGAATGCAATGCGACGCGCGGCGCGAAAGGTATCGCGCGTTGGATCAGCGTTTGATGCCAGGAAGAAGAATGGCGCGCGCCAACCGGCGGTGTGCGTGGACGCGAGCGCGTTGTTGTGCGAATTGCCTTGCGCGTGCGCGCTGTCAGAAGTCTTCGCATCCGCGTGCGCATCAAGCACAATGATGAAGTCTGCAGCGCCGTCGTGCGGCGCATGAACATCGGCTGGACCAGCGGCGTCAACGGCCGCGCGCGCAATGGCGGCGGCGATCGTTTCCCCGTGATTTCCGGGTGCAGATCGCTGCTCTGGAGTGGCGCTGGTATGCGCAGGGAGAGTGATCGTGCACAATCGACCCGCAGCAACGGCGGGGAATTCAATGTGTGCGCCGGGTGCCATGGCGTGCACCGCGGCTTCAATCCGCGTGCGTGCACTGGCAATGCCGCTCGCTGACGGTTGCGCGGGATCGCCAAGCGGCACGCCGTTCCACGCCTCGCCGGTGATCTTGGTAGTGCAGTCGAAACCGAGTTTGGTACCAGCGCCAATCCACGGTGCGCTGTGATCCAGAATGTCGAGCGGTCCTTGCACACTCACTACGTCGCGCAGGAAATCGCAGTGCATAAAGAAGTGACGCATCGCCGCATCTTCATCATGGATCGGTGCGTTGGCATCAAACACAAACACCATCTTGGTCCACGCCATTTGCCCAGCGCCCCACACGCTTGACATGACGCGCCGACCTTGCAGCGGGTACGCCTTGTGAATGCGCACGAACGCCGCGTTGTGGAAGCAGCCGAACATCGGCAGGTGGTAGTCATCAATATCGTGAACGATGGTCTTGAGGAGCGGCAGGAACACGCGTTCGGTGGTCTTGCCTAAGTAGTAATCCTCTTGCGGCGGAAGTCCCACCACGGTGGTCGGGTAGATGGCATCACGTCGATGCGTGATGGCGGAAACCTCCACGCGCGGGTAGCGGTCCGGCAGGCTGTAGAAACCAGTGTGATCACCAAACGGGCCTTCAAATACAGCGCCGGGGCCGAGTGGTTCGCCGCTGTCTGGATGCCAACCGATGCTGCCGCATTCAGTGCTCACCCAACCTTCGATCACGATTTCCGAATTCGCGGGCACCCACAGCGGCACGGTCTTAGCACGCACCAGGGGAATGCCGCGCCCATGCAAGAAACCGCACATCAGTAGTTCGCTGATGCCCGGCGGCAGCGGGGCGGTGGCGCCGTACGGCATGACGCTTTCGCCGCCAAGGCAGATAGCGATCGGCATGCGCTGCCCCAGTTTCTTCCAACTGCGCCAGTGCGAGGCGCCATCGTGGTGCATGTGCCAATGCATGGCAAGCGATGTTGGCCCGAGCAACTGGCTGCGGTACATGCCGATGTTGTGACTGGCGGGGCGCGCAGCGTCACGGTCGTCAGCATGGATGGTGTGCATGCCAGCAAGCGTGATGTAGCGACCGGAGCCTGCGGCGGTGCCAGCGGCGCGCGCGTCGATTGGAAATCCAACCGCAGTGGGGTTGCCATCAAGTGGCCAGCACTTGATGATGGGAAGGCGCGTGAGATCTACTTCATTGCGCTCGGTGAGTTTCACTACTTCTTGGCACGGTCCGCGGCGAACGCGCTTGGGGCCGATCTTCAGAAGTGGAGCAAACTCGCGAGCCTTGGCAAGAAATTCGCGCGCGGTGCGTGGCGGCACCGGCTTGGTAAGGCTTGCAATGCGCGCACCGATCGATGAAATTCCGCGCGGGTCGGCGGCGCAGCCGAGCGCGTGTTCCATGCGGCGATAGCTGCCCCAGAGATTGATCGCAAGCGGGAAGTCGCTACCGGTCACGCGTTCAAAGAGCAGGGCGCGACCGCCCATGGCGGCCGTGGCGGGATCAAATTCGCGGGCGCCGCTACTTTCACGGGCAGGCATCCGACTGACCCGATCGGCGATCTCGGTGATTTCAAGTTGTGGGTTCACCTCCGCGGTCACGCGGTGGAGTTCACCGGCCTGTTCGAGTGCAGAAATGAAATCGCGAAGTCCAGCGTGCATGCGCAGGATGGTAGGTCTGTCTACGATTGTCGTCCTGATGCTTGCGATCGATCTTCATGATGTCACCAAGACCTACCGCGGCGGCGTGCAAGCGCTGCGCGGGGTTTCGCTTGCCGTGCAGGCGGGCGAGATCTTTGGGCTGCTTGGGCCAAATGGCGCCGGAAAGAGCACCCTGGTCAAGATCATCATGACTGTGGTGCGGCCCACATCCCTGCGCGGCACCGTGCTCGGTCAACCCGCTGGCACGCAGGCCGTGCTTGCACGCATCGGCTACTTGCCAGAGCATCATCGATTCCCGCAGTACCTCACTGGTCGGCAAGTGATCGATTTCTTTGGCGCACTCGGCAAGGTTCCCCGTGCGGTTCGCCGCCCTCGCACCGAGGAACTACTTGAACTGGTCGGCATGCGCGAATGGGGCAACCGCCGCGTCACCATGTACTCAAAGGGCATGCAGCAACGGATCGGTATCGCTGCGGCACTCATCAATGATCCGGAGCTGGTGGTCCTTGACGAACCAACCGACGGTGTTGACCCCGTGGGCCGCCGCGAAATTCGCGACATGCTCTTGCGTCTGCGCGGCGAAGGTCGCACCGTGTTAGTGAACAGCCACCTTCTCAGCGAAGTGGAAATGTTGGCCGACCGCGTCGCCATCATCAACCAAGGAACCACGCTTGCGCAAGGCACCATCGAGGAGCTCACGCACGAAAGTCACCGGTATGAGATCGAAGCGATGCACGCGCCCGACATGGTGGTGACCGCCGTTGGTCCCGTTGCGGGTCTTGCCTCTGTCGCCGACCCGGCGCTGCGTACGTTCGTGATCCCGACTCGTGATGCTGCCATTATTCAGCCTGCAATTGATGCACTGCGCGCCGCCGGCGCCACGGTCACGCGCGTCGAGCGCGCCCGCGAAACACTGGAAGATCTCTTTGTCCGCAGCGTGATTGACGAACGCGGCCGCGCCATGCCCGGCGCGCAACGAGCGTCCACTGCGCCGCTCACTGCGCCGCCCGCTGCCTCGCGCACCCCGCCGGAGATCCGCTCATGACGCAGACCTTGGCGATCTTCCTCGACGCGTACCGCGACCTCAACTCGCGCAAACTCTTTTGGCTTGCCATGGTCATCAGCGCGCTGGTGGTTGCCATTGTCGGCGCACTTGGCATTGATGACACCGGTGTCTCCGCGCTTGGCTTCCACTTCAACAGCAAGTTTGTCAACACGCTGTTCTTCCCGCGCGACCTCTTCTACAAGTTGATCTTCCAGAACTTGGGAATCAATATTTGGCTGACATGGCTCGCCGCCATTCTTGCGTTGATTTCTACCGCCAGCATCGTGCCAGAGCTCATCGCCAACGGTTCGATCGACATGATGCTGTCCAAGCCGATCACTCGTTCGCGGCTCTTCTTGACGCGCTGGGTGACAGGCTTGTTCTTCGCCGGATTCCAAGCAGCCGTCTTTGTGATCGCTAGCTTTCTGGTGATCGGTATCCGTGGCGGCGCGTGGGAGCCGGGGCTGTTCTTGGCTATTCCAGTAGTGGTGGTGTTCTTCAGTTACCTGTACTGCTTCTGCGCCCTGATGGGCGTGCTGACGCGTAGCACGGTTGCAAGCCTGCTACTCACGCTGGTCTTCTGGCTGGCCCTCTTTGGTGCCCAAAAAGCAGAGCAATTTCTCAATTACGGGCGGCTCGCTTCCAGCATGGAAGTGACCGCTATTGAACGCACCATCGCCTCGCGTCTTGAAAAGAATGCCGACGCCGATGTGGACAAGCTTCGTGCCGAACTTGTAAGTGAGACCATCTCTGCCGGCCGCTGGAATTCCGGCTACTGGCCTGCTTATGCCATCGTCACCGTGTTGCCCAAGACCAACGAAACCACCGAGTGGCTTTCGCGCACACTGGTCAAGCAATCAAACTTTCGACCCCCCGCGAAAGATGACGATGAGATGCGCTTCTTTGGCAGTAGCCGCGTGAAACGCAAAGAATTTGAGCAAGCCACCTACGACGACGCAGAGTCCCGCAAGGGCGCGCTTTGGACCATCGGCACCAGCTTGATGTTTGAAGCAGTGATGCTCGGTGGTTGCGTCTGGCTGTTCCGCCGCCGCGATTTCTGATCGCGCGTTACGATTCCCCTCGTGCTCGTCTATCGCAAAGGCGTCTTCTGCCTCGAATCCGAATGGTTCGGCCTGCGCTCCACCGTGAGCGTTCGGCCGGCGCTTGAACTGCTTCGTTCTTCGGACTACCACGTGGCGTACATCCATCGCGATGTTGCCACGCGCGCCGAGCTGGAGCATTACTTGCGCAAGTGGTTCCAAGAGCGACACACCGGCTTCGAGATTCTCTGGCTGGCCATGCATTCTCGACGTGGATTACTGCTGCCAGGTGACATGCGCCGCCCCGATGAGAAGATGCACATCGACCGCCTCGAAGAGATTTTGGCCGGGAAATGTAAGGGGAAAGTGATCCATTTCGGCGGCTGCCGCACCATCGCCATGCCGCCAGCGCGCATTCGAAAGTTCTTGCGAACCTCTGGCGCCGTAGCAGTCTCCGGCTTCCGCGAAGAAGTTGACTGGACCGAATCCACGCTCTTTGAAACCACGCTGCTCTTGGAGTTGCAGAAGCACCCAATGACTGCCTCCGGCTTGCGGTCCGTGCGCAATGCGATGCGACGATCGCGTCCCCTTGAATACGCCGCTTCCGGCTTCGCTATTTACATTCGTTCGTGACGCGCGCGCTGGTTGCTGTTCCCTTACTTACCTAACTCAACACTGCGTGCGCGTGCTGCTTCCATGGCGGCGGCAACCATGGCGGTGAATCCGCCTTGCTCAAAGACGCGCATCGCGGCGGCCGTGGTGCCGCCCGCGCTGGTGACTGCCGCACGCAACTGCGCTGGATCGCGCCCATCGTGTGCGAGCAGCGTTGCTGCACCAAGAATGGATTGGATCGCCATCGCACGCGCTGTCGCTGCATCAAATCCCATGGTTTCCGCTGCGGAAATCTGCGCTTCTGCCAGTAAATACAGGTACGCGGGCGCGCTGCCCACAGCAGCCACTGCCGCGTCCATCAACTCTTCGCGAATTTCGACAGCGGTGCCGATCGCTGAAAATAAGCGCACCGCATCAGCTACGTCATCGCTCGTGGCGCCAGCTCCACGCGCGATCGCTGTCATAGAAACACCAACCTGCGCTGCCATGTTTGGCATGGCGCGAACGACGCGTGGGCCACGGTCAACATCACCACCAGCAACCAGCGTTGCGCGGATCGCCGCGCTCGACCATCCCGCCATGACGCTGACCACGCATGTTGCATGACTCAGCGCACCGATCGCCTGCGCCGCTTCCAGAAAGTGCTGCGGTTTCACGGCGAGTACCAGCAATTGCGCTCCACGCGCGGCAGCCGCGTCATCCGTCGCGCGCGCGCCCAGCCCGCTCGCTTCCGCTCGGCGTCCGGCATCGCGTTCGATGACAACGGTGGTCGCTGGGTCGATCACTTCGCTGCGGATCGCGCGCGAAAGGATCGCCATGCCGAGGTTGCCACAACCCACGAAAGCGATGTTGGCCGAGCCGCCGTGATCTTCACTCATGGCACAAAGCCTATCGGCGCCCACGATCCGCTACGATCTCCGCATGTCTTCTGCCGTCCAGACCCTTGATTTCGAGCAGCCGATCGCGGAGATTCAACGCCAGATTGAGGCGCTTGAGGCTCGGCCCGATGCTGACACGATCCGTGAAGAGATTGAAACGCTTCAGCACACGCGCAACAGTTTGCTGAGTAAGACCTACGGCAACCTGACGCCGTGGCAGACCGTCCGCGTGGCGCGCCATCCGCAGCGCCCGCAGACCCTTGATTACATCCAGATGATCTGTCGCGATTGGTGTGAATTGCACGGCGACCGTCGCCACGGAGATGATCCGGCGATCGTGACGGGCTTTGGACGTATCGGCAGCATCAAGTGCCTGGTGGTGGGTCACCAAAAGGGGCGCGACACCAAGGAGCGATTGCGCTGCCACTTCGGCTGCGCGCATCCCGAGGGGTACCGCAAGGCGCTTCTCAAGATGAAGCTTGCCGAGAAATTCAAGCTACCGATCGTGACGTTCGTTGATACCCCCGGCGCCTATCCCGGCATCGGCGCGGAACAGCGCGGGCAAGCGGAGAGCATTGCGGTCAATCTCCGTGAAATGAGTCGATTGCGCGTGCCGGTGGTGTGCATCGTGATCGGCGAAGGTGGCTCCGGCGGTGCGCTGGGCATCGCCATTGGCGACCGCGTGGCGATGCTGCAGAACAGTTGGTACAGCGTCATCAGTCCGGAGGGTTGCGCCGCGATTCTTTGGAAGGAAGCCAACGAGCGCACCAACAATTTGGCGGCGAATGCACTCGCGCTGACGGCTACCCACAATCTGAAGAATGGCCTCGTGGACGACGTCATCGAAGAGCCGCTCGGTGGAGCGCATCGTCATCCCAAGGAGATGGCAGAGCGCATTCAGCACTACGTGGTCGATTGGGTGCGCGAGTTGCAGCGTCTTGACCCTGCAACATTGGTGCGAAAGCGGTTCGAAAAGTTCCGCGCCATCGGCAGTGTGAAGTGAATCGATCTGCTGCCTGTCTCCGATCGGTAACGCGCGGTCGGTTTTGACGCTTCGCACGAATTCTGCTAAGATTAATGGTTCTTCAGCGACACTGGTCGCTCGTTCGTCGGCGTTTCCTGCTTTGACGAGGGTGCTCTTTCCATGGCGAAATCCAATAAGAAGGCTGATGTGAAGAAGCCATCCAAGCCGGCGGCCAAATCTGCTGCCAAGCCTGCGGGCAAACCCGCCTCAAAATCGGCACCAAAGCCTCCCGTGAAATCAGCCTCCAAGACCCCCGCTAAATCCGCCGTGAAGACCCCTGTCAAGGCGCCCGTCAAGGCGCCCGTCAAGGCCCCCATCAAGGCCCCGGTGAAGGCGCCAGCCAAGACTCCGGTCAAGGCTCCAGTCAAAGCCCCAGTCAAGGTTCCAGTCAAGGCCCCCGCCAAGTCGGTCGCCAAGGTGGAAGTCAAAGCTGCGCCGTTGGTGATGCCCAAGATCATTAACTCTGGTCCAAAGGAAGTCATCCCCGCCGTTGCGCCCAAGCAAGTGTGGCGCGCTTCCAACGAGGCAGCCCCTCCAAAGAAGAAGCCAGGCAAGGGTGCTCCTCCGCCATCAATCCGCGACCCACGCAAGGAAGCACTTGAAGCGATGCGCCAGCAGCAAATTGCTGTCGAGCGCGCTGCCAACAAGGGCCGCAAGATCGATTTCAACACCATCAAGAGTGTCGCGCAAGTTGCAGCACACATGAAGCCCGATGCAAACGGCTACGTGATGGTCAACGGCCGCCGCGTGCGCGTCATTGTTGGCAAGGTGCCCACGAGCAAGAAGAAGACGGTCAAGGCTGTCGTTGAGAAGGCTCGTGATGAAGGTCCGACTGATGCGCAGATCGCTGCCATCAAGACGCGACTCACCACCAAAGAACTGAATGAGTACAAGGCCATCCTCCTTGAGGCACGCTCCGAGCTCATCGACCGCGTGACTGGTCTTGAAGAAGACGCACTCCGCAGCTCTGGCGGCAATTTGTCCAACATGCCTATTCACATGGCGGACATCGGAACCGACACGTTCGATCAGGACCTTGCCATTGGCATGGCTGAAACCGAACGCGAACTTCTTCGAGAAATCGACGAAGCCCTCGATCGCGTGGTTGGCAAAACCTACGGCGTGTGCCAGCTCACCGGCAAGCCAATTCCAAAGACTCGTCTCGACGCAAAGCCGTGGGCGAAGTACACGATTGAGTCTGCCCGTCACATTGAAAAAATGGGCGGCCGCTAAACGAACGTTGGCCGCCGTCAATGACTTCCGCAGACTCGGATACTCCTGCATCCACGCCCGATTCTGCAGCCTCTGCAGGGTCTGAGGCGCTGACGGGTTCTGCGCATTCGGCAGTCACCGGGTCACCAGAAATCTCAGCAGCCTCGGCTATTCCTGCATGGCGCTCGCCCGCCGCGTGGTGCGTGCTCTTCCTCGTATTCATTGCTGCCGTGTCGTTGGATCTCTGGAGCAAAGACTGGGCTTTCCGCACCGTCGCTCCGCAGCCAGTGGTGCTCGTCTATGAGCAAGTTTCTGGCAACCCTGGCTACTCATTGCCGTGGCACCCAGGCGTGACCGCCATCGCTCCTGATCTTCTTGACTTCCATCTGGTCCTCAACCACGGTGCAGTCTTTGGAATCGGCCAAGGGCGTGGACCGCTCTTCATTGCATTCACGGTGCTGGCTGTTTGCACTGCACTCTGGGTGTTTGGCAAGCACACCAGTTCGCGCAGTCACCTGAGTCACATCGGCTTGGCGTTGGTCCTCGCGGGCGGGGTCGGCAATATGTACGACCGCGTTGCGGTGGGTGCAGTCCGTGATTTCCTGCATCTCTTTCCACACCGCGAACTTCCGTGGGGTTTGCACTGGCCAGGTGGAAGTAACGAATGGTTCCCGTGGGTCTTCAATATCGCAGACTCGGAACTCATTGCCGGCATGCTGATCTTGATGTTGGCCATCCATTTGAATGAACGGCGTCAGGCCATGGCAGCAGCGGGAGCGGCTGCGCGAGTGGTCAAGTGATCTCTGTGCGATCTGCGCCAGCAATGGCGTCGTATCAACACTGATTCAGATGTGACAACTTTCTCAGTGACCTCCGCCAGCCGCCGCGCCCTGGAGATCAACATCCACCAGATGGACCTTGATGTTCCGCGTACGCGCACTGTGAATGAAGCCTGCCAGCATTTCCTTCACATCCTGGTCAAGGAACTCGCCAGTGGCAACAATCTCCACAGTGGTGTCGTCCTTGATGCTTTCGAGCGCCATCAGAATGCCGGGTTTGGAGAGGAAGGTGCCATCTCGGCGGAATCGCATGCGCACCACCCCGTCTTCTTCAGCCGTGAGCTTCACTACATCCTTGCAATTCTGATGCAGGACAAAGAGCACACCGATGACTGTTCCTACGATCACGCCCTTGAGTAGATCAAGCCCCAAGACTGCTGCAATGGTGAGTGCAAACGGCAGGAACTGCATGGCACCCAGCTTTGCCTGCGAGCGGAACAGCGATGGCTTCGCAAGGTTCAGACCGACCTGTATCAATACGGCTGCAAGGCAGGCGAGTGGTATCAAGTTCAACGCCGTGCCTGCAAACACAACCGCAATTAGTAGAGCAATCCATGAACGAGTGCAGAAAGACGTTCGCGACCGCCGGCAGAAATATTGGCACCGGAGCGAACGATCACGGATGTGACTGGTAGTCCGCCCATCAATCCAGAAAGCGAGTTTGCGATGCCTTGCGCCAACAATTCGCGGTTCGGTGGGCTCTGACGCTGCAGGGGATCAAGTCGATCAACCGCCTGCAATGAGAGCAGCGTTTCGATGCTCGCCACAATGGCGATCGTTCCTGCCACGATCCAAATGTCCTTATCCATGAATGCGCCAAAGTCCGGACGCGGTAGGGCATTGGCGAGTTCCTTGAATCCACCGAGGGGAACATCCACAAACTGGCTTGGCGTGAGCGCAAGCGAAGGAATATTGCGGAAGATCATCGCCAATACGCTCGAAACGACTACGAGGACGAGTGCCGGTGACAACAGCGCAAATTTAGCAAGCGGCGTGCGCTTCCAGCCATACAGCATGATCAGCGAAAGGACGGTAATGATGGTTGGCCCCACGGCGAAGCCAGCACTGATGTCTGACAGCCCGCCGGAGACGCCCAGCGCCACTGGTGCCTGCTTGATGACAATGGTGATTCCGATGGCAGCCAGCATCCCCTTGATCACTGAGGATGGAACCAGTGATGCATACTTTCCTGTGCGGAACACGCCAAAGAGAAACTGCATAGCGCCAGCCAGAATCACGGCAGTGAGGAAGCGTTCAATTGTTCCAAGGCGATCAACCTCCATCAGCACTATGGAGATCAAGCCCGCCGCTGGACCGGACACAGAGAGCGGTGAGCGGCTGATCAGTGGGACAACGATGCCGCCCACAATCCCGGCTACAAGTCCACTGAGGGGCGACACCCCACTGGCGATAGCAATGCCAAGGCACAGCGGCAATGCAACAAGAAATACAACGATTCCAGCAACGAAGTCTTGTCGGGGATAGGAAAAGAACGCCTTGATGTCCTGCGACGTATTCATAGTGTTTCTCTCAGTGTGGCGCTTCGAACTCTAGCAGGTCGCTATTCGATGCGCATCCATCCACTCTTGGGTAATCACCTCAGGCAGCGCATCCATTGATACGGTCTTGTCGATGGTAAACGCGCCCACTGCAGTGCGTCGAATCATGGTGCAGTGGCCACCGGTACTTAGCACGCCTCCGAGTTCGCGGGCAATGCTGCGCACATAGGTTCCCTTAGCACAATGGATGTCAAGCGAAAGCAGTGGCCACTGATAGTCAGTCACGGCGATCGAATGAATGGTCACTGGTCGTGGATGCATTTCTGGCGCTTGACCCTTGCGCGCCATTTTGTATGCGCGGCGACCACCAACCTTCATCGCGCTGTAGACGGGCGGACGTTGCAAGACATCGCCGGTGAACTGCGCCGCAAGCACGGCTTCGATGTGCGCGCGCGTAGGCGCCGTGGTTGCCGCGCCTGCCGAGCCAAGCGGAACCTCTGTGCGCACGCCCTCAAGGTCATCAGTGTCCGTGAATGCCGAAAGGTCAATGGTGGTCAGGTATCGCTTCTCCGTGGCCATGAGCCCGGCAATCTGCTTCGTGCATTTGCCGAGTGCCAGCACCAAGACGCCCGTTGCCAGTGGATCCAGTGTCCCGGCATGTCCCGTGCGAACGCCGCCCGCTCGTCGGCGGACGATCGCCACTGCTTTCATGCTTGAAAAGCCCACGGGCTTGTCAATGGCCAGGATGCCGTGCAGATCGGACATGCATTTGAGCCTACGCCGTGTTCCGTAACGGCGCGTAATCCGCGCGCGGCGGTTCGAGCAATGTTGGTTGAGTCTGCGCACACGCTGCGATAGACTCCCGGATCTTCAGGACAGGTGTCCGAGTGGTCGAAGGAGCAGCATTGGAAATGCTGTATACGGGCAACCGTATCGTGGGTTCGAATCCCACCCTGTCCGCCTGAAACAAGCGGGAGACGACCGATTGGTCGTCTCCCGCTGTTGTTTTTAGTATGTCAACCGAGTGCAGCGGCTTTAGTTACCGCGTCGACGGCGGCCGTTCAGGCCCATGAGCGCGAGGCGTTGCGGTTGCCGTTACACTTCTGGATTACTCGGGCTGTAGCGCAGTTTGGTAGCGCGTTTGACTGGGGGTCAAAAGGTCGTGGGTTCAAATCCCGCCAGCCCGACTCCTCACTTTGAAACGGAAGGCCCAAGCGCCTTCCGTTTCTGCGTTGCGGGGTCGGTCTGGGCGCCGCAGCTGTGCTGCGTCGCTGCGTTCTGACGCTGCGCGTCAGCCCGCGCGTGAGTCGGCGCCCGCGGGGCGGGCGGCAAATCCCGCCAGCCCGACTCCTCACTTTGAAACGGAAGGCCCAAGCGCCTTCCGTTTCTGCGTTGCGGGGTCGGTCTGGGCGCCGCAGCTGTGCTGCGTCGCTGCGTTCTGACGCTGCGCGTCAGC
>Ga0247837_1004372_pt1 | contig 22763 bp, 22 predicted proteins | sample LaCtaG_2_FD_187115 | JGI IMG/M metagenome (GOLD analysis project Ga0247837, IMG submission 187115) | Freshwater microbial communities from meromictic Lake La Cruz, Castile-La Mancha, Spain - LaCruzMarch2015_14.5m | ecosystem: Environmental > Aquatic > Freshwater > Lake | place: Spain: Castile-La...
ATCAAAACAGCCTTAGCGCGGCTTGAGTGCGGCGAAATCAAACGCTTGGATTGGTATGGCCATGAGGGCAATCCAAGCCAGCTACTGGCGGATAAGCAGTGGCCCCAAAGGCTATTGCCACTGCTAAACACAGGCAAATTACAAATGAGGCTGCCCTCTATTCACACCCTTGGCAGCTATCAAAACTGGCTTGAATACAGCGGCTCAAACCTTGCGGTGCAAACACCTCTATTACCGCTGAAAAATAGTGGGTGTTCATTATTTGATCAACCCCTTCCAAAATTTAATAGCTTGCGCTTACAACTCACCGGCATGGCCGGTGATGGCAACAAGGGGCACCTATGGCTATTGCGTTTACTTCAAGCTGTTATCCAAAGTGGAGCAGGTCAAAATCAAAACCAACGACCACTTGAATTACATTTCAATGGCTTAGAAATGGATTCTGGTGCGTATTTAGCTAGGGAGCTACGTTTGTGGGGCCATGCCTTATTGGGTGATCGATTTAATTCAACCCCCCATGGCAGCCGCAATCAAATTTTAACGGCCATGGCTAATGCCAACCTAGCTGTGAGTTGTTCACGTATTGAAACCTATTCACTTGTGGCCATGGAGGCCATGGCCATGGGTCAACCATTACTGCGCAATCGCACTGGCGGCTGGCAGGAACAACTGAAACCAGATGTTACGGGTTTTGATCTTGGTGAAACGGAATACCATCTGCGTACGGAACAGGTGCAGCTACTGCAAAGATTGCTTGATCCGCAACTCACCCCTTCTTGGCAATTAAGTGCCATCTCCCTTAAGGCCCGCCAACATGCCCAATCAATTAGCCAGGGGCGTTACGCCAACTGGTTATTAGCCTAGGGTGTAGCAATGTTGATGCCATTTGATCTACTGCTACCCCTTGGGGGATTGCTATTTTTGTTGCCCCTAAATCCACTGCTAAGCAGTGTGGCAGCAAGTGCATGGGTGATGGCACAACTTGTGCTGGCACCAAAGCAAAAACGCTGGGCCCTATGGCCCCTAGCAATGGTGATCCTGTTGATGGCTCGCACCTGGTGGCTAAATGAAATGCCCCATCCAGCCTCCAGCCAAGACGGCCTTCTGCTAGTAACTAGCTTGCTTGCGGCAACAGGTATTAGCCAGGCCAGATGGCCATGGCTATTGCGCTTTTCTTTATTGCCACTGCCTCTTTTAATAACTCAAATAACTGCCAAACCCTGGACACCTAATCCGCTGGTGGGCGCAAACCAAGCTGCATATCTACTTGGCTTATTGCTAATAATTGCCATTGCTTGGTGTTGGCAACGGGCTGCGCCATTAGCGGTTTTGAGTGCTATTTTAGCATTGCTAATGGTGTGGCAAACTTCTTCTCGAGCGGCCCTATTGAGCTCGGTTTTAGCACTTGCTTTTGTTTATTTACGCGAAAGGGCTAAAGAAGCTAGTTTGCTGCCAAATCTATTTATTTTAATTGCTTTAGCGATAGCAGGCTTAGCTGGAAAACAACTATTACGCCCATCGAGTACTGGCATTCCTGGATTGAATCCAAGTTCAGATATGGGTCGCCTAGCCATAGGCCAGTGTTACTTCAACCTACCCTTTTCAGGAAACAATCGCTTGCTACATGGGGTTGGATTTGAACGACCAAAAGAGTTTTGTCATCAAATAATTAACGGTGGCATCGCCGACCATGCCCACAACCTCTACCTGCAACTCTGGGCAAATGCAGGCCTTTTGGGGTTGATTGGCCTTGGCCTACTAATAACATTGTTATTGAATAGTTGGCGCCAATCAGAAGGCTTGCTTGAACCTCTACCAAGGCGTGTTGGTCAAGCTGCCCTTGCATATACATTGCTCCAGAGTTTTTTTGATGTGTCTCTCATCCACTGGCCCATCACCCAAGTTTTTACAGGAATATTGCTAGCAATCCCCCTTAGCGTTAACGGCTCAGTTACTACGCCGGATCGGAGCTAAACGCGGATCCAGAATTTTTGGGCCCATGCCAGGAAATTTCACGGCAATTGAGATCTTTTCGCCACTACCAAATAGATGGGTAACTCTGCCTTCCCCAAACACATCATGCTGTAATTGATCACCAACCGCCCAAACTTGGGCAGCATTTCTATTCGCCATGGAAGGGTTTTTTGCCGGTTCGCGATCGATCCTGGTGAGCCGCTCCAGCCGCTGCTCCCTGGCACCGCTGCGGGGAATATCGGCTTGCAGTGAACCCTCCGGCAGTTCAGCTAAAAACGCAGATGGCACCGCCGCCTCTCGCATGCCGCCCCATAGCCTTCTTTCACTGGCATGGGATAAAAACAAACGCTCCTTTGCCCTTGTAATCCCCACATAACAAAGCCGGCGCTCCTCTTCCATCGAAGCTGGATCATCCAAAGAGCGATAGCTCGGGAATAAGCCCTGCTCTAGGCCCACCATGAACACCACCGGAAATTCAAGCCCCTTGCTGGCATGGAGGGTCATCAACACCACCCGTTCTGCAGCCAGATCTTTGTCGTCGGCATCGCTTGCAAGGGCTGCTGATGCCAAAAAGCCCTCCAAATTGCCCTCTTCATTTTCCTCTTGATATTGCAGCGCTGCATTCACCAATTCCTGCAGGTTGCGGCGCCTTTCCTCTGCCTCATCTGTTGCTTCAGCTATTAGTTCGGCCAGATAGCCACTGCGCTCCAGCACCAGTTGCACCATTTCGCTTGGGCTAGAGGTATCAAGCTTGCCGCGTAATTCGGCTAATAAATCGGCAAATTGCAGTAGCCCCCGGGCTGAACGGCCCGCCAAGGTGCGCACCGATTCCGCATCGCTCACCACCTCCCAGAGCGGTATTCCCAATTGGCTCGAAGCATCATTTAGCCGCTCGATGGTGGTTTTACCAATGCCCCGTTTAGGCACATTTAGCACCCTTAATAAACTCACCGAATCAGCTTGATTAACCAATAGGCGCAGATAAGCAAGCACATCTTTGATCTCGCGGCGATCATAAAAGCGCAAACCACCCACCACGGTGTATGGCACCCGCCAGCGCACCAAACTCTCCTCAATGGCGCGGGATTGGGCATTGGTGCGATAAAGAACTGCCATATCGCCATAGCGCAATTCAGGGTGGGCCGCCTGCAATTCACGCATGCGTTGCACCACTGTTTCCGCTTCTGCAATCTCATCATCACAACGGCTTAGCCTGATTAATTCACCGGCCCCACGGGTGGGGCGCAGCACCTTATCAATCCGTTCCGTATTACGGGAGATCAAGGTATTCGCCGCCTCTAAAATAGTTGCTGTGGAGCGATAGTTTTCTTCTAATTTCACCATTGTTTGGGTGCTGCCATCTGCCACACCATCACCAAAATCACCCTGGAAACCCATCAGGATTGTGAAATCAGCAGCGCGAAAGCTATAGATACTTTGATCTGCATCACCCACCACAAAAACTGAGCGGTTTTCCCAGCTCTTGAATTGAGCCGGATCCACACCATCGGTTACGATTAACTTTAAGAGGTCGTATTGGGTGCGGTTTGTATCTTGATATTCATCAACTAAAAGATGCCTAAAGCGGCGATGCCAATAGGAACGCACCTGGCTATTCTGCTGCAATAGTTGCACTGGCAGCAGCAATAAATCATCAAAATCAAGGGCATTATTAGCGGCTAAGGCACGGCGGTAACGGCGATAGGTTTCCACCAACAGGCGGCCCCTTTGCCCCTGGCCCAGCTCCTGCTGTTCTAAATGTTGCGGCAACCAACCATGGTTTTTTGCATTGCTAATTGCCCAACGCATCTTTTTAGGTTCAAACCGTTTGGGATCTAATTGCAACTCTTGAACGGTAATTTCTTTAACTAAACTTTGGGCATCGGCTTCATCATAAATCGAAAACTGACGGGTCCAGCTGAGGCCATCTGGATCCGTATATTTATCAATATCAAAGCGCAATAATCTTGCAAACAAGGCATGGAAAGTGCCGATCCATAGCTCCTTTGTTACCTCCCGATAGATGCGGCTGCGCAATTGGCGTTGCTCGTGGCTTGCAAGGCTGGTGAGCGGTTGGCCAAAGCTGCTTTGGGCTAACCGCTGGGTGAGCAGCAGCTCCAGCCTTTCCTTCATCTCCCGGGCTGCCTTATTGGTGAAGGTAACCGCTAATAATTCAGCTGGATCAACGCCGTGGTGACCGATTAGGTGGGCGATGCGGTGGGTGAGCGCCTTGGTTTTACCGCTGCCTGCCCCCGCCACCACCAGCAATGGGCCGCAGTGGTGTCCCACCGCCTGGCGCTGGGCGTCGTTGAGTCCGGCGAGGAAGCCCTGGGTCATTCGGGCAGATTAGGGCGCGCCTGCATCTGGCGAGCAAATGCCCATGCCGCTATCATTATAAGATGGAAAGCAGCCTTTCGATTCCCATCTTCATCGGCGTTGATCCCCGCGAACGGGCCGCTGCAAATGTGTTAATCGATTCACTTTTAGCCCATAGCAGTGCACCGCTTGCGATCACAGCATTAATCACACCCCAGCTGCAAAAGCAAAACCTCTACTGGCGCCCTAAGGATCCAAAACAAAGCACCGCCTTTTCATTTACTCGCTTCCTTGTGCCCCAGCTGCTTAATTTTCAAGGTTGGGGTATTTTTATGGATTGCGACATGCTCTGCCGCGCTGATATCAGCGAACTATGGGCCCTGCGTGATCAAACCTATGCCTTGATGTGCGTTAAACATAACCATAAACCAAATGAAACAACTAAGTTCCTAGGTGAACCGCAAACTGCCTACCCACGCAAAAACTGGAGTTCTTTGATGCTGTTTAATGCATCCCAATGCCAGGCTTTAACCCCTGCCTATGTGAACAGTGCCAGCGGCCTTGAATTACATCGTTTCCAGTGGTTAGAAGATCACAAAATTGGCGCCCTACCCGAGCAATGGAACCACCTTGTTGATGTGCAAACGCCTGATCCAGAAGCAAAACTTTTGCATTTCACCCTCGGCGGGCCATGGTTTGCAGGCCAAGAATGCAGCCACTCAGCCGAATGGTTTATCGCCCGAGATCGGTCCAGCCAACTCTGGCAGCAGCCCACATGAGCTGCCTTGTAGTTATCCCAGCCAGGCTTGAATCCAAGCGTTTACCCCGCAAATTGCTGGCTGATGTGGGTGGCAAAGCCTTGCTGCGCCGGGTAATCGAGCGTTGCCTACTGGCTCAAACAGCCCCACAGGTGGTGCTCACCACCGATAGCCAAGAGATTAAAACCGCTATCCACGCCTGGGGCCTTGCTGAGCAGGTGCCTGTGCTACTCAGTAGCCCTGAATGCAGTAGCGGTAGTGAACGCATCGCCTCTGTGCTGCCGGAACTGCTCGCTTTAAATAACAATTTAATTAAAAACAATTCAACTAAAAAAAGTTCAGTTGAAAGCAGCTGGATCCTTAATGTGCAAGGGGATCAACCCTTCCTTGATCCAGCGGTGATCGATGCTTTAGCTGCTGCCTGCAAAAGCACCACTGCCAAAGTGCTCACCCCCGTTTATCGGCTACCAGCAAACAAAATCCACAACCCTGCCGTAGTGAAATGTTTGCTTGCCAGCAACGGACAATGCCTCACCTTTTCCCGCAGTGCCCTGCCCCATGTGCGTGATGTGGAGCCTGAAAACTGGCATCTCCATGCCAACTACTGGGGCCATGTGGGCATCTACGCCTATCGGGCCGAGGTGTTAGCGCAATGGCCAAATCTGTCGCCATCGCCACTGGAGCAGGCTGAAAAGCTAGAGCAGTTGCGTTTGCTAGAGGCCGGCATCAGCATCCACGGCCTTGAGGTGGCTGGTGACTCCCTATCGGTTGATACCGCAGCTCAATTGGCCTTAGCCCGCAAGATCTGCTCCACCAGCTCCCGCACAGCCCCATCACCACCACGTTGATTCAATACCAAATCAGCTTTGCGTTTTAAGGCAATGCAGCCATTGGCGGGGGTTACTAACAACCCAACGCTGGGGCGCACCGGCAGATCATTAACGTCGTCTCCAATAAAAGCAGTGGCAGCAATTGAAATCTGCAACCGCTCCTGCAATTCCGCCAAAACCCCTGCCTTATCTCTTATCGCCGTGAAGCAATGCTTAATACCCAAATGCCGCGCCCGTTGCTTGATTGCTTCTCCGCGGCCGCCACTTAAAAATGCCAATTCCAAGCCCGCCTGCTGCAGCAATTTCAAACCAAGGCCGTCGCGGGCATCAAAACGGCGTTGCACCACACCATCATCGCCATAAATCAAGCCCCCATCCGTTTGCACCCCATCCACATCAAGCACCAACAATTGAATGGCAGCTAAACGCCGTTTTAAGCCAAACCAATTCATAGGCTTGATGCTGCATAGGCTTCAGCTTGGCTAACGGCGCGAATTGCGAGCAGTTGTTTAAGCAATGGCTCCAGCCTCTGCAACGGCACCATATTTGGCCCATCACTGCAGGCAATTTCAGGGTTGGGGTGGGTTTCCATAAACAAACCATCAACCCCCACCGCCACAGCAGCACGGGCAAGGGGCGCCACAAATTGCCTTTGGCCGCCACTGCTCTTGCCAAGCCCACCCGGTTGTTGCACCGCATGGGTGGCATCAAATATCACCGGGCAAGCCAACGCCTGGAGCTGGGGCAGGCTGCGGTAATCCACCACAAGAGTGTTGTAGCCAAAGCTGCTGCCCCGTTCCGTTAGCCAAAGCTGGCCAGGCTCCCTTAAGCCCGCCGCCCGCAATTTCTCCACCACCGCAGCCATATCCCATGGCGCCAAAAACTGACCCTTTTTCACATTCACTGCCCAGGCGCCGCGGCCAGCTAAAACCGCCGTCGCTGCTGCCTGCAAAAGGCTGGTTTGGCGGCAAAGAAAAGCTGGTATCTGCAACACATCAACCACAGCCGCCACGGGCGCTGCCTGCTCACTTTCGTGGATATCGGTAAGCAACGGCAAGCCGAATCGCTGCTTCACTTCAGCCAAAATCTCAAGCCCACGGTTTAGGCCAGGGCCACGAAAACTATCGCCAGCGCTGCGATTTGCCTTATCAAAGCTGGCTTTAAATATCACCCTGATCGCCAAGCGCTCGCTGATTGCCTTTAGTTCTGCTGCCACCTCCAGCACCAATTCACGGCTTTCGATCACACAGGGCCCGGCGATCAAAGTGAAGGGGAAATCAATGGCCATCAGCTAAAACCCGCCTGCACCAGATCATGGAGCCGCAACAGGCCAAGCAACTCACCATCCTCCGCCTGCACCGGTAGAACTGCGATCGCCTTACGCCGGTTGCGTTCCATTAATTCCAAGGCCGCCACCGCTAATAACTGGGGTTGCACCGTAATTGGATCTGCCGTCATCAACTGGCTGGCGGTTAGCCCTGCCCATTGATGGGCAGGCTTTTGTTGCAAGGTGCGGCGCAAATCACCGTCGGTGATTAAACCATGCAGGCGGCCGGGCCGCTGGGGATCCGCCACCCAGGCGGCGCCAACGCCAGCGGCCGTGAGGCCAGCCAACACCTCCGGCAATGGCGCCATGGCGGCAAGGGGCGGCCAGCGCTGCACAGGCAGCATTAAATCCGCTGCGGTGAGGGTTAGCTGGCGACCAAGGGCGCCAGCGGGATGGTTTAAAGCAAAATCCTGGGCTGAAATGCCGCGCCTTTGCATCCACACGGCCGCCAGGCCATCACCAATCGCCATCGCCACCGCAGTGCTGGCTGTGGGTGCCAAATTCAAGGGGCACACCTCCCGATCAACACCACCATCAAGCACCACTTCACAACTAAGCGCTAATGGAGATTGCAAACCACCGGTAATTGCAATGCAACGGCTACCGCGGCGGCGTAGGTGGGGCAGCATCGCCAATAATTCACTGCTAACGCCACTGCGCGATAGCAAAAGCACCACATCTTTTGGCGCTACAACACCTAAATCACCATGGAGGGCATCAAGGGGATTTAGGTAGATGGCCATCAGGCCAATCGATGTGAATGTGGCTGCGATCTTGCGGGCAACAATGCCGCTTTTACCAACGCCTGTTACCACTAATTTAGCGCCGCAGCCCTGGCAGCCCTCAAGCAAAGCCAAGGCGCGATCTACTTCGCCTGGATCCAAGCGCTGGGCGGCGGCGGCAATTGCTGCTGCCTCCTGCAACAACACCTCCTGCACAAGCTTTTGCATCGCCTTAATTAATTGAGCTAAAGCGCTCCAAGCTGGCTAATTCTTGGAAGCTGGCTGATCGCTGCCGCAGTTCATCAAAACTACCTGAGGCTTTAACTACGCCCTTTTCAAATTCATAGATGCGATCGCAGCGGGCAATCGTGCTGAGCCGGTGGGCAATAACAACGGTGGTGCAGCGGCGACCCACCACCTCAAGGGCATTAATAACTTCGTTTTCAGTGCGGTTATCGAGGGAACTGGTGGCTTCATCCAACACTAAAAAGCCTGAATTGCGATAAAAAGCTCTTGCTAATGCAAGCCGTTGGCGTTGGCCACCGGAAAGTTGATGGCCATTTTCACCCACTTGGGTGAGCAGGCCAAAGGGCAAATCAGCCACATATTCCTCCAGCTGGGCTGCTTCTAATGCTTCCCATACCCGGTCGTCGTCTATGCGGTTGTTATTAATGCCAAAGGCCACATTGTCCCGCACGCTGGCATCTAAAAGCTGAATAAACTGCGGTACCTGGGCGCAATTTGCCTGCCAAGCTGGCACCTCTTCTGCCGTTAAGGGATTGCCATCCAACTCAAAACTACCCAGCTCCGGTTGCAATAGGGCAAGCAATAGATGGGCGGTGGTGGTTTTACCACTGCCGGTGCTGCCAACTAGGGCAATGCGAGAACCAAGCGGAATCGTGAGATTCACACCCTTCAAAACCCATTCCTCAGTATTTGGATAGCGATACCAGGCATCCCGCAAGCGAATCGAATGTTGCGGGTAGATGCCGGCAGGGCTTGGCACCCCAGGGCAGCCAAGGGTGAGCCGCTCCACAGGTAGTTCCAATAGATCAACGGTGTGGCTCACCTGGGGCAGCCCCCCCCGCAATTCAGTGAGGGAATGGAATAAATCCTGTAGGGGTGGTGTTAGCCGCTGGGCTGCAATTGCAAGGGCCGAAAGGAAGGGCAAAATTCCCAATACCTTTTGCGGTTCGCCCTGCATCAATGCAGGCACTGCACCAATTACAAATATCAAAGTTATTCCTAATGGTTCGATCAGCAGCCGCGGCACTATCGGCAACATTGCCGACATCCAGGCATAACGGCGGGCCCTTTCCCCTGCCACACTAAATGATTTTTGGAAGTGGGCTTCAGTGCCAGTGAGGGTGATATCCCGCACGGAAGCCAATGATTCCAATAGCAAATGGGTAGAGCGCACCTCTAAACGTAAATTTTGTTGGCGGGCGTGGCGCAGGTATGGGGTAACAAAAGTGGAAAGGCCCAAATAAGCCAGCACCACCGTGATCAAAAGCAAAAAGGCAGGGAAGCGGCCGATCCAAAGAATGCCAAAAGACAAAAGCAGAATTGATACCAGTGCACTAAATATGCGCAAGGTGGGATTGATCACACCACTGGCTGCCTGGCGGATATTGGAAAGGATCGAAGTGGTTAATTCCGCTGTGGAACGGGTGAGGTGATAATCATATTTTTGGCGCAACACCCGCGCATGGATTTCATTTGATAAATCACGCCAAATCCGTGCTGTTAATTTCTGCTGAACTAATTGCAGAAATAATTTTGAAAATGATGCAAACCAGGCAAGGCCTATAAACACTGCAATCAACCAAAGGGTTTGATCAAGTGGTTTGCCGCCAAATACACGAACCCCAGGCAACTTATCTTCTAAGTTATTGCCAACTAGGGCCCCCACTAACCTTGCACCCACTGCCACCAGCGCTAAATCCAGCAGCCCTGGCAGCACTGAAATCGGCAGGATTTGCCAGAGGGCCTTGCGCCGTTCCTGGGGCAAATAACTAATTAAGCGTGATAGTTGGTCGATGGTTTGGCTGCGTTTACGCAACCACGCCATGGGCGCTATGCCGCCTACGGACGGCCGGTGGGGTTGATGGGCAGTCACGCCGGCAACCCTATGGCGCCAAAGCGGTTCAGAACAGTCTTTTCAACCGGCTCAAGCGCCGGCCCCAGCGCAATCGCCAACTGGGAACACTTTTTAAGGCCGGTGCACCAGCAAGCAACTGATCCCAATGCTGATTAACAGCGTTTAGGGCCTGCTGCCAGCGCTGCTGCACCTTGCTTTCTGAATGGGCCGCCAGCAGGGCCGCCAGTAATTCAGGCTTTGGCCTAAAGGCATCAGGGTTTGCAACTGCTGCTGTGATCTGCTCCAAATCATTGGCAAGGCTGCCGCAACCGATCTGCCATGCGCTTACGCCTGGATCCAAACTATCGGCGAGGGCATGGTTAAAGCTGCTAAATAAAACGCAGCCACTGGCGAGAGCCTCCAGGGGCGGCAAACCAAAACCCTCCGTTACGCCCACACTGCGCCAATAATCGGCGGAGTCGTAAAGCAACACCTTGGCGCTGCTAAACAGGGCCGCTAGATCCTCCACCCAGCCGCTTTGCACCTCAACGGCCACCCCCCGCTTGCGCAGGGCTGGCACCAAGCAATCGAGCACATAACTGCTGGTTTTACGGGCCTGCACCAACACATCAATGCTTCTGGTGTTGCTAGCAGCAGTTGTGTTGTTGCCAAAAGCTGGATCCAAAGCATTGGGCACCAGTTGCAATGGTGCCCTTGGGGCGCGATCACCCCAATAGCCAAGCGTATTTCTACTCACGGCCAGCACCGGCACCCCAGGGGGTAGCTGGAAGCCATAACCACTGCTATGGGCGTGGTAAGCAACGGGTCTACCGCGCAACTGCCGCAATAAAGCGGGCACATCAAAACCCCAACTCACAATCCATAGGGCTTCCCCTGGTGTTGCTTCCTGTTGCAATAGATCAGCAAGGAACAGATGGCCCGGTTCCCTTTGGCGATAGGTAACAACCTCCACCGAAGGCGCTAATTCAGCGCATAGGCGAGCACTTTGCAGCTCCACCAGCAAGCCACCGCAGCGGAAACGGGCGCTGGTACCCGGTACTAAAAACCGCAGGGGGCGGCTACTCACTCAGTTATTAACAGTTTCGGTACTGCCAGTGATTTGACGGCGGGTGAGGAAACCAAACAACACCTTGCCAATGGCAGCCACCAAATTGCCTTCGAGCTCTTGGAATAGTTTCATATTGAGGTGAAAAGCATGGTTGGCTTCTTCCACCATCCGATCAGCCATCACCTGATCAATCACTAACGCATTCAATGCAGCCCTGTAGGTATTTTTAAAAGCCTTTTCATCCTCAATTGCAGGGAATACATAAAACTGCAAACCAGCATCACCCTGCATATTCATTGCTTTTTGGGCAATGGTTTTCAGAATTTGGCCACCGGATAGATCACCCAAATAACGGGTGTAGTGGTGACCCACCAGTAGTTCGGGGGCGCTATTGGCTAATTCATGGATGCGGGCTACATATTCCTTAGCCGCTGCTGTTGGTTGGATTTGCTCGATCCAATTTTCGCCGTAGTAATAAACAAGATCTGCTTCAAGGGCGCCGCGACGGTTTAAAGCCTCAAAGGCGATCGGTTGCAGCACTGGATTTTGCCGGAGGCGATCGATCTCCTCCTCCATTGCCGCATATACGAAATACAAACTTGCTACCAGCTTGCGATAGCTGAGTTTGTCTACCACCCCTTTTAGAAAGCAGCTAACAAAGCCAGTATTTTCTGCCATGGTGTGGGATTTTTTAGTTCCCTCCCGCAGCTGGGTAGCTAAGGGAACAGCTGCATCAGCGCTAGTGAGGGCAACGTTTGAATCGAGGGCAACAGCCATGGGGCCAGGTGCACGGGCAATCTTGATTGGAGCGTAGGCGCCCTATAGCTAGTAAGGGCTGCAAAAGTTGCGAAGGATTACGAGCCCTTGGGCCAGTTCGGCAGCATCAATAACCGCAGAACACGCAAAACTAGGCTCATCTAACCCATAACTTTTGCGGCTAACGCCCAGATGGCTATCTACGAAAAGCTCACAGCCCCAAGCCGCGGCGCCGCAATTAAATTTGTGGACGGCCTTCCTGTGGTGCCAGCCAACCCGATCATTCCCTTTATTCGCGGCGATGGCACCGGTGTTGACATCTGGCCCGCCACCCAAATGGTGCTCGATGCTGCTGTGGCTAAGGCCTATGGCGGTGAACGCAGCATTGAATGGTTCAAGGTTTATGCCGGTGATGAAGCCTGTGAGCTCTATGGCACCTATCAATACCTGCCCCAAGACACGCTCACCGCAATCGAAACCTATGGGGTTGCCATTAAAGGGCCCCTCACCACACCAATCGGCGGTGGGATTCGCTCTTTGAATGTGGCCCTTAGGCAAATCTTTGATCTCTATTCCTGTGTGAGGCCCTGCCGTTATTACAGCGGCACCCCAAGCCCCCACAAACGCCCCCAAGACCTTGATGTGGTGGTTTACCGCGAAAACACAGAAGATATTTATATCGGCATCGAATGGGCCGCCACCGACCCCGTGGGCCAAGAGTTGCTGCAGCATTTAAACAACACCGTTATTCCCGCCAGCCCGCAATTAGGTAAGAAACGCATTAAGGAGGGTTCTGCCCTTGGTATCAAACCCGTTAGCAAAGCTGGCACCCAAAGGCACATCCGCCGGGCGATGCAGCATGCCCTGCGGCTTGAGGGCAATCGCCGCCACGTAACCCTGGTGCATAAGGGCAACATCATGAAATTTACCGAAGGTGGCTTTAGGGATTGGGGCTATGAATTAGCAACCACTGAATTTCGTGCCGATTGTGTTACCGAAAGGGAGAGCTGGATCCTGGCGAATCAAGAAAAGAATCCACTGCTTTCAATTGCAGATAATGGCCGCTTGATCGAACCGGGTTACAACAATCTCACCCCTGATAAACGCGAGGCGATCGATGCTGAAGTTGAGCTGGTTTTAGCAACTATTGGCGCCAGCCATGGCAATGGCAAATGGCGTGAAATGGTGCTGGTAGATGATCGAATCGCCGATAGCATCTTTCAACAAATCCAAACCAGGCCCCAGGAATATTCGGTGCTGGCAACCCTTAATCTCAATGGTGACTACATCTCCGATGCTGCTGCAGCGGTGGTGGGGGGCCTTGGCATGGCACCAGGGGCCAACATCGGCGATCGCGCTGCCATTTTTGAAGCCACCCATGGCACGGCACCAAAACATGCGGGCCTTGATCGCATTAATCCCGGTTCGGTGATTCTCAGCGGTGTGATGATGTTGGAATTTATGGGCTGGCAAGAGGCGGCCAACTTAATCACTGCTGGCCTCAGCGCTGCCATCGCCAATGCTGAAGTTACCTACGACCTAGCCCGCCTCTTGGAACCGCCGGTGGAACCGCTTAGCTGTTCCGGTTTTGCAGAAGCGGTGGTGCGTCATTTCAAGGCATAATACGTATATAAACTGGACCTGCATGGAGTTTCATCGGATCACCTATAACCCCGCTCAATGTGGAGGCAAGCCTTGCATAAGAGGAATGCGCATAAGAGTTAAAGATGTTCTTGATCTCTTTGCCGCAGGATTAAGCAGCAATCAAATTCTCGATGATTTTCCTGATCTAGAACAAGAAGATCTAAATGCAGCCCTTCAATATGCTGCTAATGAGATAGACCATCCAGTGCTTTTAGGATGAATCTTTGGCTTGACGCGCAGCTGTCTCCACTGATAGCTAAGTGGATAAATGATCAAGGCCTAAGAGTATCAGCAACCCCGCTCAGAGATATTGGTTTACTGAAAGCAAGCGATCGAGAAATCTTTCAAAAAGCCAGAATGTCTGGCGCAATTATTGTAACCAAAGACAGAGACTTTTTGTTGCTTCTCAAGGATGAAGGCCCACCTCCCCAGGTGATCTGGCTGAGGGTAGGAAATAGCAACAATATTTTTCTTCAGCAAGTTCTTAGTTCCACGCTACCCAAGGCTTTAGAACTGCTGCGGGAAGGTGAACCCTGGGTGGAAATTCGAATGAAGCTAAAAAATAGATCTTTATATGCAGAATAGTTGCTATGAATTCATCTTCAGCCTTAGCCACCGACCCCTGCGTGCACTGCGGCTTCTGCCTGCCCAGTTGCGCCAGCTACCGGGTGTTGGGCACGGAGATGGATTCACCCCGGGGTCGCATCCATAGCCTCAAGGCGATCGAGGCCGGCGAACTAACGCTTGATGCCACCGTGGCAAGCCATTTTGATAGCTGCCTTGGCTGCTTTGCCTGCGTTACCGCCTGCCCCGCCGGAGTGCGTTACGACCAACTGCTTGAGCAGGTGCGGCCCCAACTAAACAACCCCAGCTTGCGCACCCCCTGGCAGCGGCAATTGCGGCGACTTTTACTTGCCCTACTGCCCTACCCCCAGCGGTTGCGGGCCTTAATGCTGCCGTTGCAGGCCTATGCCGGCACGCCGCTGCAGCAACTTGCTCGCCGCAGCGGCATAACGCGCCTATTTGGCGCGGAAATCGCAGCGATGGAACAGCTGCTGCCGCCCTTGCCACCCCAGGCCAAAGATCCGGTGGGGCTGATTCCCGCTGAAGGTCCGCGCCGCGCCAGGGTTGGCTTAGTGCTTGGCTGCGTGCAGCGCGTATTTGATCCTGGCGTTAACGCCGCCACCTTGGCGGTGCTTGCAGCCAATGGGGTGGAAGTGCTGCTGCCGGAGGGTCAAGGCTGTTGCGGGGCGGTGAGTCATCACCAGGGGGAACTAAAGCAAACCCAAACCCTCGCCATGGATTTAGTGGGCAGCTTCAATCGAGCCGCCGCCGGCGAACCCCTTGATGCAATCCTTGTTGCCGCTTCCGGTTGCGGCCACACCCTGAAGCAATATCCCCAGCTTTTAGCAGGCCAGCCAGGATTTAAGGCAGTGGTAAAAGATGTGCATGAATTCCTCTATGAATTAGGGCTAAGCGATAGTTTTAAGGCGCGGCTTAAACCATTAAAAGAAGCGCTGGTTGTTTATCACGATGCCTGCCACATGATCCATGGCCAAGGCATTAGCCAGCAACCAAGGCAATTGCTTAGGGCAATCCCAGGGCTGGAGTTGCGAGAAGCGATGGAAGCGGGGGTGTGCTGCGGCAGCGCCGGCATCTACAACCTGGTGCAACCAGAGGAAGCAGCGGAATTAGGTGCAATAAAAGCGGCAGATTTAATCAATAGCGGTGCCGCAATGGTGGCCAGCGCCAACATCGGTTGCAGCCTGCAGATACGCCAACACATGCTCGAGCAAAAAAAGCCTTTACCCGTTGCCCATCCCATGGAATTACTGGCCCGCAGCGCTGGTTTATTGGAGTTTGGTTAATTGCAATAGCTAGCAATCCAGCCGCCAAGCTTCTAGCAACTGCCAACACTGCCGCAGGCTGGTGGCATCACCGAGATTGCCGGGGAAGGTAACAATTGGCAGATCGCCCCAGATTGGATGGTGGGGTTGGGGCTGCACCAGGGAAAGGCCCGGCAACAACTGGCCCAAAAGTTGCAGGCGATCTAAACCGAGGCCAGCGCGCAACAAAGTAAAACTGGTGGTGCCGCCCTTAGCGATCACAAAACCCAAAGGTGGCCCCAGGCTTAGGGCTAATTTGGCCATCCTTAGGGCTAGTTGCTGCTGCTGGGCTGGGCTGAAGCCACGCCGTTCACCGCGGCTGCTAAACAGCACTGGCGTTAGCCCCTGGCTGCGGATTGATTGCAGCTTGGTTAATAACAACGGCTCAAAATCTGTTGCTGCTGGCTGATCAACTGGATATTCCACACCCCTGCAGCCGGGTTCAGCAAGCAGTAGCTCCAACTGTTGATCCGCCAGGGGCACATGGGATCCCACTATCACCAAGCCAGGGCCGCGGCAGGGGGGTAGATCAGCTTTGCTAAGTAAACGGGGCTTGAGCTCAGCCAAACCATTCAGCAAGCTGGCGGCGCTTTGGCAAAAGTGACGCCTACCGCCAGCTATCAATTCAAACCGCAGGGTTTTAGCTAACTCATCTAAATCTTCTGGTGTGTGGGCATCAATCACCGCCCATTGGCCTACCGCTAAATCAGCCAATGGTTGATTTGCTCTTAAAAGCGCCACCTGGGCTGCATTTATGCGGCCAGCACTTTTAGTAGCCAACCAATCACTAAGCACACTGGTTTGATAACCAAAACGCTGATCTGCGGCAAAGGCGCTCAGATGCACCGGTTTGCCATGGAGCAAATGGCTGCCCGCCTCAGTGGTGCGGCCCCCCTGGGGGAATGCTGGCACCAACAGGTTGGCGTGGAATGGCCCAAGGCCAGCGCTGATCAGCTCCTGCTCCAAGGGTGTGTGGCCCCTCAAGGTGGAATCACCGCGGCTAACCACCAGCCAAGGCCGTTGATAATTTTCTAAAAGCGGTTTGAGCCGAGCGCAGATCAACTGCAGTTGTTGCCGCACCTGTTCGGGTTCTAAGGCACGGCTATTGGTGATTAAAAACAAGAGGGCAGAGGGGTCTGCAAGGCCCGCCGCCAGGTTGCTGCTGCTGAAATTCAACAACAAAGAACAACCATGAACGGTTTGTGAGCCTGTGGGGTCATCGTCAAAGACGATGATCTTGATGTTGTGCTCCATCTGCCGGCATGCCGGATCTCGCTCCAGTTGTAATGCCAGAGCGCGAGGAATTAAGCCAATTGGTGCTTGAACTCCATGCCGATGGCAGCCCATGGGTACCGAGCGGCCTTGGCAATCACCTGCATTGGGGTGCTGCCTTGCAGGCGGATGCAGGCATGGTGCTGAGCATGGCCCGCTGCAACCGCGTTATTCACCATGCCGTAGCCGATTTCACCGTAACGGTGGAAGCCGGATTGGGCCTAGCCAAACTGCAGGAGGTTCTTGCCGCCCAGGATCAATGGTTGCCCTTGGATCCACCCCTGGCTGGCCCCAGCAGCATCGGCGGTTTAGTGGCACGGGGTTTAAGCGGCCGCCTGCGCCACCGCTACCGCGACCTGCGTGATCAATTGCTAGGGATCAGCCTCTTGCGCAGTGATGGCACCGCAGCAAAAGCCGGCGGCAAGGTGGTTAAAAATGTGGCCGGCTACGACCTAATGCGTTTGTTTTGTGGCAGCTGGGGCAGCCTTGGCCTAATCAGCGAACTAACCCTGCGCACCATGCCATTGCCCAAGGCGCGGCAAATAGTGCAGCTAAAAGGTGCACTAGAAGATCTACAACAACTGCGCCAACAGTTGCTTTTGCATAGCTCCATGGCGCTGGAATTTATTGAATGGCGCCAGGGGCCAGGGGCAGCAACCTGCCTGCAACTGGGCCTATGCAACCTTGCTCAAGAGCAACAACTGCAATTGCAATTAACGCCAAGTATCCAATTGAAAAAGCTCCCCCAACCAACAACTTCAACAACAACTTCAACAACCGTGGAAGCTGGCCAATGGTTGCTGCGGCTGGGCCTTGAACCAGTAAAAATAGTTGAATTTATGCAAGATCCAGTTGCCCAGGGTTGGCAATTGCAATTGGGGGCAGCCAGTGGCCTAGGCCTTGCCCAGGCTGCCTTCGAGGGGATGGCGCCCTACAGGGTGGAAGCCCTTAGGCGTGCCTGCGAAAGGCGCAGCGGCTACCTAACCGTGCTGCAAAGCCCAAATAACAGCAAGCTAGATGCCTGGGCCGATGTAAAAGCAAAGCCCCTAATAGAAGCTGTTAAAAAACAATTCGACCCATTGAATCAACTTTGCCGCGGCCGCCTACCTGGTGTTGCCTCCTGTTAAACCTTGGTTATTAAGAAAACGCTGGAATCCTTCTGCTAAACCCTTACTGCCGGAATAGCTAAGGTGATGGCTATCGGCATATTGCAAGGTGCCATCTGGGCGTCGATGTTGCACGCGGCCTGCAAATAAAAGTTGATCGGTGGGATCAAAGATATGCACATTTGGCAAACCCTTTGCCACCTGGGCCAGGGTGTTGCGCAGGATGGTTTGCATCTCGGCTGTGATTGCAGCCGTGGGCGAGCAAAATGTGCCGCCCTCTCGATTAGCCAATAATTTGCCCCAAGCTTCACAAACCACGGGCTCCCTAGCCAGGGTTGGGATATCAAGCACCAACACCAATTGGATGCCTTTTGCCGCTAATTGCTTGGCGATGCGGCGGCTACTTGCAATGTAGGCAGAGCGAACCTGGGCTGGAGTTAAACGTTTGCCATTCACATAAACCGGGAAATCATTTGGCCTGCCGCGGCCATCAATATCAGCCAATTGTTTATTTAACCAGGTAGAAACCAAAACGATGTCGTTTGGCTTCAGCCGCTGAATGGCACGGTCGATTTCACCTGCTGCAAATGAGCGACAGGGTTCATAGGGTTTATTATCAAAGCTAACTGTTATATCAGGGCTAATTAAACAACTACTTTTAAATGTAAAACTAATACTTTGACCAGTTTTATTTGTAACTTGATCTAACATTGGCAGCAGGTGATGGGCATGGGAATCACCAAGCAAAAATATTTCTCCGGCACCGGCAAGCCCCGCTTTACTGCAACGGCTGAAATCGGTTCTGTTCTTAATGTTGTAAGGCAACCAATTGGCAACACTGCAACTGGCATCACTGATATCGGTGCCAACAATCACAGGCCGATGTTCAGCAATCTTTTCGAGTTTTGGCACAGGATCTACGCCACTACCAAGAAAAAACTTGCCCCTATAGGGATGGGCTAGAGCGTCGATGCCCGTCCAGGTAACAGCCATGGCTGCCAAGGAAAGGCCCCATTGAAAGGGGGCTGATAGGGGCCGCCGCCGCACCGGCTGCTCCACCAGCACATAGGCCAACCAGGCCAAGCCAAAAGACAAACCAATCGCCAGGCTGTAGAGCCAAAAGCGATCGATGCCATAGGTCCAGCGCAAAAAAGTGAGCACTGGCCAATGCCAGAGGTAGAGCGAATAGGAAATCAAACCGCAAGCTACTAAAAAGCGCTCAAGGCCTCGCCAGGGCAAAAACCGTTCTGATGTGGCCCCATAGCCCGCCTGCAACAGCAACAAAGTTGCTAACACCGCCACCAGGGCGCCAGGGGCTGGAAACCATTGCAGGGAAGATGTTTTGAGCAAGGCCAGCAACATCAGCCCATAGCCGCCAAGGCGCAACCAAAGCCGGTTTAAGTGGCCGCCAAAGCCCCTTAATTGGGAAAGCAACAGCACGGCACCGGCGCTCAATTCCCAAAAGCGGCTGGGCATCAAAAAGAACGCCAATATCGGCGCTTCCTGGGTCCACCACAAACTGAGGCCGAGGGATGCAAGTGAAAGGCCCAGCAGGATTGGTAGTGCCCGCCTGCGGCCCACGCCAATCAGCAATAGCAAGAGCGGAAAGATCAGATAGAACTGCTCCTCAACCCCTAAAGACCAGGTGTGGGATAGGGGGTTGAGGTTGGAATCAAGGCCGAAATAATCGGTTGCTTTTGCCGCAAAGCGATTGTTAGACCAGCCATAGAGCGCTTTTACCGCATCAACAAAGAGGCTGCGGGTTTCTGATGGTGGCACCAGCAGCGCTATGCCAAGGCTGGTTACACCAACAGATGCCAAGAGATTTGGCAGTAGCCGCCGAATTCTGCGCACATAAAAACCAGCCAATTGCTGCCATGGCCCCTCCCCTTGATGACCCAGCAACGATCCGGTTACCACGTAACCGGAAATCACAAAGAAAACATCTACACCGGTAAAGCCACCGGGCAGCCAGGCCTCATTCAGGTGATAAATAAAAACCGCCAATACGGCGATGCCACGCATGGCATCGATATCAGGGCGGTAGTTAAACCTCAGCACTAAATGCTTTCCACCACATAACGGCACTGCAACACCTGGCTTGCACCGGCAGCCAGCTCCAACTTGCCATCACCACTGATCAAACTTTGACGTGGACCAGTCCAGGGTTCGATGCAAACCATCGGTCTGGGGGGATCAGTCCAAAACACTGCCAGGTTCCAAGGGCTGCTCAGTTCCATGCGTAGGCGCCTTGCTGCTGCCTTATCAACTAAGGCCACATCAGCGCTGGGGCGCACCAGCAGGTCGATTCCCTGCTCTAGCTGTTGCAATTGCTCACTGGTGGCACCGGGGGCCATCAGCTTGTGGTTTAAACATTCCTCAGGCATCCCTTCAAATTGGAGGTCGCTAAGGCCACTCACATTGAAATAGGGGTGGATGCCAAAGCTAAATGGCAGGGCCTGGCTTGCCCTGTTGTGGAGGGTGGCAGTTACCTCAAGGGCGCCAGGGGCTAGGCGGTAATCAAGCTGCAGCAAAAAAGCAAAGGGGAAATCCAGCAGGGTGGCAGGGGTATCACTGAGCTCTAAACGCACCCCACGGCCATCATCCAGGGCCGATATTTGCCAGGGCATGGTGCGGGCAAAGCCGTGCTGCTTAAGGGTGGCGATGCGGCCATCAGCTAGGGGCAACTGGTCGTTTGGCAGGTTGCCGCAAATGGGAAACAACACCGGTGCTCCGCCCCTGATCGACTGGCTTGGATCCAAAAAGCGGGCTTCATCTAGGTAAACGATTTCATTGCCACCGCAACACCAACCACTGAGCAAGCCACCCCGTTCAGGCACTAAACGGATTTGATCACCGCTGCTGGCATCAGTGAATAGCCAATGGGGGTAGGGGCTGGTTTGTTGTTGCAGGGCCATAGCCGTTGAATTTAAGCGAGCGTGCTTAACCATTGCAGCAGCTCTGCATTAACAACTGCCGGCTGTTCATCGTGGGGGCAATGGCCAGCTTCCAAAACCACTTCAGTGGTGGCAGCGGGGGCGTGGCTTTGAAATAGGGCCCTGCGACCAACAGCATTGATCCAGGGATCGCGGATACCCCAAAGCAACAGCAACGGGGCTTGCAACTCAGCAAACAAATGGTCGAGCGGTTCGCCTTTAGGGAAATCAAAAACCGTACGAAACACCCCAAAGGCACCTGGATCCAAAGATGGGGTCCTGATGGCCTCCACCAGGGCTTCATCCACATTGGTTTTATCCACGTAAACCTGATTCAAGGTGCGGCGGATCGTGGCTCTACGGCGCAGGTTTTCAAAGATCAAGCGCTGCAGCACAGGGCTTTGCAGCAAGGCGCCCGCAATGGTTTGGCGGGCGATGGCAGCTAAACCCTGGGCTGGTTTTTGTTCACTACTAAAAGGCCCGGCTGCATTCAGCAGCACCACACCAGCGCACTGCTCCTTGAGGGCGGCGCCGGCGGCTAGGGCTGCATAACCGCCCAGGGAATTACCCACTAACACCGTTGGTTCAGCGATGCGTTCGTGCACATAGGCGCAGAGTTGATCACGCCACAGTTCACCGCCATAGGCCTCACCAGCTGGTTTTGCACTGGCACCAAAGCCGAGCAGATCAATGGCATGCACTGGATGGTGCTGCTCCAGGGCGGGGATATTGAAACGCCAGTGGTAGGTGGAAGCACCAAAACCATGCACCAAGAGCACTGGTATCCCGGCGCTGCTGGTGCGTTCAAGGCTGTGAATGGGGTGGCCGCGAAAGCTCCAGGGTTCCTTCACGGCCAAATCAAAGATGTTTGCGGATGCTAAGGATGCTCCACCTGCAACGGTTAGCTCTGCCCATGGTTGATGCTGATTTAAGTGTGCTGTTCAGCGGCAGCGCCTTATGGGCACTAGCTTTTTATGTGCCCTTAAGCGGTCCAATCGCAAGGTTTGAGGCTGAATTAGTGGCTGCGGGGGTGGCAGAAATAAAACGCCAAGTGCTTTTGGTGCTGAGCAGTGTGGCCCTAGCGGCGGGAGTTGGCGTGGTGTGGCAATTGCTGTTGAGCTGGGCGCTTAGCCCCAGTTGGGCCGCCAGCATGGCCTTACTGGCGGTTTTAGCAACTGGTTTCTGGGTGCTTGCTAATCGCGAATAAAACTATCTGTTTGCACCAACAAAACCACGGATGTAGTCGATTCCCCAATCGAGGGTGTGGGGCGGAAGTTCATATATGTGGTAGAAAATTAATCGTTTTGCCGCTTCGATACGCTCCATGCCAACGGCCCTGAGATTTGCTTCAGAAGCGATAAAGAATTCAGCCATGGCAATTTGATTGCCATTTTTAACCCCACTCACATACAAATCACGCAATTTGCCAACAAGTTCAGCTGTGGCAGGGGCAAAGCTAATAAGTTCATCACCCAAGGGAATCGTCATATTTTTGATGCAGCCCATGGAAAACTTCATGGCGGCCCTGGTTTCTTCCACACTCAAAGCATCATCTGAACCATCTCTGAATTGGTGCTGGATTACACCGTTGGTGCACTCGATCATGCGCAGCAAGGCAACCTTATCTAGCTCTTCAGGGGGAAGGGCAGAAAAGAGTGCGTCCCAATTAGAGGTCATGGAAATGAATAATTTTACAAATCGTAACAACTATGGGGCGTAGCTGTGTGGCAGATTTAACCAAATTGAAAAACCAATCTGCATGGCCTTAGTTCCCCGCTGGCAATACATGACAGACGAATCAAAAGCGCTAGCAAAACGCTTGGCTATTTCAGGTGCGATATTAGTAATTTCCCTAATTATTGTTAGGGCTTTACTACCCTGGGTGCTAGCTGCCTTAGCAGTTTGGTGGCTGTGGAAATTAGTTAAAAAGTGATCAAAAGTTATATATAGCTATATACAATTAATAATCATCACCGTATTTAACACCTGCATCAACATTCATTAATTCAACCGTTGTTTTATAACCCTGGGCAACGGTTAGATCGTGTTGGTAGCCGATGTCACGCAGGGCAGCCACGTCGTATTCA
>Ga0247837_1004379_pt1 | contig 22727 bp, 9 predicted proteins | sample LaCtaG_2_FD_187115 | JGI IMG/M metagenome (GOLD analysis project Ga0247837, IMG submission 187115) | Freshwater microbial communities from meromictic Lake La Cruz, Castile-La Mancha, Spain - LaCruzMarch2015_14.5m | ecosystem: Environmental > Aquatic > Freshwater > Lake | place: Spain: Castile-La...
GCTGCAGAGGGAGCAAAGCGGCTTCACTGAGACATCCGCCATATATAGTAGCTGATGTTCGGGTGTGATCAAGCTGTTCTAAGTAGAGATAAGTGGAAGTTTATGAGAGTGGATAGACTGATGATATATTGAGAGACGCAAAATAAGTTACATTAAATCAGTACTGTATTGTTTTTAATCTATAAGGAAAAGTCAAGATAAAATCAAGGCGAAATCCCGATTCTCTACTAACATACAAACTTTCCTAAACTGAACTTGTTTTCGCATTGAGTTTTTAATGGCCTTAAAGTAATGCCATAGACAACAAACTAAAAGCAGAAAAAGGCCTCTTCTCCTATATAAGGTTTCTATGGATTAACTCTTGACTGAATCATTCATGCTTCGGCAATGTTATTGCAGCCTATCTCTTTCTATGCACCACAAGTGGCATGTATGCTCAGTGGTGCGGTTTGTCGATGAGGACAAGATATTCCGCCCTCTGAGAAAATGATAAAGCAAATGGGTGATTATGCCCAAATTGTCACAGACAGTTGCCTTAATACTGTCTTGAGAGGAGATTTTCCCTTAAATTGCGTATCTTACCGAGTAGCGGGGATGCGTTCACCACCTAGCGAGCCTTACCATTACACTACTTTTAGGCTACGCTCGCCTATTACTGAAAAACCTCAGACACATCTTCTTGAATGGGAGTAGCAGCAGGTGTGATTGAGGAGTTCTCAGGGACATCGAAGCTGTCGGGAGGAACCACAGAGGGAGCTTCAGAGCCGTCTCTCTGCAACTTCGAGGAAACATTGAGGCTTTTTGTATGCTTGAGATCCAAAGGATGGATTTGATACTTCCGCAGTGCCGCCCACCTTTCCTTGATAGCTACTATCACTATTGGCACCACAAAGCGCAGCCAACTCAGCAAAAACACTGCATTCGCTAGGATTATCAGTCCGAACAGTACCACATCGACCGTCGATTCTACATGAGTCTTACGTGTGGAATCAGTCTGAAAATACAACCCCGCATATATCGTTATTAACGACGCAAGCAACGCCTTCAATTCCAGGTTGTTGAATGCAGTGCCTAGGAAGGGCTTCACATATAGCTGCACAAATAGACATGCGAGCATGACAGCCAGCATAGAAAGCGCTTGCACGACAATTGAAACACTCGTTAGGAAGACTGACAGACATACTAAGAAAATCTTGCGGTAGAGAATCACGAACTCCCAGAAGTACCAATTCTGGTGGTAGCCTTTGTATAGGAAACTGTACTGCAGACGGAAGTTCGAGTCGCCCAGTACATGTTTCGATATGACTAATTGCAGGAGTGTAATAGTAGGCAAGCCGATTACCCAGACTGCAATGCCAGGCAGCGCCATGCGCATTAAGTTGCTCATGTGTTCTTCGTCCCAACACCTGATTGACAAGTTGGCGGACAGCCAGTACTCCCCAGGGAGCAGTTCTTTGCATGCAAAGGCTGAAAACAGGACTTTTGTCAAACTTGTGTGCAGCACAAACACTATCAAGACTAAAGTCGCGACTAACTTCCTTCGAGCCTGCTCACTCCTTAGTAGGAGAGAGGCTATGATCCACCACAAGGCGCTGATACAAATTGCGAGAGCAGGGAGAGTCACATACAGTGCCAAATTGGTGTAAAACGCTTTCATAGAGGAAAACTGCTTCAGTAGACAGTCGACTGAGAGCAGTTGGTCTGCTGCATTGCCTACAGTCTGCTGCCCTCGCAGAAATCGCTCCACATAGGTAGGCCAGCGTATATTCAGAGAAGAAGCCACCATCACCATTTGAACATAGTTCAGCAAAATCTTCAGGTAAATGGCCAACTCCGACCTTGGCTTCATAGCACCCCGCAGTGAAATAAAGACCACCAGAACAAACAAACAGGCTACTAGTAGGGCTAGTATTGAGCACAGGATTATGTTGGAGGTAAGGCTGGGACACTGACTGCATAGTCCGTTTCCTTGTGTGGAGTAGTCCTCGTTACAGTCGTTGCAGAGATTCCCTCTGTATCCCTTTGCGCACAGTCCAGTTGCTATAAGTTGTTTAGGGTCCGGAGACCCTAAACATGCATCCGGATTGATGCACTCGAAGAAGAAGGTATGCAGAGGATTAGGCCGCCAGTAGCCAGGATTCGGCACCATTGCATCCCGACCATAGCAAGTAGCGTGGTTTGGACAGCCAACGCAAGGGTCTTCAGGACTGAGGCTGTAGGTGTTTATAGGACAAGGACGACACTGGCCATTGGCTTGCTGTGCTTCCCCTGACACACAGGCTCGGAAGGTAACTAGGAGAGACACAGTCGCATAGTAGTCAGAAGGGTCTTTCGCTGAACTCTTGCGAGAAAGGTCAACTCCATTCGTAGTGATCCACAGCAGTTGGGAAGTAAGCGGCGGACCCACCACAGTGAATCCGGAGAAAGAGAAAATGCCATTAACTGCCACTGTTTCTATGTTGCCCGATACCACTGCTTTACTGGTGTTTGGAGAGCCTATTTGAACTGAACTGGTAAGGTCGGTCGCTATTATTGTGTCGTACTGGTCCACTAAGGCGAGACGCACACTGCCTTTGTACTCGTAGCCGCTGCCTATATTCTCTAGCTTCTGGATCAGCGGATACTCACCCTGCTCTAAATAAGGCAGAATGGTGTCATTAATGTCCAAGGCCACCAGTCTAACAGCATACGAACCCACATCATTACCATAAATGGCCCAATTTGCACTCAGCTTACTACCACTAATCACAGGGTAAGAGTCCGCCCAGTACACTCCGCCTCCTGAGACCTGTGCCTTGTTCCCTGTAAATGTGTTGTTCAGCAAGAAAAATGCGCAGTAGACAATTGAGGGACAAGAGATGTACGCAGCTCCACCCAGGCCTTTGAACAGCATTCCCGCGTTCGCGTAGTTAGCTGCATTTGCGCTGTTTTGAATGAAAACGTTCTGAGTCAAGTTGACGTAGAGACTGTCAGTGTAAATCGCTCCGCCGTCCACAGCCGTATTATTCCTGAATACATTTCCTCTAATAATAGACGTAAAAATTGCCGAGGAAGTGCCTTTCGTATAGCTGTAAATAACCCCCCCTATCTTCGCTGCATTATCCGCAAATGTGGAATTCATGACCACCAATCCCTTGCATTCCGAGCAGTGCACAGCGCCTCCCAGGCCTGCAAACACTCTAGCAACTGATGTATTAGTGATAGTCACCACTGTTGCAGTCGCATACATCACACTGCCCTGCAGGTCTGTGAAGCTGCAGCCCTGCACTGTGAAGGTGCCTTGCAGTAGGAACACTGCACCGTAGGAGAGGATGGATTGGATGCTTTGCACTTTCACGCGAGTTAGGGTGATGGTGCTTATGCGGCCGATCATCAACCCGCCTTCAGAAGTGGCTGAGCAGTCTCTCATAGAGGAATCCAGCAAGGTGAATGTAGACAGCGCAATAACGACTATCGACCCTCCCGACCTCGCAGTGTTATTCCAAAACTCAGACCTCGACACAACCCCCGTGCTCTGATCAGTGAGATAAAAAGCAGCCCCCAACGGCGCATTCTGGTCATGAAACCTACAGTCTGTAACAGTGATAGTCGACCCAGTCGTACTCACCCCCGAACTCCTCCCTTTCGCCAGGTTATAACTCATATCGCAGCCCGACAGTGTCAATTTCGATACTGATACGAAAACAGTACCGTAGTTAATTGCCATATTGGAGGCAAAGGTGACATTGGTAAGTAGGACAGTGCTTTTGACTGCGTATAAAGCAGACCCTCGGTCCCCTGCGTAATTACTGAGAAAGACTGCATTTGTACCTATAAACTGCGAGTCTTGGTCTATATATATGCCTCCGCCGACTGATGGTGCCTGATTCAGCTCCACTTTGCAGGTGATGCAGGTCAATGTTGATGCTGAAGTGGCATAAATAGCCCCTCCATCGGATAGCACGGAGTTATTCACATAGTACCCCTGGACTAGGGTTACCGTGGAGGCCTCGAAGAAGAGAGCAGCGCCTTTCTCAGCTGTGTTTTGAGTGAATCGGGAGTTGGTATCAGTGAGTAGACAGTTCGAAGCGCTGAGACACGACCCGGAATTGGCCTGAAAGGTGCAATTCGCGGACTCAAAGGAGCAGCGCTGGTCTCCCGCCGCCCACACCACACTTTCACCCTGATTCCCTGTGAAGCTGCAGTCTGTTACTCTCATTACTCCCCTTCCCGCCACCGTCCCTGTATAGGTGTGAATTATAGCGGCCGCTTTTCTTGTCCCTCGATTACGCGTGAAATTCGACTTCGACACTGTCAAAGCTCCAAGTGCGAATTCCGCATAAAGCCCGCTGCCTCCTTCCATGCATCTATTCCCTTCGAATCGAGTTCTCAGTATCAGCGAAGTCTCTGTCAGGTACAGGAAATCCAGCAAAGTAATTCCACAGCCGTGGAAATCAGCAGAGTTGTTCACGAACTCAGAGTCCACAACGAGTAAGTTCACCCTGTTGGTTTCGTTGGTCATAATGAATTCGTTCATAGATATCAGCATGGAAGCTGCGGATTTGGCGGTGTTTCGGGTGAAGGAGGTGTTGAGGACCTGCCATTCGCTGGATTGGGATAGGAGAGGCATGAAGACTAGCCCTGCACAGGAAGTTTCAGCGACGTTATCACTGATGATAGAGTCCTGAACTAGTAGGAGGGAGAGGCCTGTGACCCAGGCCACTACACTAGCGAGTCCGTGGTTGTGGGAAAAGCGAGAGGACAGTAAGGACACATGGGAGGGACGGGAGTGAGTGATCGATAGACAAACAGCTTGCAGGGAAAAAGGGTTCGAATTCCTGCTAAAAGTCAAGTTACCAAGCGCCAAATCGCTTCCAATAGAGGACTGAAGCAGTGACCCCCCCTTATTATCCTCAAAAGCCAGGCTATACATCAATACACCAGTCGTGTTTCCACCAAGCACCACCCCCGCTGAGCCATACACACATATTCCCTGTCTGAATTCCGCCCCACTCACAGTGATATTAGCTGCATCTTGCACGTGCACAAAAGACCTGCAACTTTTTGCATCGAATTCAAACATCGGAATTACCTTCGCATAAGTCTCTGGTAGCGCGGTGTATAGCGCCATTACCTGATTTAGGCCTGTCACAGTTTGCATATCGTTGTTGAGGAATGATAAGGAGGACAGGGTCAGGTTAGAGGTGGAGTTGAGGAAAAGCAGGTGAGGGGATTGGTTCTGTGAGAAATGTATATGGGAAAGAATAGTCTGAGTGCTGGGAATTGAGCCTTGGACTGCTATGGGTCCGATTGAATTTGCGAAGTTGAGGGAGAATGTGCAGTTTGAAACCTGGGTGAGGGCTGGGAAATGGAGGGAAATAGCACTGCTAATTGCACCAAAGTTAGAGACAAATGAGCAATTTCGCACAGTTGCATTGGAGAAGTGCATCGAAATGACAGCGTCGGAGACCAAATTGACGTAAAAGGTACAGTTCGAGATGGAAATTCGCTCAATATTCCGCATAGATATAAGCGCTTCGCTAGCTATGTTGTATCTGACCACAATTCCACTCAAATCCACACTTCTCACAGTGTCAAAAGTCCCCAAAGTCCCAAAGTTCCCATACACAGAGCCTAACTCATACCCATTATTGACAAACTCCACCAATCCTTTCTCATACCTCAGTACTCCACAGTCCTTTCCTCCCTCCATCAATATCACCCCTCCCTCTTTCCCTGTCACCACATTGCTAATTGTCACATTCCACATCTGTATCTCTCCACATTGCGACCAAAGCAAGGCTTTCAACTGCTGTCTGAAGTTGACTAGCGCCACACTGTTTAGTTCCAGTAGTCCTCCAGGTTGAACACTAATGAAGGTCTGAGTTGCATATCCGTCGCATAGGCTTTGACCGGCTACTTGGGAAACTGCCTCTCCACGGTCGTTGGCTAGCTGCCCATTGAGTAGGGAAGTAACGGGGCAGTAAGTGCACATTAGACAGGGGGGGAGGAGACTGTAGTCGCTGTTAAATGTGACCAAAGTGATACAAAGCGTCGAAACCACTTGAATTTGCAGGAAATTGCGGGTTAGACGAAGAACTGCAGGCCCGGATGCACAGCCAGGGAGCGGCTTTGCCTCACATAGCAGTGCTTTTATAGTAACTTTATGCTGAATCTGCACCATACTCCCTTGATTTCCCTCGAACACATGCTCCCCGTCCTGCAAATACACTGTAACTTCCCCTTGCACCTCCGTTAAGGCCTGAAAGAGTGACGAATAGAGTTGATTGCCTGGGCCTAAGGCAGTTCCGCCCACATAGACAGCAGATAGGCAGGCTCCATTGTCAAATTGGCAGTCCTGAGTGGCGCATTCAGGGTCGCAAACGCTGTTTTCCAGCTAAATAGGGGTTACGAGGACTGAAGAACAGACACAGGCGTGGGCTAGAGGCAGAAATAGCAGGGTAAACATTATTATAAGGGAAAACTGAGTTTGTTCATATAGACATCACTTAAATCCCTGAGAAATCGCTGAAATGTATATACGAAAGCGCTAGTTCTATGGAAGAATTGGGCTGATTTCTGTTTTCTTGCCCTTTCTTCGTAGAGCCACTCATATTAGGACTTCCAGGCCATATGCACAGTACCTGCTACTCAGAGTACCGGCTCATATCCAAGATCGGGGAAGGCACGTTCAGTGAAGTCTTCAAGGCGCAGAGCATCAAGACGGGCCAGTTCGTGGCTATCAAGTGCATGAAAAGTCACTTTGACTCCCTGGAGCGAGTCAATGACCTGCGAGAGATCCAGGCCTTAAGACGTCTGTCGCCTCACCCGCACATCATCAAGTTGGTGGAGATCCTGTAGTAATGGCGACACAGCGACCAGCCCACAGGCCGTCTCGCCATGGTCTTCGAACTGATGGAGCGCAACATGTACGAGTGGATAAAGGACAGGAAGCACTTCCTGCCCGAAGCCCGAGTCAAGCGACATATCTATGTACTACTGAAGGTCCTAGACCACATCCACCGCACTGGAGTCTTCCACCGCGACATCAAGCCGGAAAACATCCTTCTCAGGGACGACTCTCTGAAACTGGCGGACTTCGGGTCCTGCCGTGGCACTAACAGCAAGCAGCCCTACACTGAGTACATCTCGACTCGGTGGTACAGGCCTCCGGAGTGCTTGCTGACGGACGGCTACTATGACCTGAAGATGGATATTTGGGGAGTGGGGTGCATTTTCTTTGAAGTCATGGCGCTGCATCCGCTGTTCCCGGGTAAGAATGAACTGGATCAGGTAGCGCAGATACATAGAGTGCTAGGCACGCCCTCGGAAAGCCTACTCGTCGAGTTCCAGCGGAAGGCGAGCCACATGGAATTCAACTTCCCCCGGATGAAAGGGTCAGGCCTGGACGTGATGCTGGCACACGTATCGCCGGAAGGCCGCGAAGTAATGGCCCGCATGCTGATGTACGACTCCACCTACCGGCCTACCGCCAAAGCCCTGCTCAAGTCCGCCTACTTCAGAGACATGCGCGAGCAAGACACCTACACGAGCCAGACGCCTATCCTCCGCCCTGTGCATTTCCGCTCTTCCGAGGAAAGTGACGGCGCGGACTACTCCCGCACAGGCGTCAGCGCAGAGCCAAAGCGCGAAACCGTCCAACTGCCCGCCCTCTCCAACGCCTACATGCAGAAGTTCAAAGTCCAAAAGTCCAACGTGGAGGAGAAAAGCCGCTTTGTGAGCAAGAAGAAGTCCCTGTCGCCCTCCAAACCCTTCTACAAGTCTTACCTCTAACCCTAAATGCTTCTCCTTGGCCGCTTTCCCGCACTTCTGGCGCTGTCATAAGTGCTATTTATGACTGTCTCTGGGCGAATGCTGGCTTTACTGTTGCTTGGAGGAGCGCTGACACTTGCTCTCCCCTACAGGCCTGCTGAACAGACAATTCCACTGCAAAAGGCCCCGAAAAGCCCTGTTTCCGCACTGATCCTTACAGCCTGGGCTAATATTTCCCCAGGAACTACTCCGATTCTGCAGCTAAATCAAGCAGAAAACTCGCTTATTCGCCTACTCACCTGGGAAACTGACTCAATTCAGGCCGAAATTATGCGAAGGAAGATCAGTATTCCGATAGAAAGACGAAGAGAAGGACAGTGGAGACTATTTGCTGCAGAAATCAATACGGAAAAGACGCGAATGAGGATAAAACTATGTATTGGAGACTGTATTTTGACCTGTATCAGTCACTATATCGGAATAATTGGCCTTGGGGAGGATAAAAACTGGGAATTGAGGACTGGAAATGGCATAGAGGGGGCAAAAGTGCAGTTTGAGCGTAGTTTCGAGGCTGAAATTGCCTTAATTCTGCTAGAAAGGCAGGAAAACTGCTCTAAACCCCTGGAAATACGGCAAATTACCACCATAACCGAGCCAAATGAGTCCACTGAGACCGATTTAGGCCAATGGTTGTTCCATTTCCCCTCCAAATCCACAGATTTCACCCTCACTTTATGGCTAAATCTCTCGAAATACCCCTACTTCCGCCTCATTCTGGAGAGCGAATTTAGCTTTCTGGAAGCAATTTTCGCAGTTCGCACAGAATCAGAGTTTTTAATGTGCATTTCACAGGCAAAGTGCCGAATTGTGCCTATGGATGTACAGGGCGAGTGGCAGTTTCTGAGTGTTTCTATAGGTAAGAACTACCAAATCTGTATGGCAGGTAGGGACTGTGGGACTCTGCCTTTGCAAATTGAGGTTAGAAGCGCGATTTTCACTATATCGGAAGGGACAAAGTATGCAGATTTTCGTTTTTATGCAGGATTTCGTGATATTTTCCCTGTATTTATGGACTTTCAAGGGCGATTTCTAGGGAACAGCCTGGCTCCTAGACAATTACAGCCCTCTCATACGACCAAATTCGCCTATACTCGGTTGATATCCAGCGATACAGTGCAATTCGTGACTTTATACAATAACAACCAAGCCACTCTGTATATCGACTTTACTATCAGCTTTATATCAGGATTAGGGGTCTATAACCTTGCAGTCCACCGCCCATACCCTTCTTGCAGTCTTTTGAGTATATCTTCCACCACTGCCACTACCTTTAACCGCATATACAGCAGTGATATAGCGGCAGGGGCGTGTGGAGGTCTGCAGGGAGCGCTGACTATAGAGATTACAGGGAAGACTGGTAGCTTCCAGTACAGTTTGGATGTGGTGATTGTGTGTGGAGATAGTGGAAGTGGCTGTTTCTGTCCCATTGGCTCCTACCCGAACCCTGCAGTAAGCACTTGCGCTGTGTGTCCTTTAGGCTCGTATGAGTGTGCAAATTACCAAGTACTGGGCTGTGTCTCTGCTTACCTGGCTGCAAGTACAGTCCCAGGCTCCTTTTCCTGTCTTCCCTGCCCTTCCTCCCAGGGACTCAGCACAGTTACGGGTCTCTGTGTGACCTGCGACCCGACCTGCCAGGCCTGCACACTGCCCAGCGACCCTACAAAGTGCTCAGTGTGCTACCCCAATGCAGTGCTAACTGCCACACCGCCTGCAAGCTGTGTGTGCATCCCAGGCTATTTCGCTTTTCCTACTATGGCTCAATGCAATTCGTGCGACTTATCATGTGCGCAGTGTACAGGCGTTGGGGTGAACCTATGTACAGGGTGTTGGCCGGGAGCTGTGCTTGTTGCGGGAATAAGTCCCGGGACTTGCCAGTGTTCCCCTGTATCCAGCGCCCTGCCTTATAGTTGCTTATGTGCGAACACCTGTCTAGTCTGCACTGGGCCTAGTCCTAACGGGTGCACTCGCTGTAAATCGAATGCGGGGCTGCAAGGAACTGCTCCCAGTGCTTGTGCTTGTTTGAGTGGCTTTTTCCAGTTCCCAGATGCTTCGAATTGCCTGGCCTGCAGCAACCAGTGTCTGACTTGCACAGGCAGTCTGTCCACTCAGTGCACAAAGTGTAAGTCTGGGGCTATGCTGAGTGCACAGCTTTCAGGGACTTGCGTCTGCTCCCCAGGCTTCTACCCCTATCCTGACCCTTCCTCTTGCCTGCCCTGTGCAAGTCACTGCGCCACCTGCCTTTCCCCTAGTCAGTGTCTCACCTGTTGCCCTGGAGCTTCGCTATCCTCCGCCAACCAATGTCTGTGTCTATCCAGCTACTTCCCTAGTCCGGATGCCAGCCACTGTTCTCGCTGTTATGCGCTTTGCAGTACCTGTTCGAATGGGTCTACTTGTGATTCGTGTATTTCCAACTCAGTCCTGTTGAGTGCGATTTGTGTCTGTATCGACGGGTATTTCCTATCTTCGCAGTTAGAAACATGTCAAAAGTGTAAATTCGGGTGCTCGATTTGCACCTCATTTACCTGCATTCAGTGTGTTTCCGGCTTATTGCTATACGATGATAGCTGCGTGAGTGAATGTCCAAACGGCTATTCCGCCCTGGATACCCTTTCCTGTCAGTCCATCCAAGCCATCCCCCCTGTTCCCTCCCTATCCCTGCCTTCCTCCACCTCCCTAGCAGTAGACTTCAGCAAGCCTATGAACTGCTCCCTTACCAGTACCGACATTATCGTGGATATACAAGACCCGCTGCTAGGGCCTGTGGGTGTCACCTGGACCGACCCGTATTTCCCCACTTTGGAACGACTAACTGTCGATATTACCATTGACACGACCTATATCCAGGCAGGGACGAAGTTGTACCTGACCTTCCTAGTCCCAGCGAAGGTGACTGATGTATATGGAGTGGCGGTGGAAATCGGGACTTTGCAGGCGGATATGAAGCCTTATGGTAGTGCGCCGTATAACAAATCCAGCACTTCACTGGTCGATACAGAGGTAGGAACGGCCACTTCTACAGGCTCTAAAGCCGCTATTTCAGTCGGCCTTGCCTCTTCCTTGTTAGCAGGCAACCCTCTCAGCTTCATGCAAGTCTTCAACCAAATGCAACTCCTTTCCTACCTGTCCATGTCCAAAATGTCCCTTCCCCAGGACTTCGCCAGCACTCTCGCAGCCCTCAACGTCCAAGGCATGTTCCCCTCCGTCTTTTCCCCTAGCAGCGGAGTGCCCAGTCTCACTCCTCCCCAGTATATGCAGGACTTCGGCCTAGAGACCTGTGCCTTTCTGTCCAATATTACCACTATGTTAATGGTGTTAATGGGGCAAGTGGTGGTTTGTGCAGGGCTAATGGTCGCAGTTAATGTGAAAAACAGGCGAATTGCCACTATGGCTCGGAGACAACTAGGGAAGGTGAAGTGGGCGGCAGTGGTGCAGACCTGGCTTACGATATACCTGGATGTAGGGGTGTTCAGCCTCATACAGCTGCGCTACCCCAGGGACTCTTTTCCTGATATTTACCTGGGAATCAGCTATATTTTCGCTTTATTGGCAGCCTGTTTATTTGCCGCGACGCCCGTTTTCCTCCTCATTTTCACTTATTGGAACATCAATCGGTTCACTAGTCGCTCCGACTCACTATTCAACGCCCACTGGGGCGTCCTTTACCAGCCTTTCCGCCTAAGTGACCGGCTACTTCTCTTCATCTGGTACCCCTTATTTGCCATTCGCCGCTTTGCACTGGGCACTTCCCTCGTCCTAGCCGCTGACTTCCCCTCCTTTGTCGCCTTTTTCAACACATCCATCGCAGGACTGGTAACATCCACCCAGATCTTCGTATATATCGCGTTAATCCGGCCCTACGAGTCCAAATTCGACCAAATAGAAGCACTATTGATCGAAGGATTTACGTTTTTAGGGTACTTTTTGGCCTGTTTACTGCATATTAGGGTGGATTTCGGCCAGTTTGAGGCCGGGGCAGTGTGGTGTATTCGAGTAGCAGTCCTGGTTACTGTGGCTTTGGCTGTGGCGAGGACGCTTGTTTCGCTGAGAATGTGCATGAAGTGGCTGCATAAGAAGAAACACGTGGCTTTTAAGTATCAGATGGAGGCGTCTCGGTCAGTTACGAGCGGAGAAAACCTAAACAGAGACGAAGTTGAAGGAATTATCGATACTAAAGGCCCTTTTTAGCGTCTTTTTCAGTCTTTTCGCTGAATTTCCCTCTTAATTGGGCCATTTCCTTGCTTCCCAGCGGCCTACGGCAGGGCAATAATGGTGATTTGCGACGACAGAGTGCTGCTGGCGTATGACTGCTCGGGCTCCACAGGTCATGACAAGTACTACTACGGACTGATAAAGCAGCTACTAGCGCAGCACCCCACAGCTGAAGTCCTGGCTTGGGATGACAAGGTCGTGGAAGTGCCTCAAGCGGCCTTTACCAACGATAGCTACCCTCGGGCCGGGGACGGCACCTGTCCCAGCGTGATCTGTCCCTACATCCTCCGCACTCAATTCGCAGGCCACTTGATAATCCTGACTGACGGCGAAGTGGACAACAGCGAAGTGGACAAACTGGACCGAGACATCAGTCGCCTGCACATCGCATTCACCCGTGTCACCGCCCACTTCGTCAAAATCGGCAGAGGCGTATTCAACGTGGCTGTAACTGCGCCCTTCACTAGGAACTGTCCACATGAGATAATCCACCATGTGCAAGGCTTGGCGCAGGCGCAGTTGGCAGTCACTGAGGAAGACTTCGGGTCGCTGAGTCTGTTGGACTCCTTGCAGACGCAGGAGGAGTTCTTTGGAGTGTATGAGGCGCTGGAGAGGGCGGTGGTGGCGAGGACGATGCGCAGGGAAAAGGACACTGCGCTGCATGATAAAATCACCAGAATGCAGAAGAGAGTGACGGCGAATCGCAGTAAGTCGGCTTCCGCTATAGCTTCTGCATCTGTGGAAGCACTTGTGGACGCACTGGGGAGAAAGCAGGAACTGCAAGCCCTCGCCGCTGCCAAGCGCATAACCTCTGAGTACTACACCAAGTCCGAAGACCCGTTTTCCTTCGGCAACGCTGTGTCCCGCCTACTCAGTTTCTGTGGAGGGGCACTGCGCACTGTGGCCAACCACTCAGATATAGCCAGCAACAGGGCCAGAGCAGCTATTGAAGTGCCTTCGGCAGAGCTGCCCGATGAGCCAGTTACCGACTTCGAAGACCCAATAATGCTAGACGCAGATGCCCCCGCCCTGATGATAAAGCAAGGAACCCCCCTCCTGGAAGCACTCAATTCCAAGCCCAAGCTGCTGGAAAGAGTGCTAAACAACCCCTTGGCCGGCATTTACTGCCTCATGGACGGCATCCAGCAGCGCCTAGACCACCCCATCGGCGCCAACTTCTACGGCCAAACCCACATCAACCTCTCTCCAATGACGCGGGAGCCGCTGCTGGACATAGTGGTTTTCGGTCAAAGTGAGGAGTCCCGGAAGTACACCAACAGGACAATGGCAAGGATCCTGTCCAAGCAAGGACTCAAACTGGGCAATATGGACCTGTGGTTCGCTGTCTTCCTCGAGGCAATCGAGCGGACTCCGTACCTTACCGACATCTTAGAAGCTGCTAAGGACCATATGCGATGGCGGCTTATGACTCAGCAGACTTATGCCTCTCTGACAGGACTGTCGCAGTATGTGTCAACTCGAATGCCGCTGGGAGCCTGCTGTTGGTACGTCATTACTCACTCCATAGCGCGTGACCCTGACCTGCCTTCAAGCACTGACACTACCAGAGTGCATGCGGACTATATCGACCAGTTCGTGAAGTTGTGCGAAATCGCAGATTATCGAGTCCCGGAAAAGGCACTAAAGCACGCACAGCGACTGGCAGCGCTTTTCAGTCTATTGGCAGTCACGAAGAGAGAGGGAAAGGCAGGGTTTTCCTCCCAGCGTCTATTGGAACTGGCAGTGCAGGCGCTCTATCAAGGGTCGGTTGAGGTGGGGAGAGGGATGTTCTTCCCTGTGGACGGCCCTGCCACCGCAGATATGGTGGACAGGGCCAGGGAGTCGATAGGGCGAGTGGCAGGTCCTGCAGTCAAGAAGCTTAGCCTGGAAGAGCTGGTAGCACTCGCAGGAATGGTCAATCGAAGCCTATCCGCAGTGGATATCAGTCTTCCCACTAACTTCACAGCCCCTCCCCTGCCTCCCTTCAAAGAAGGCTGGGTCCACCTTCGCGCCTGTCCCAGTCTACCCGTCCTTATCTGTCCGCTGACCTGCAGGCCCTACTACCACGTCCAAACCCAGGTCGGGTCCCGCGTTATCACTGAGACTTGGTTGCAGGCTGCGACTCGCTACTTCTCTTCCCCGCTTTTCTGTGATAAGAAGCTGTTTGGACGGCTGGTCTGCAGGCTGAATCGATACCCGACGGAGGAGGAACTGGCAACTGCTCTGTTCAGCTACTATGTTGAAAGGAAGAAGGCGCAGGTGTTGCCGAGGCACTTCCTGGACTATATCAGCAGCACGTTGAATGACTATAAGGAAGTGATGGAGACTGTAAGTGCGCAAGAATTCAAGACGAGATATGCAAATGCACTGCGCATAAAAGACAGAGTGCGAATCGAAGCTAGGTAGACGTAAGGGAAATACACTAGCCCTGCTATCCCCGCCAGTCTATCCGCCGATATCAGGTCTTTAGCTAGCGCTAGAAGGGATAAAATAGGGAACACTGAGCTGAGTCAAGACCCTGGCTTCTCTGAATACCGTCCAGCGCATACATACCGAACCACCTACGCAGGACTCAGCAACCAGGGCGCCACCTGCTACATGAACAGTCTGCTCCAAACCCTATTCATGACTCAGGAACTGCGCAAACGCCTGTATCTCTGGCAATTCGAGGAGAAGCCAGGGCTAGGGCAGGAAGAGAGCATACCGTATCAGCTGCAGGAACTCTTTGGGAGACTGCAGCTCACGCAGCGAAGTGCGGTGGATACGAAGGGACTCATTAGGAGCTTTAGGTGGGATTCGATGGAGACTTTCATTCAGAATGATGTCCAAGAGTTCTGCCGAGTCTTATTCGACGCAATCGAGCGGTCCGCCCCCAGTTCCTCCCTCATTTCCTCCCTATTCCAAGGCCTCCTCCTCGACTACGTCCACTGCCAATCCTGCCACCGGGAGTCCCACCGCGAGGACCAGTTCCTCGACCTCTCCCTAGCAATCCGCAGCCACAGCGACCAAACTACCTACGACTCCCTAGAAAAGGCCTTAGAGGCCTTTATTCGGCCTGAGACTCTCACAGGGTCGAATCAGTACTATTGCTCGGTATGCGACCGGAAGACTGATGCGATTAAGGGACTGCGGTTTCGGGCGTTTCCGCAAATAGTGATGATTCAGCTGAAGAGGTTTGACTTGGATATGGAGACTATGAGGAGGAGGAAGCTTGAGGACTATGTGGAATTCCCACTGGAGATAGACTTGGGGAAGTATGTCGTTGGGAAGTGGAGAAGTCGTAGGGGGAAGGAGGGGGGGATGGAGGGGAAAGAGAGGGCGAGAATGGCCTATGTTATTAACCCGCTTTTCCGTCCTCTCCACCCCGGCTCCGACCACAGTTCTCTCTCCCCTGCTTCCCTGCCTCCATCTCCCAGCCTTTACTCCCTCTACTCCGTCCTCGTCCACTCCGGCTCTGTGGCAGGCGGCCACTACTACGCCTACATCAAGTCCTTCGAAGACAGCCACTGGTACCGCTTCAACGACTCCCAAGTCACCAAAGCCTCCGAAGCAGACCTGAAGTCGACCTATGGCGGGAAGGACGGCACTGCATATTTACTGGTGTATGAGCTCAAAGGGGAGGAGGGGGGGAGGGTGGAGGACTGGGAGGTGCCTGAGGCAGTTAGGAGAGTGGTGGAGGAAGAGAAGAGGAAGGGGAAGGAGGTACGGAGGGAGGCGTTGGCGAGGGCCAGACTGGTCACTGTCCGCTTCTACTACAAAGGCCAGGAAAAGACCCTGGAAATGCCTTGCACTCAGTCCGTTTCCTCTCTACTGCCCTCTGTCCAGGCTCAATTCCACATAGCAGCGGAAATTCGACTGAGGAAATACCAGTCTTTTCACGGCACAGCGACTGATGTGCTGAAGGACACTGATACACTGGAGGGAGTGGGCCTGGGGTATGGAGCGCTCCTGGTGGAGGAAAAGGGAGAAAACGGCGTCTTTGTGGAGTTCAAAAAGGGAGATTTCCAGTTGAAAGTGGCTCCGTGGACAGAGGAAACCTGCAATTCGCCTCTCCTCACCTACTCAGAAAAGACCTCCAGTCCCCTCCTCTTCCCCACCAATCTCTCCACTCTCTGGGCCTCCGTCCTCTCCCAGCTCCACCTCTCTCTATACCCCGCCTCCCCCTCTATTCTAGTCCAGTGCAGGACATATACAGGACTGAACCTAGCGCTTTTAAGCGACAGACCCGACTTAGCGACTGTGACAGTGGGCGAGTTGCATATAAGCGAAAGCTGGGTACTGCTAGTTGAGCCCTGGGAACCCACAATTGATCAGAAACTCTCGAAATGGGCATTAGAAATCCAAATGGACACTTATAGAGCAGAAATCAGATTTAACGCTATAGGTGAGGGAGAAGGCCGGAATTTGAGAGAATTGCGACTCAGAGTTTTGCTGGATTTGCGGAAAAGCATAGGAGATTTGAAGCTTGCAGTGGCGGAAACCATTCAAAAAGACGCCAGTTCCTTCATCATGCGGAAAGGCCTGTCTCGACTGGGCGGGGAACTGAAGGACCTGTCGCTGTCGCTAGGGCAGGCAGGCCTTTCCCTCACTGCGGCTGTATACATAGAAAGCGGACTGCCCCTGCCTGTGGACCATGTTCGAGTGTATGTCAGTTTGATAGCGCCGCCTAGTGGTCGATTGGGCTCTACTGCAGTGACCTCTATATGGGAAATCTGCCAATTAGCAGTGCATTGGACTACTCCCATTTCCACTATGAAGGATATGGTAGTATCAGCCAGTCGCAAGTACTACCCTACGCTCCTTCTCCCTGAAAGCCGCCTTTTCCTGAGGAATTTAGCTCAAAACAGGCCTGGCGCTGTCCTTTTAGCCACAGATTCAATAGCTACAGGACCTTTGGAGAGCGAAAAAGCTATAGGAATGCATGTAGTTGAGGAGGAAGCAGGGGAGTGGAGACCGAATATGACGATTATAGGGGTGAAAATGTGGAGAGAAGAGGAAGGACTAGGCCAAATCCGGTATTTCGCAGTGGAAAAAGCCTGGAATTTGCTCGAATTAGGCGATTTCCTCTCCAATCTGCACTCAATTCCGCTTTCCAGCCTAATTCTGCAGGTAGTTGCCTCTCCCGCCCTGTTCCAACTGACAGACCTGCTCACAGAGCCCTGGCTCTGCCCCCACACAGCCCCCCTCGGTCCTATAAGTCTGGGCCAGGACTCGCTCCTTATAGTGAGGGACAAGAAACAGGCTATAAAATTCGATTTTACGGCTTTAGCGCGCCCGGAAAGACCCTTAGTTATACGACTAAAAGGCGAAAAATAGCATAAAAAGGCCTAAAATTGACACTTCTGCAGAAATTACCGAATTTTCCCTATGAATTAGTCGCATTTTCTCTGAATTTCTGCGTAAATTAAAGCTATCTAGGATCTTTTTTTGCCTAATGTGACTAAGCGACTGTACAAGTCGTGTTCTTCCTGTGTTAGGGACTTGGGCATGCAAAACAGCACAGTAACGCAGTGGTCTCCTTGGATATTTCCCTTCCTCAGTCCAAAGCCCCTAATTCTGACCCTAGTTCCATGCAAAATCCCCGGATTTACCGCCACTTCCTTCACTCCATGTATAGTGTCCACCTCCAAAGTAGTGCCCAGCACTGCCTCCGCCACCGAAATGTGCACTTTACTGATAATATCGATCCCAACGCGTTTGAAAAGGGTGTCCGATTTGAGCTTTAGAGAGAAAATCAGGTCTCCAGGCTCACCATTGGTAGAGGAATGGTGACCTTTGTGCTTGAGACGGAGCTTTGATCCCTCCATAGTCCCAGCAGGAATATGCACCGTTTCCACCTCCTCCCCTCCCACCAATCCCTCCCCTTGGCAGGCCGGACAGGGCTTAGTCACAGTGCTTCCTGAGCCAAAGCACTGCTCACAACCCACAAAGGCCCGCTTGTAGCGTAGTCGCCCATAGCCCTGGCAGGAGGAGCAGCGACTCATGCGGCCTTGGCTGATAGTGCGTGCGCCTTTGCATAGACTGCAGAGAGATTTGCGAGTGATTTTGACAGGCTTGGTGTTGCCTTTGGCAGTTTCTGCTAGGGACACTGAAAGGACCATGTGGATGTCTCTGCCTTTTCTCTGGACTTTGGACTGGAAGTCGTGCATCCACATGTCGAAGTCCTTCCACTGGTCCTGCCAGTCGGCTTCCTCCCTCTGCCAGGTCTTTTCTGCCTTTGGACTAGCTGGATTTGCCGGTTCCTCCTCGAGCGTTTCCCCCGCTAAGAGCTTTTCGTAGGCTCTAGATAGCAGTTACTCTTTGATTTCTTTGAATTTGGAGTGGGCGGTGGGACTGGGGTTCACGTCAGGGTGGTGCAGTCGGGCCAGGGCGAAGTAGGCGGACTTGATTTGCTGGTCTGAGGAGCCGGGAGCGATGCCCAGGACTCTGATTAGAAAGACCGCGGTAGGCAGTGCCAGAGGAAATGAGTCTGTGCAGGCAGAAAGCCGCTATGCCTCTCATATTCTAGTCACTAGAGTTCACTATTAGCACACTTCGAAGCCTTTTATATGGATTTCCGTCGCTTCTATTCCCTCGGAAAAGTGGAAATCGCTTGTCGGCAGCCTCATCCCTCCAAATTCCCCGAATTCCAAAGTGCCTGGACTTACTAGGCTGGAGGAGTGGACTGGCAGGGCTCTTAGCAGGGGAATATCTCGATTTTACGACATGTTCTCGAGGTTGGATTAGAGACTTAGGGGAAATTTCCTAATCGCGGGAGGAAATTTGCCTGGAAGAGGCAAATTTGGTGGTTTCTAACTAAGCAGTGCTTCCCTTCGTAAGGTTGTAGGAGACTTTCGGCTAAAATCAAGCGAAAAGTCTTCTTACTGCGCTTCTTTCGGCTTTTCAGTCTTCAAACTTCCCATCTCCCTGCGAAACCAGCTAATTGGAATGTCTATAAGTGGCTTTAGACTACTCCTTTTGGCCGAAGTCTTCAGGCCGGACTGGATTTCTCTCAGTGGCGCCCGGTCCCGTGGCAAAAGTGGACACACAGTTGCCCGCGGCATCACACATACAGTCCATGGGCGTGCAGTCAGAGCTGGTGCAGGGCACTGCTGGACAGTTCTGGGCGCTGGCGAGCACCAGGAGGACGAGGATCGGTACCCAGGAAACCATTATTTCAACAGGGGATAGAAGATGGGAGAGTGGTGGGTAGTGGCTGGAAGGGAGTTCAAATTGGAGATATTTGAAGGAGAAAATAGGCTGAAATGTGCCTTGTGTAATCGTAAAAGCGAAAAACACTGAGAAATTGCTAAATTTCCCCTATTTCCAGAGTTATTTTACGTGCAAACTGATTGTTTTCCCTTCAATTCCCTTCGCAATCGGCATTTAGTGCTAAATTCGTCCTATAATATGCATATAGATTGGACTTTCGTCTTTCTTTCCCGAAACTCCTGCCAAACCTTCCTTGCACTGGCCGCCATTTCCACCACTCCCACTAGTGCACCCAGTCCCACTCCGCCCACTATTATACCCACTCCCAATAGAGAAATATACCTGCCAGCCGTCTCGCCTATAGGCAGGACGAAGGCACAGCACACTAACATCACTGAGCAGGTGGTGGCCTCTTGCAGGCCTGCAGAGACTTGGGCGGAGAGGGAGAGGTAGGGTCTGTACAGGGAGAAGTGGAGGGAAAGGAGGCAGGCGGAGGAGGCAATTAGGCCGGCTTGGAGGTAGGGGTAGTCAAAGGTGAATACAAGTACTAGGGCGTATAGCAGTCGGCGGGCTAGAAAGGGCACATAAGTGCCTATAGCGGGCAAACCCTTCTGGATATCAAACTCGTCTATTAAGGTGCCGTATTGCTCCTTGAACTTCTTCTCGTCCTTCTTTATCTCGACCCTATGCTTCCATAAGAACAATGGCAGCCAAACGGCCGCAGCACCCATTAGTCCTGCCCCCAGTATACCTAGCAGCACATTCAAACAGCCATAGGCTGAGACTAGTAGTAATGAGGGAGATTTCGCCTGTAATAATCCTGCGTATGTAGCAGTCATATAAGCCTGAATAAGCAAACGGAGGACTCCGTTCCATCTGATACCTAGCCAGAGTTTTGCAATGAAGTGGCGGTAAGAAGGGAGTTGAGAGGCCCAGAAGAGACACAGAGAGTAGAGAACTCCGCCTATTATGGGGATGAGGAACTGACTGATGTTAGGGAGGAAAAGAGAGGTAGTGGGACCGTTTTCCTGGATATAGGCCGAATTTTGAGCCTCTGATACTGCTGGATCTTCGATATAATCAAAAGGATTAGGAAAAATGTCCAGCAGGTTTAGTCCCAACAGTACATTTCTCAGTAAGTCTGTAATGGGGAAATTGGCCAGTGGTAAATACGCAAGCAGTTCAAAGGTGTTAAAAAAGCCCCACAGGCTTCCAAGTCTCCCTGTCACCAGGCCTGCCACCAGCACCACAGACCCTGCCGCCTGCACAGCAGCCTGTACCTGCGAAGTCCCAGTACTAGGGGAAGTAACAGCTGCTTCCCAGTCTAAAGGAGTTTCCATCACTTTCGTCTGCAGCACTCCGCCCTCTGTATTATGTATAGAACCAGGCTCTATGAAGGTCACAATTAGCGACCCGCGGAATGAACTCGCATGTTCGGACTGAAAATTAACTATTCGTATGGGAATCCGTTGGAATGTCTCGTAGGTCCCAAATATCCATTTGCAAGGCCTATATAAATGATCCTCCTCCGACACCGTTTCCAGCTTTACATCTTTTTCCTGTAAAGGAGCGGATAGAAAAGAGGTGAAATTTAAGGTGATTTCTCTATTCTTTAGTCGAGTTGCATCCAAGGAACAGGTGAATTCCGCCACAGTGCATATCCCTTTAGTCAGAAAATAGCCAGTTTGGCAATGAAAGCACTCGCTATTTGAGCAAGCGAGACAGGGATATTCACAGGGCTTGCAAATGCCGTCTTTCTCATTAAAGCCTCGATTACACGTGCAAATAGACGAAGAAAAGGAACTATTGATCTGGCATGCCAGACAATTAAGGGATGTGCACATAGCACATAGAGAAGGACATATGAGACAGTGGCTGGATGCGGGGTCTATGTAATGGCCTGATGGACAGGCGCAGGGAGCTGGCGGAGGGGCAGATAGGTATTCGTCTGCACGACACAGCGTACATTGGTCTTCACCAGGTCCTTGGCACCCTCCGCACCGAGCATTGCACGGCGCACACTCCGGATTTCCAAAACTCGGGACATTCAGATAGTACCCAACATCACAGAAACACTGATTAGTATATGGAGAAATAGAAGCGTGGGTGATACAGTGCAAGCAAGGGTAGACTGAGAAGTCTCGACATAGGGCGCAAAGCCGGTCTGCACATAAGTTGCAGTCTGCTGTGCGCACACAGCCAGTACTGCAGACGCTTGGACAGGAAATGCACTGGTTTTCTTGGGAATAGGATAGAGCGGGGCAGAGATTCAGTGGATTTCCTAGAATTGACACCTGGGATAGTGTATATGGATATATCTTCAGATCCGATATAAACCCTGTAAATCCGTTATTCCCGTTCAAATCTGCACCTAAAACTGTATATGACGGCGCGAAATCCAAATAAATATTCCCTAACACATAAAAGGGAGAATTCCCAGAACTCGTATACAGCCTTATATTCGACGACCCGAAAAGGTCGAACTCTACAGTGACTGTAATCCAAGCCCAGTGATTAAGTGTCCATGCGGCTATATCCTTACTTCCAATCGTTGGAAAGCCTCCAGTGAAGTAGATACGTCCAGGAGAGGTGGATTTGAGGCTGATAGTGGACTGGCGCTGCAGACCGATCTAAGTGCGGGTTACGCCTTTGGTGAATAGGGTTGAGGTTTGGAGAATTTCGGGGTTGAACCATAGTTGTAGGGAAAAGCTGGTTCCTAGTAGCAAATAGCCGCTTGGCCGGGCTTCGTTGTAGCCAATCTTTAAGTACTGCTGGCCGTTGAAGTGGTATCCGCGGTCCTTTGCAGGGACAGGAGCGGTGGGGTCTACGCCTACATCGCAGTTCCCAGAGCGACCGCAGTACACAGCTAATAGATTGGCTTGGTCCTGTAGAGAGCTTCCAATGTAGTCCAAAGGAAGGGAAACTGCTAGACTTGGAGTTCCTTGGCACTGGCCAGAGAGAGGAGTGAAGCCTGTAGGACAGGTGGAGAGACACAGTCCTGGGTTATTGGGTTGTTTATACAGGCTTGCTTGACAACTGTTGCACTCCCATATTCGTGGACCGTGGCAAGAAGCACAGGACTTGTGACAGCCTATATATTTCTTACGCACACAAGTATCTGTGTCTATTAGTGTACATGTATGAGTGCAGGTGAGACAATGGTCATAGCCAGCTCCAGTGCACCCATTGCAGCAGCTATGACAGCGCTGGCACTGTGCATATGAGTCGAGGTAGTAGCCGTAGTCAGATAAATCACATGCGTCCGGTGAGATGCAATGCACACACCCAGGCATACAGTAGTCCTTTATGCCGATATACTGGGTATTTGCTTGAACTGTGTCAAAGCAGGTGCCAGAAAACAACCTCACATTTCGAATATATCCAGCGATACTGCAGTAGTCAGGGTCTCCTACATAGATAGTAGAGCCTGTGAAAGGGAGGATTCCGCCTGGAGCTGTGGCAGTAACACAGCTCAGTGCCATATTTCCCCATAGTCCAATACACAAAACTGCTTT
>Ga0247837_1004382_pt1 | contig 22714 bp, 17 predicted proteins | sample LaCtaG_2_FD_187115 | JGI IMG/M metagenome (GOLD analysis project Ga0247837, IMG submission 187115) | Freshwater microbial communities from meromictic Lake La Cruz, Castile-La Mancha, Spain - LaCruzMarch2015_14.5m | ecosystem: Environmental > Aquatic > Freshwater > Lake | place: Spain: Castile-La...
TTGGCTACCGGTTGCGCACTCGTGGGGGAATCTTCAGCGAAGGAAGCTGATTCGGGGGCCGTATTCAAATCGTCCTGAGAGTTGATCAATCCTTCCAAGGCAACAAGATGTTCCGATACGTCTTGCTCATTTGAGCTTTCGAGACAATCTAGCAACCCTTTTAAACGATCCGTTGCTTTCAGGAGAGTATTAATAACCAGGCTGGTTGGTCGCATTTCGTTATTGCGAAGCCGGTTCAACACCTCTTCGCCACGATGTGCAAGGCTTTCGAGTACTTCAAACCCCAAGAATCCAGCTGCCCCTTTGATGGAATGGATTGCGCGGAAAACTTGGTTAACCAAGGCCGCATCGACACCATCCTGTTGAGATTCGAGCGTTAAAAGCTGGCTCTCCACATCGGAAAGATGCTCCTGCGACTCAACAATGAAATCCTTGATTAGCTCGTCTTCTTCGATTGTCATTCAAATCGCCTTACCTTCTATAGATTGGAGCCCGGTTCGATGCGAACGATTTAGGAGATGTAATCCAGACCGCCAAGTTTGCCCAAACTATATGCATCGCATAACCGAATCACACAAGTGATTTCAAATTCAAAAGAATCGGCAGAAGGGTTTGAATGGTTTCGACCGAGATGAAACGAGGGCCATGATCGTTTTGAAGACTCCTGCTCAATTCAAAATTGAGCAAACTGCTCAAATCTGGTCTTCGACTCGTTGTGTTAGATATGACGATGTTCCGACTTGTGTACAGGTTTTCCTTAAGTCGATTGTTGTAGAACGTAGAGAAACCCTGTGTTTGCTGATTGGAGATCGACCGAATATCCAGGTAAGTTTCGCATGCGGAATTCCCACCACTCATAGCGTGATGGCTGCTACCCTGCCTGTGTTTGCTAGAAATAGGATATCGAGTTACATCACTGGTCGAGTCTCTAGGCGAGGTAGACGATGAATCAAATGGTTTCAGTAAAAGAAGCTGCACAATATCTTGGGGTAAGCTCATCTACCTTTAAGAGGGTTTGTGATAAGTACGCGTTTCCGCTGCACAGGACGGCAGGCGGCCATCGAAGAATCAGCCGTGCAGATTTAGACCAAGCATACAGCCTTCTCTGGAATGGTTCCCGTAAGAAGTGCGTTTCAATGGCCCCCTCGGATGCGGATGGAACGCAAGAGATGGTCAACCAACTACTTGACCGAAACAGTGAAGGAATCATCTCGACGATTTTCGAGCAGATGGAATCGCCGGACCAGTTATCGTATGTCCTTGAAAACACTCTGATACCCGCATTATGGAGTATTGGTGAATTGTGGCGTGCTCGTCAGCTAGAGGTCTACCAAGAACACATTTGCAGCAGCACGGTTTGCACCGTCCTAGACCAGCTGTTGTGTCGACTACCAAAAGTCGAAGCGGAGTCGAGCCTTGCTATTGGAGGGTCTTTTGAAGGAAACTTGGATTCGATTGCGTCCAAATTTGTATGCTTAGTGCTGAAGTCAATTGGAATGAGGTCTATTGATTTAGGATGCAATCTACCGGTAGCGTCCATTGTCAAAGCTACTTCGGATCTACAACCTACTTTCGTTTGGATTTGCCACACCCATGTTGAGAATCCGAATAGCATTCTTGAGAATCATCGAAAGTTAAGGCAATCGCTTGCCAGTTCTGTCAAGGTGGTGATCGGAGGAGGCGGATTATCCCCAGCGCTACGAAGGTCGCTCTTCGAATGCGTGTATTTTGAATCGATGACCTTGTTGGTAGACGCAATCAAGGCCGATGCGTTTGGCACAAATTGCTACCGTTTGCATAAATCGACCGTTTGAAAATAGGTTGCAGAAAGATCGCCCCAGCCACATCCGACGAAGCTTCTGATCGGAGCACTAACCGCTTCGGCAATTTTGCGGATGGCTTAGCTAAGGTCACGAGCTTGAAAGCAATGCCGACCCCATCGTGACCCCAGGGGCAGGCAACGTGCTATGACCTCTCAAATAAATGTCGATGGTTCTGGCTGCGCCACGACCTTCGTTGATCGCCCAGACCACCAAGGATTGGCCGCGTCGGCAGTCGCCGGCGGCGAAAACACCTGGAATATTTGTTTCAAACTTGCCGTGATCCGCTTTGTAGTTGCTGCGAGTATCCGTCTCAATCCCTAGAATTTCCGAGACATAGTGTTCGGGTCCAAGGAAGCCCATCGCCAGCAAAACTAGATCTGCACCGATGATCTCCTCGCTGCCCGGAATTTCTTCCATGGTCATACGGCCATCTTTCTTTACCCATTGAACGCGGATGGTCTTGATGCCCGTAACGTTTCCATGGCCGTCGTCTATAAATTCTTTGCTAAGAATGCAATACTCGCGTGGATCATGACCAAATTTCTGTTCAGCTTCTTCATGTCCATAATCGACGCGGAAAATTCTAGGCCATTGTGGCCATGGATTGTCAGAGGCCCGGTCTTGCGGTGGCTTATCTAACAATTCAAAGTTAACTAGCTGTGTGCAACCATGTCGAAGGCTTGTGCCAATACAGTCACAGCCAGTGTCGCCACCACCGATCACCACCACGCGTTTGCCCTTCGCAGAAATAAACTTATTGTCTGCGTGTTGGCTATCGAGCAGACTCGATGTATTGGCCGTAAGGAACTCCATGGCAAAGTGGACTCCCTTCAGGGCGCGACCAGGAATTGGTAAATCTCTGGGTTTTGTTGCTCCAGTCGACAAAAGCACAGCATGGTTCTCTGCCATGAGTTGTTTGGGGTCCACGTTACGACCAACGTCCGCTCCGGTAACAAACTTCACTCCTTCTGCTGCCATCAAATCAAGTCTTCGTTGCACCACCCCTTTATCGAGTTTCATATTGGGGATGCCGTAGGTCAATAAGCCACCAATCCGATCTGACCTTTCATAGACCGTAACCGAGTGACCTACTTTGTTCAATTGATCTGCAGCGGCAAGGCCCGCTGGTCCACCGCCGATGATTGCAACGCTTTTACCGGAACGTTCCTTGGGTGGATTCGCAGTTACCCAACCTTCGTGAAAGGCCTTATCGATAATGGAGACTTCGATGTTCTTGATCGTCACCGGTGGATTGGTGATACCCAGCACACAGGCTCCTTCGCACGGTGCTGGACAGACTCGCCCAGTGAACTCGGGGAAGTTATTTGTTTTGTGGAGCCGGTCAACCGCTTCACGCCACCGCCCTTGGTACACCAAGTCGTTCCACTCGGGGATCAAGTTATCGATTGGGCAACCGGTCGCCGATTGGCAAAACGGAACACCGCAATCCATGCATCGAGCACCTTGCGTTCTCAGCAGATCTTCTTTGGGATCGGTGTAGATTTCGTTGTAATCGTTGAGGCGTACAATTGGCAATCTCCACTCAATCTTCTTGCGTTCAAATTCCTTGAACCCGGTTGGCTTTCCCATAATCGTATTCGGTACCGTGTAAGTGATTAAAATTCAACAGATGGCTAACGTGCTATTAGACCAACTGCAATGCTTTTTCTTTCTTCATTTCTTGCAAGACCCGCTTGTAGTCTGTTGGCATGACCTTGACGAACCTGGCGATGCTCGCTTCCCAATCGCTCAAAAGGCTTTGAGCTACCGATGAGTTTGTGAGTTCAGCATGCTTGGAAATCAGAGCCTGTAGTTCGGCGATGTCATCGGCCTCCTCGACACTTTCAAGTTCGACGGTTCCAAGATTGCAAAGTATCCGGAAGTCGTCTTTATCGGCTAAAACGTAGGCAACGCCGCCGCTCATGCCAGCAGCAAAATTTCTTCCGGTTGAGCCTAGAATCACAACGCGGCCGCCGGTCATGTATTCACAGCCATGATCGCCGACCCCTTCCACGACTGCGGAACAGCCTGAGTTGCGAACAGCAAATCGCTCTGCGGCTCTTCCTCGGAAGAACGCCTCGCCGGTTGTCGCGCCGTAGAGGCAAACGTTTCCGACAAGGATGTTTTCTTCGGGCTTAAACGTTGCTCGCCGATCGGGATAGACAATAATTCGTCCCCCTGAAAGGCCTTTACCAACGTAGTCGTTTGCGTCTCCTTCCAATTCAAGCGTCACACCATGAGCCAAGAATGCACCCAGGCTTTGTCCCGCAGCCCCGGTGAACTTGATGTGAATGGTATCGGTCGGCAATCCCGCTTGTCCATAACGCTTTGCGATCTCGTGGCTCAGGATTGTGCCTACGGTTCGATTGGTGTTGATGATATCCACGTCGAAGCGGATAGGTTTGCCTGTCTCCAGCGTTTCTTTGCAGCGCGGGACCAGCGTGGTCATGTCCAATGACTTTTCAAGTTCGTGGTCTTGCTTGTCGATGCATCGAACCGGCGCGTCTGGGCGAGATTTTTTGGCGGGTTTAAGAATTGGGGTTAAATCCAATCCGTCTGCTTTCCAGTGCTTTACTGCTTGGTCGACCTTCAAGCAGTCGGTGCGACCGATCATATCGTCTATTTTGCGGAAGCCCAATTTGGCCATAATTTCTCGGGCGTCCTCGGCAACCATGAATAGATAGTTGACTACATGCTCAGGTTTTCCAGCAAACTTCGCTCGAAGCTCGGGGTCTTGCGTAGCAATTCCAACGGGGCAAGTATTTAAATGGCATTTCCGCATCATGATGCAGCCCAAGGTGATTAAGGGAGCAGTCGCGAACCCAAACTCTTCAGCGCCCAAAAGAGCTGCCATCACCACATCGCGCCCCGTTTTTAAACCACCGTCGGTTTGCAAGGTGACTCGAGATCGCAAATCGTTAAGAACTAGTGTTTGATGCGCCTCGGCAATACCCAGCTCCCATGGTAAGCCAGCGTGCTTAATGCTAGTGAGTGGCGATGCACCCGTTCCGCCAGTATCACCGCTGATCAAAATGTGATCGGCGTGGGCTTTAGCCACCCCGGAAGCAACGACGCCCACCCCAACTTCGCTGACCAGTTTGACGCTGACACGAGCGCTGGGGTTGCTGTTTTTCAAATCGTGAATCAACTGCGCCAGGTCTTCAATCGAATAAATGTCATGGTGCGGCGGCGGGCTGATGAGTCCTACTCCAGGTGTACTGTAGCGAATGCGAGCGATGTATTTGTCTACCTTCTTACCGGGTAGTTCGCCCCCTTCGCCAGGTTTTGCACCTTGAGATATTTTGATTTGAAGTTCGTCCGCGTTCGCCAAGTATTCGATGGTAACGCCGAAACGTCCCGAGGCGACTTGCTTGATTGCAGACCGCTTGCTGTCTCCATTGGGCATCGGCTTGAATCGAACTGGATCTTCGCCACCTTCACCCGTGTTGCTTTTTCCACCTAAGCGGTTCATGGCAATCGCAACAGTTTCATGTGCTTCTGCGCTGATCGATCCCAAACTCATCGCACCGGTGCAAAATCGCTTGACGATGTTCGCAGCAGGTTCGACATCGTCGATCGACAAGGCAGGACCGGCAACGCCTTCCTGCAAGTCCATCAAGCCGCGTAATGCATAGCGCATCTTGGCGTCTTTATTGATATGGTCTGCAAAACGCCGGTACGCATTTTTGTCCCCCGCGCGAGCTGCGACTTGAATGTCCGCAATCGCAGAGGGATCCCAACCGTGGCGTTCCCCTTCGGCTCGCCAATGAAACTCCCCTACGTTCGCAAGCATGCTGGACGCATCGGCGGAGTCCGTGGGAAAGCCGAGCGAATGCCTACGAAACATTTCTTCGGCCAAGATATCGAAGCTGCATCCTTGGATCCGGCTGTTTGTACCCGCAAAGCATCGCGAGATCACTTCGTCCTGGAGCCCCAAGGCTTCAAAAATCTGAGCCCCTTTGTAGCTTGCAAGGGTACTGATACCCATTTTCGCCATGACTTTCATCATGCCTTTCGCAACAGCTTTACGGTATCCTAAGACAATCTTGGCGTCATCCATTCCCTCCAGCAATCCATCGCGGCTCGCTTGCCATAGTGATTCGAAAGCCAAGTATGGATTGATCGCATCTGCTCCATATCCAATCAATAAGCAATGGTGATGGACTTCGCGAGCCTCACCGGTTTCCAATACTAATCCGATCTGAGTTCGTTTGGCAGCGCGCACCAAATGATGATGGACGGCTCCGCACGCGAGCAAACTGCTCACGGCAACCCTATCTTGATTGACTTCGCGGTCGCTCAGGACGATCATGGTGAACTTGTCGTCAATGGCTTGTTCGGCTTCTTGACAGATACGGTCCAACGTGGATTGCAAACCGGATTTCCCCTTGGATCGCTCGAAAGTGATATCGATCGTCTTTGTTTTCCAATTTCGGGCTGTCATGTGCTTGATCGCAGCTAGCTCTTCATTGGTAAGAATAGGGTGAGGTATCATCAAGCGATGGCAATGAGCGGGAGTCGCATTCAGTAGGTTCTGTTCCGGTCCTACATAGCACTCGAGCGACATAATCACATCTTCGCGAATCGAATCGATCGCTGGGTTGGTGACCTGCGCGAACAATTGCTTGAAGTAGTCATAAACCAATCGAGGCTGGTCGCTGAGGCAGGCTAATGCAGAGTCGTTCCCCATCGAACCGATTGGATCCACTTGGGTCGTGATCATTGGCAGCAGCATGAACTGCATCGTCTCCAGCGTATAACCGAAGGCTTGCATGCGGGCCAAAAGTGTTTCTGGATAAAACCCGTGCGACTCATTTTCGGTCGACAATTGGTCGAGGGTGATTCGCTCTGCTTTTAGCCAATCTTGGTATGGACGAAGCTCTGCAAACTTTTGCTTGATTTCTTCATCTGGAATTAATCGCCCCTCTTCAAAGTCGATCAAGAACATACGACCAGGCTGTAGACGTCCTTTCGATTTGACGATCGCGGGGTCCACGGGAAGAACTCCGACCTCGCTAGCCATGATCACACGATCGTCTGTCGTCAAATAGTAGCGACTGGGCCGCAACCCGTTTCGGTCTAAGGTCGCACCGATGTAATGCCCATCGGTAAACACGATCGAAGCTGGCCCGTCCCACGGTTCCATCATGCAGCTAAAGAATTCGTAGAAGGCACGCTTTCCGGATGACATGGTCTCGTGCTTTTGCCACGCTTCGGGCACCATCATCATGACGGCTTCCTGAAGAGTCCGTCCATTGAGAAGCAGAAACTCTAGTACGTTGTCAAATGTACCGGAGTCGCTGCATAGCGGTTCGACAATAGGAAAGAGCTTTTTCAGTTCATCGCCATAAAGTTCGCTCTGAGCCATGCCCTCGCGTGCCTTCATCCAATTGATGTTGCCTCGCAAGGTATTGATTTCGCCGTTGTGGCTCATGAATCGTAAGGGTTGCGCACGATCCCAGCTTGGGAATGTGTTGGTCGAAAATCGCGAATGGACCATGGCCAAATGGGTTTGGAAATTCGGATCTTGCAAATCGGAATAATAGGTGACCACTTGTGCAGGACGCAGCATACCCTTGTAGATCAATGTCCTGGTCGATAGGGAGCAAACGTAAAACAAGATAGCTTGCTTGAGATTCTTGTCGCCTCGAAGCTGGTGGCTCGCTTGCTTCCGAATCAGGTACAGCTTTCGCTCGAATGCCTGGGAATCCAAACCTTCTTTGGCAACGATAAATATCTGCTCAATGACTGGTTCTGCGGATCGAGCTGCTGGCCCGATATCAGCTTCCTCGGGAGCCTGCGGAACAGAACGCCAACCCAGTAATGTTTGGCCCTCGGATTGGACCAACCGGTTCAGAGTCTTTTTGCAGTGTTCTCGCTCCGACGCGTCCCTAGGCAGGAATACATTACCAACCGAGTAAAGTCCTGCTTTGGGTAGGTTGATGCCGAACTCCGACAAGGCGATCCCACGCATGAATTGGTCTGGCATGCCAACCAAAATACCAGCACCATCGCCTGTATTGGGTTCGCATCCACATCCTCCTCGATGGTCCATGTTCACCAAGATGGTTGCGGCATCCAGAACGATCTGATGGCTTGCTTTGCCTTTTATATTGGCAACGAATCCAACACCGCAAGAATCCTTTTCGAGAGATGGATCGTAAAGACCTTGCTTTTCTGGAAAGCCAATGGGTGAGTTCATAATTCGAAAATCCTGTCTATCTCTAAATCCGATTGAGACTACTAATTTTGGGGTCGTTTGCGTCGCGGTTTATCCTGGACGCCTGAGAGAAATGCGTTGCCGAATGCCGATGTCTGGCCGATCATCCACCAGCCATGCTTGGCTGCTTTGCAGGTTCCTGATTAGGAGGAAAGGATTCCACGCTCGAAGCCGGAACCGTTTTGGCGGGAACGTTCTGTTCTGCAGAATGTGGGTTCTCCTTTTCCCAATCGCGATTCTTCATCATCAATTCGAAAAAGCTTCGGGCAGCCCGGCTCATGGAAACGTCTCGGCGCTGAATAATGCCAAGCGGACGCGTGAGTTCCAATCCTTCGCATTCGATCACCTTGAGCGAACCTGCCGTCAATTCGTTCTGAACCGTTAATGCTGGCAGGAAGGCAACACCGCTATTGACGATTGCTGCGTGCTTCACCGAGTCAAGATTGTCAAGTTCGACTACCACTCGCATCGTGACGCCAACGTTGCGAAGCTCCTTGTCGATTTCTTGCCGAATTCGAAGATTGCTCATAAAGGCTACCAAGCCCACTTGATTCAAAGCGTCTGGTTTGATTTTTCCTAAGCTAGCTAGGCGATGCCTTGGCGAAGCAACCAAGATCATCGACTCGTGTCGCCAAAGCGTGGTCAAGAGACTGGGATGGTTCTGTTCCGGGTAACTTACCATTCCAAAATCCACCGATCCTTGTTCTACCATCCGATAGACCTCGTGAGGGTGTGCGAGCTGAGCGGCAAAAGTCGCAGCGGGATTTTGCGTCTGGAACTTCTCTTGCAAAATGGGAATGTAGCTTAAACCCATCGAGTAAATCGAACCAACAATCACATGGCCTGTCAGTTCGTCACCGGTGGGATCGCTGCCGAGCCGAACCTCGTCCACCAAAGCGTCAAACTGACGCAATACCCCCGAAAGTCCATCGTAGAACTTCTGCCCTTCGGCTGTCAAAACAAAAGGACGCTTCGAGCGATCAATCAATTGAACGGATAAGAAATCCTCGAGATGCTGGACGCTCTGGCTAGCTGCACTCTGAGTCATCCCGTGATCGCTCGCCGCAAGCGAAAAACTACGACGACGCACAACGTCGTAAAACACCTTCAAGGATCGAATGTGGACAGCGCCATGAGAGCTCGCTGCCCTTTTATTATTTTTATTGATTTTGAAACTCCTGTATTAAATTTGCCGATTCGGAGCATATCGCGAGTCGCTAATGGAGTCAAGAAGTGTGAAGAAAACTTTGCGATGAAGAGCGAAATGATGGATGCCTTTGCGTATTTTGCCTTCAAGGGCTAATTGCGCAGGCGGGATGTACCCACCTTTTTGGTGTTGGGGCAGATATACTGGGGGGGTTGCGAGGAAAATCGCATTACCCTTCGAGCAAGTGTTGGGGCTGCAAGCTATGCAAATTCTCTGTGCTGACGACAGCTACGTAAGTCTTTTGGGATTGCGGCATGCCTTGCATTCGCAAGGGTATTCTCCTGCGTACGAAGCCCATTCGCCAAGCGAATTGCTTGCGGAGTTGTCAAAAAACCATTACGAGCTGATCATCTCCGAGTATCGATTCGGGGAGGTGGAGTTACTGGATTTCGTAGACAGAATTCGAAGTGTGGCACCTGAAGTCAAGATTTTGGTCTATACATTTCATCAAAACCCAACTTATGTGGCTCGTGCTGCTTCGTACCACCTTTTTGACTTTATTACTAAAAGCTCCAGTCTCCAAAAATTGTTGAGCTCCGTGGCGTGCGCTTCGATGGGTACGGTTCCATCCGATTCCATTTTGGCCAAGGCAAGCCAATTCCTGCTCCAGTCGCACCCGCCCGTAAATCAGTTGTCTGGACTGACGAAACGGGAAGTTCAAGTCCTGATCCATCTTTCGCTGGGTTTAAGCAATCGCGAAATCAGCCAGGCTCTATCGATCAGTCTTGAGACCGTGAAAGAACACGTCCAGAACATCCTGCGAAAGCAAAAAGCAAAAGATCGCACCGAAGTCGCTGTCTGGGCGTTACGAAACGGCATTCCGGTATTCAAAAATACAATATAACCAGGTTCTGATAGCAGGTTCTCGCGGAACCGCAGGCAGTGCAGGCAATAGACGCGTGGCCTATTCACTTTAAAAACGCATGTCACGGTTTGCGTCCGCGGTTCGATTCGATCTTTAGGAACAAGAGACTTAGTCATCAAGGGCTGGGTATTGGTAATGACGGAGGATTCCCCGGATAAAGACTTGCGATTCGCTCCTTATTGGATTTGTGTTACGATTCCTACATGTGAGGATGTCCATCGGGGCAAGCGGATTGTTGATTGAGTGCATTTTGGCTTTGGCTGCATTTCACAGTGAGCCGAAGGCTTACTCGTTCACCGTTCGCCGAAGGCATCACTGTCGCCAAGTCATCGTGGCGGCAGTTGTTACACCTTGGCATTAGATCGAAAATCAAGTAGTGGATTCGAGCATGAAATCAATCATGACTATCAACACAAGCAAGGTAATTCGGGTTCGTAAATGAGTGGATTGATCGATACGGTATACGTTGTCAGGGTCGATGATTGCGAAATCAATCTGAAGAACCGCTATTTTGCTGCCGTCCTCGCCTTTGTTTTTCCTGGAGCCGGGCATTTCTATCAAGGGAGACGGAATAAGGCCTTTTTGTTTTCAGTATGCATCGTTGGCCTTTTTTTACTCGGGCTTTTTGTCGGCCATGGCCGAGTTGTTTATGCGGCGTGGAGTCCTGACGAGTACCGAATCCAATTTCCCGCGCAACTTTGCATTGGCTTACCTGCCATGCCTGCTGCCGTACAAGGTTGGATCCATCGCAAGGACGTTTATCCGGACGAACAGCGCGGTCGCCGATTTGAACCTCCCGCACTGGAATGGAGCTGGAGTCGTTTTATGGCACCCCCTTTTAGTCGGGCCGAGTTGTCTCAGTGGCATCAAGTGGCTTCGGCCGGTTTCGAACTCGGTTCTCTTTTCACCGCTGTCGCTGGCTTGTTGAATTTGCTCGCAATTTTCGACGCGTTTGCTGGCCCGATGCCGCTTCCAACTTCGGATGAGCGGCGAAAAAAGAAATGAATATCGAGTTGGAGTTACTCGCCAATAAGTTGATCGACCGGATTCAATTGCTCGAGTCGGTGGCGGTCGCTTTTTCTGGAGGAGTGGATAGTGGTGTGGTTGCGGAGGCGGCTTACCGTGCCTTAGGCAGCCGGGCAGTTGCGATCACAGGAGTGGGGAGTGCGGTAGCTCAATCCGAACTATCGAATGCGCGAGACGTCGCAAAAGCGATTGGAATTCGGCATGTCGAGCTCGCGACTCACGAAATTCAAGATGCAAACTACGTTCGCAATGATGCTTCTAGGTGCTATCACTGCAAATCGAATCTTTATTCCACCTTGATTCGTTGGACTACGGAAAATGGCTATCGATCCATTTTGTCGGGAGCCAATTTCGACGATCTTGGTGACTACCGGCCTGGTTTGAAAGCAGCTTCGGAGCATCAAGTTGTCAACCCGCTTGCGGAACTGGAAATCAATAAAGTATCGGTTCGTCGCCTAGCGAATTATTTTGGGCTGTCCATTGCGGACAAGCCTGCCTCGCCATGTCTTGCTAGCAGGATTGCCTATGGACAGTCCGTAACGTCCGATCGTTTGGAGCGTATTGAGCGGGCGGAGTTATTTCTGCGTGAGTTAGGATTCATGGACGTCCGAGTTCGGTTGCATGCAGATGATCTGGCACGGCTCGAATTTTCGGTTGAAGATATTCTCAAGGTTTGCGAAGCAACGAATCGCCAATCCATCATCGCGCACATGAGAGATTTGGGCTTCAAGTTTGTGACCTTGGATTTAGGCGGGCGGCAATCGGGGTCATTGAACCAGATGTTACCTATCATTCAATCGCGGTAGCTTCCATTCACCAAATCCTGTCCAACAAGCAATTCGGAATTTTCGCGAAAATCATTGGAACTAGGCTCAAAAAAGTTACTTTCCCATGCGATTCTATGGATGCGGTACTGGAGGTACCATTCAGCGATGATTTTTAATCGGAGTCAAAGCCCAAATGTTACCTCGAAAAAAGTACGCTTTAATCGCTGAACCGAGCGTCGTACTTGGCAACTTGATTCAATTCAATTTTGAGCCGCGCAGGTTTCACCTCAGTTCTTGTCCGTCGTGGGGAGGAGGCCTTCTGCAGATTGGGCATCATTCCATTCGATTTTCTCATCACGGATTTGAAGCTGCCGGGAATTCCTGGAATTGCCTTGTGCGGGCGAATTCGAAACGATTTAAAGCAAGCTACGATTCAATTGGTCCTGCTGGTGGCGAAAGGGGTACAGTTAGAAAGCGAACTCCTCAAGTCGTCATTGAACATCACCGAAATCATTTCTAAGCCCTTTAGCATTCACGATCTAACCTTTCTTCGGGAAGAACGATCGAGCAGTATGTTTTCCCCTTCGCGGGTGTACCAGCCCTGACTGTGTGAAGACCAGCCGCTTATCTTTGATGACTCGATTCACCGGTATCTGGGATCGCGTTGGACTTTGCGCCTAAGTCTTTCAAGATTTGCATTGCGGCTCCAGAGTCGATTGCTTTTTCCGCTCGGGCGACTCCGTCAATCAACGAATGCGTGATGCCCGCCACCCATAACGCTGCTGCGGCGTTGGCTAGAACGATATCTCGTCGTGGCCCCTTCTGACCTTGAAGAATGGTCGCGATCACCTGAGCGCTTTCCACGGGGCCATCCACGACAAGATCGTCCGCATTGATCTTCGACAATCCGAACGATTCAGGAGTCCATATGGTCTGCGTCAGCATTTTTTGCTGAACATGCAAGACGGAGGTGTCTCCCGATAAAGACACTTCGTCTAGTCCATCCTCACCTCGTACGACGATCGCTGCTTCGATGGGCAGTTGCAATAATGTTGCCGCAATCTTCGCTTGCAAGTCTTTTTTTCCAACTCCAATAATCTGGTAAGCTGCCCCCGCAGGATTGCAAAGCGGGCCTAAGTAATTGAAAAGTGTGGGGACCGATAGGCTTCGTCGGACAGCCCCCACATGTTTCATGGCTGGATGGAGCAAGGGGGCAAAGCAAAAGCAAATGCCAAGCTGGTTCATGCAGGACTCGACCACTTCGCGCGATGCATCAATCTTGACTCCCAGTTCACTCAAGACGTCTGCGGACCCAGTGGCGCTAGTTACTTTTCTGTTTCCGTGCTTGGCTACGTTCGCTCCTGCTGCCGCAGCAACGAATGCAACGGCGGTCGAAATGTTGAACGTCTTGGCTCCGTCCCCCCCGGTTCCGCACGTGTCCAACAGTCCCGTTCGTTGAGATCGGATGGGAGACATCATCAGCCGAAGGGCTCGAGCTGCTCCGACAAGCTCCGAGACTGATTCTCCTTTGGTGGCTAAAGCCAACAGCAAATCCGCAACCTGCTGGTCGGAAACTTGCCCCGCAAGCATCCATAAAATGGCTTGCTGCATCTGGTCGACGGTAAGGTCTGTACCGCTTTGGGCGGATTTCAGGTGTTCTTCGAGCATGTTTGACGTGTGTTGTAGGGTGCGCGACTAGCAAACTAGGGGGTTGTCACTTAAAACATAGTGTTGTCAAGATGACGATTGTTTTCTTCTTAGATGCGAAATGGATTGATCCATTGAATCATGACCATGGTTCGATCAATCCCTTGAGTTGACTCCTTTCCAAGTTGTTTGTCTAGCATGCCACGAAAAGTCATTATTGATTGTGATCCGGGAATTGACGATGCTGTTGCCTTAATCATGGCGCTCTTTGATCCGAGGCTGGAAGTTGTAGCCGTTACCTCATGTTCCGGCAGTGTCGAGTCGGAGCGAACGACTCAAAATATTCTCGGGCTTTTGGAGAGGTTAGATCCACCGAGACATCCTCGCTTGGGTGCGGGCGCTGATCCGGAGGATGCTCCCGTTTCGGATAGTCGGTTTCTGCACGGGGAAGATGGACTCGGCAACCTCGGTCTGACTCCAGTCAATCGCACTCATATTATGGCGAGCGATAAATTGATTGCGGACCGACTTCGGTCCGCGCCCGAGCGGACTACGGTGTTATGTTTAGGGCCCTTGACCGGGATCGCTCGTGCGTTTCTTCGAGATCCCAGCATTATTGAATCGGTGGACAAGATCGTGATTGTGGGTGGGGCGACGGACTGTGTTGGGGACGTGACGGCCGCAGCGGAATTCAATATGCATTTCGATCCCTCCAGCGCTTCGACAGTACTCCGTTCGGCGACCACCAAGTCGATGTTGCCACTGGAAGTAACAAAGCAAGTCACTTTCGACTTGAACCTGATGAGCCTATTGCCTCCGAAGTTTACGCGCGCGGGCGCATTATTGCATGGTATGTTGCCTCATTTCTTTCGCACGCACCGTCAATGCTTGGCCCAAGAATCCATTACGCTCCAAGCGGCGATCGGAGTCGTTTACTTGCTTGAGCCTTCCTTGTTCACAACCGACCAGTTTTCCGTAGAGGTAGAGGAACTAGGTGAGTTGACGCGAGGAGCCACCATCGTGGACCGCCGTCCATTTTCATCCAATCGACGCGATATCGAAATTGTGACTGGGGTCGATGTGGAAGCGGTGCGACATTGTGTTTACAACGGGCTTAAATTTGCAGGGCAAAGTACGGAAGGGGTATCATGAAGTGACGCGTTCACGCATCGGCCCTTTAGCCTTGGAATCTCCACTGGGAGATCGTGGCTCGACTCTTTTTCGCGCCGTCCATATTCAGCAAAAAGCTCAAGTCGCGGTTCGGGTTTTCTCGCAACCTATGGGCATGACTCCTGAGGCCAAGGAAGAGTTTGCTCAGCAGATAGAAAGTCTCAAGGCACTTAGGCACCCTAATATCGTACGCTGCTACGGAGGTGGGTTTGACGCCAAGGACGCTTATCTTGTTTATGAGCTAGCCGATGGGGACTCTCTGTTGGCGACCCTAAAACGCAAGGGAAGATTGCCATGGGAGTTGGTTCTGGATCTTGGGCTCCAATTATGTGAAGCTCTTCACGTCGCCCATCAGGCTGGTTGGATCCACGGTCGGATCCGCCCGGACAAAGTCATTGTTTCGACGGATGGTACGAAGGTCAAGCTGGCGGATTTTCGTCGAGGCACGGTCGCGTCCGCACCGCTAACCGCAGAACAGTTAGCTTACTGTGCTCCCGAAACGATATCGGAGAGACCGATTGTCGACGCAGCCTCCGACTTGTACTCCGTGGGGGCAGTCATGTATCACGCAATTACAGGCCAATCACCATTCCTAGCTCCGAATGCCCTTTCTATGCGAAAGGCGATCGCGGAAACGGTCGCTCCGCCGGTGGCAACAATCGTCTTCGACTGCCCTGTATGGCTCAGTTCTATCGTGGAGCAGTTGCTCAGCAAAGAAAGTATTAAACGGCCATTCTCAGCCAATGCGACAGTCATGGCGCTCCGCGAAGCTCAGCGACGAGCCAGCGAGGGAATCGGCGTCGCCCAGCACGCAACCTCTGGGTTCAGTCCTTTGCAATTGAATACCAATCGCGCGGAAGCCGAAAAGGCTCTTGGGCATAAGAAGAAAAAGAAGAAGCATCAGGATGACGAGGGAGCCGACCCCACGGGCATTTTGGAACGACCTTTGTTTTTGCTGGCAATTCTGGTTGCAGCCATTGGACTCATTTCCTTTTTGGCTTGGCCGCTCAGCGAATCGGCACTTCGAACAAAAGCCGAGATGCTAATGGCTCGCCACGATGCAGACGGTATCCAAGGTGCTTCCAATCCATACCTTCAAGAACTTGCCGATCGATTTCCGGATGGAAAGAATGGCCAATGGGCTCTGTCACAACTGGAGGAAATTGAAATGGAAGCCGAGATGGAACTCGCAGAGGCTCGCATCCAAAAACATAAGCGATTCGGTTTAGAGCCAACGAGTGAAGGGGAACGGAAGTACGCAGAAGCCCGCAAGTTCGAGTCGTTTGAAGACCGGATCACTGCCCTAGAGCTCTACAAGGGAATAGTGAATTTGCTGAAGGACGAGGAGAACGAACGGGCGTTCGTCAATCTTGCAAGGAAAAGAATTGAAGAGATAGAGGCGAAGCCACCCAACGCCGAAGAACTTCGTATGTTGTTAAAACGCAAACTGGAGCAAGCGGATAAGCAATATCGAGACGGGAACACTGTTGGGGCCAAACAAATTTGGGAAGGCATTGTCAATCTTTATCGTCTGAACAAGGAAGTGCAGCCCATCGTCGAGGAAGCTCAAAAGAAGATAGATGAACTTCAGCTTGGTTCTTGATAAGTAAGTTCTCGATCAATCATCCGGGAGAAACGACAGGTCGGACACCTTGCTCGACTACGGATCGATTTGCATGGAAATCGATTCGCTTTCCACGATGTTCCCCGATTCCAATTGGGCTCGCGCGTACAACTTGACGGGACCGTAACCTACTTGGTTGGGCGAAAGATCCAAGGATGTATTTCCAGCCTTGATGATGCCCAACGTTTCTAATCCTTGCAGGATGGTGACGTCACAGGCATGTTTTTCGATGAGTACCGTCAAGGGTTTTCCATCGCTCAGTCTCCATACATCAGGTCCGCTCAATCGAATCAATTGGCCCTTCGAATCGTCTAAGACGAACGTCAGAGATTGCTCAAACGTGTGCTGTACTCGCTGTCCTTTCAAGACTGCGACTCGAATCTCGTACTGGCCTAGCTTGGTTCCATCTAGGTTCACAAGGATCGATGGATCGTACGGTGACTGGCCACGCAGTACTCCGTCGACATACAATTGAATGCTATCGGGTTCTGATTCCGAATCCAATATTTGGTCTCGCATTTGAATTGTGATCGCAAGTTTTTTCGATTGAAGCGAGTGCTTCAAAGTAAAACGTTGGTGATCGGCAAATGGTTGGCACAAAGGGTCACCAACGATCAGCAGTTGGTAGGGGCAAGTCACCGAACTGTAAAAAGCTTCCGCAGCGGTTAGGCCGTCCACATAATGAACGTGAATCATAGGGTGAGGAAACTTGTTCTGAATCGAGTAAGGTTCTGTGACGGCACCACTCGAAGCCGCTGCACCAAATCGTAAAAACTCAGTGCATTTGGTTTGTGAGCTGGTGGTCATCGCACCGCCTAAGCTCGTAAGATTATCGGCGATCGATCCAGGTAGTAAAATTGCGCCAGAACTTGCCCACGAAAAGTCGGCGGTCCCCATCATGACTCCCGCGCAAGATTTGTCTCGAAGCGGCGTAGCATTTTCAACGATGCTTGCTCGTTTGCCTCGTGCTTTTAACGCATCCAGGGCAAGTGCGAAGCTGGGCTCTCGCGTTTTGGTTCTGACGTCCGCCGTTTTCGTGAATACAAATTCACCATCGGGGTTCGAAAAATCCGCCCCCGCTGACGCCTGGATATTGCGGATCGCTTCCGACTTGGTGATGCCAAGATCGCGCGTAACAGCAATGGTCATTGATAACAAATAAGCCGAACCATACTTCGGGTTATTGCTCCCAAGAGTATTGACCGAATAAAAAGTGCGAGCGTCAAAACTTCGAGATGCAAGATAATCGAACTTTTGTTCAGCGCATCGCTTCGCAATTCTTTGAAAGTCCTTGTCTTCTGCAAGTGAAGCAAAGATAGGGTCGTTCAGAAGATGCTCGCGATACACCCATCCGTTTCGAATGGAGGCTTCCAGCGCTTTTAGTGCTCGTTCAGGTTCGTTTGCCTTAGACCATTCTTGAGCTTCCAAATACTGCATTGGAAAAATGAGTTTGGTGTCCAAGGACTGTGTCGCAGTTTGCAATAGTTCAGCAGCTTCACGGTGCTTAGATTCATCCAAAAGCGTCTTGAGCGCTTTCGCTTGCGCATCTGGAAGCAACGGCTGGAAAAGCCGCGAAACAGGCCGGGCTGCGTACAAGTTGCTTTCGAATCCAATGTACGACGGATCTTTGGCCAAGACCTGACGGTACAAAAAGGTCAGGCCATTGATGGAACCGATAGGCGTTAGATAGGGAGACTTGTTTTGCACCGAGGCGATGTCGGCCTGAATATCGATCGCGGTCGGGAAATCAGCCGAGTAGGCGATACCTTGAATTTGGTTAGCTAATCCTCTTTTGTTGATTGTCTCAATAAGTGGGCGAAGAATCAGTTCCCGAAACTGGTCGACCGTGATTTGGTCAGAGTCAGGTATGCCGGTCAAAACCACCACATTTCGAGGAGGAAGGTTGCGAGCCGCACAGTAATGATTTGCGATTGTGCGAGAAGTGACCGACTGGCCATTGACTGCAATGATCCAATTGCTCGCGGATATGCCCGCTCGGACCGCTTCTCCGGAAAGACAGCTTATCCAAAGACACAAAATCAGAATTCGGAATAACATGTTTCGTTTTCAGCTTTCTCTCGGTTCAAATTGCAACTGTCTGGTCGGAAGAGTTTAAAGTTATGGGAGACAAGCGAAGCAAAAAAGCGGTCCTGAATGGTTGTAACGTTTTGGAGGCCGCTCAATTAGCGGCACGTTTGATAAAGCTTGGTTCTAACCCCTTCAAAAAAACGCCGCTATTGGTAACATCTTGTGAATTGATCGACGCGCTTTTCGGCTATTCGGGTAACCCTCGGGCGGAAAGGTATTTCGGCAAACATGAGAGCGTAGCTCAGTCGGTAGAGCAAAGGACTTTTAATCCTTGGGTCGAGAGTTCAAGTCTCTCCGCTCTCACTAAGTCAAAACCCTGGTTTTTCTCGGTAAATCCCTGAGAAACTAGGGTTTTTTTAGCGAGGGAACTTCGGAAATATGCCGAGCGGGAATGATGGAAGCGGCTTGCCTTCCGGAGGAATCACTTCGCAGATTATTCTGTACCACCCGTTCATCCGTGTTCGTTCACGGTGTTCATTCACGGTGTCCAAAAACATGAGTTAGTGCTTTGGGCGATCTTAGCATGTGCGTTTGCTAGGTGAAATTTCTACAGGGATTGTGCAACGGGAGTCCGGTAAGCGCTCATGGATGGTATCAGTCCAGCCAACACTCCGATCACGATCAAACCTGGGATGATTAGTCCTTCTTGCCAGGATTGGACATCCAGAAACTGAATTCGCACGCCGGTCGCACCTTCTGTCCATGGATTCGCCAAAGGGCCGACGGCATGGCCTGCCACCCAGCCGATTCCGCCACCGATCAAAGCGATCAAAATCGACTCGATTAAAATAATGTACGTGACATGATCACGCGATGCGCCCAAGGCACGCATCACCGCAATGTCTCGTTTCCGTTCGCTCATGCTGTTGTAGATGCTTACTAGAATCGAGATAGCGCTAACAACGCAAACCATGCTTGTTAACGCTAGCAAGGCCCATTTGATGGGTTTCACAAAAAAGCCAAGAAGTCCATTGATTTCGCTGATGGGTGAAACCGCTTGAGCGAACAAGGTTTTGTTGACTTGTCTTTCCAGCTGAATCGCATTCATACCGCTTGGCTTGATCAGGATTGCGGTCACTTCACGCTTCTCGATTGGCAATCGCACTTTCGACAATACAGAATCACGTACCGGGGCGATTGCAGTTCCGGGTTTTTCCACGCCTGATTGTTCATCTCGATCCGGCGCGACGTGCCCCGCAAGAAGATAGAACCCTTCGATGTTCACGAAGGCACCTCGATCGTTCGGAGTCCCTGTTGGTGCTAGGACTCCAACCACATGGAATGCTTCGTCATGCGCGACTCCGCCGGCAGCTCCGTGCGACGCAAAAATTTCGCTGCCGATTCCTAGTTTCATTTCGGCTGCGACTTGAGATCCGATCACCGCTTCGAAATACCCATGCTCCTCCGAATAATCAACAAAGTTCCGACCTTTGGTAAACGTGTAAGGTAAGTCCTCTCCATGGCGCAATTCGTTGAAGTAGTCAGGGGTGGTTCCGACGCATCGAAATGGTCCTACGTAATCACCCATGCAAAGCGGGATAGCGAATCCGCCTCGCATGTACTTGGAATACTTGCCATCGCGTTCAGGTTCATCCACAATGCCGCCGACACGAGCGATTTCTTGTTGGCGTCCGTTTCCAGGCAGGTATTCCATGTAGTACGAGTACTTCACGTTCTCAACAGGACGGCTCAGAAAGAAGACTGTGTTGAACGTAAGTTGAATGGAGCTTCCCTTAGCTCCAACAATCAGGTTGTATCCAACGTTGCTAGTCCTTTCGAACGTCTTTTCGACGACTCCGGAGATTGTCAGTACGACAACCACAAGAGCAACCCCTAAGGCCATTGAAAGAATGGTCAGGGCTGTAGGGAGCTTACGATAGAGAAGATTTCTTAAGGCGATCGAAAATAGATTCATTTTGGATTCGTGGGTCGAGTGTTTTCGAAGGCTCTAGGGAGCAACTTTGGGGCGATTGAGCAGCTCGAGACGCTCAACGCGCCCAAATCGACTCGAAATTTCATCGCTGTGCGTCACCATCAAGATTGCCACATTATCTTCGCGACAAACCGTCTGTATCAGCTCAATGATACGATCCTGGTTGGCCGGATCCACGTTGGCTGTTGGTTCATCAGCCAGCAGCAGTCGTGGCTTATTGGCAAGGGCACGTGCAACAGCAACCCGTTGCTGTTGCCCCACGGACATTTGCGAGGGCAGATAATGCATACGGTCCGATAGGCCCACTCGGTCGATAAGCTCTTTGGCCCGTTCGACATTCATTTTTTTTCGGGCGAAGGTCATGCCAAGCTTTACATTCTCCAGAGCCGTGAACGCAGGTAGAAGGTTGAAAGTTTGGAAAACGTAGCCCATCTTTGCCGCTCGAATACGATCCCGGCCCGTTTCAGAAAATTTCGTCAGTTCCATTCCGTCCAGCTTGATCGAGCCGCTATCGGACCCCACAATGCCGGAGATCAAATGCAAAAGAGTCGTTTTTCCGCCACCACTTTCCCCACGTAATACGACTTGCTCCCCTTCTGAGATGCTAAGCCTTGTCATATCGATGATGCTGATTCGGTTTCCATCCGGATCGACATACGATTTTTTAAGATCGACGATTTCAAGCATGTTGCCCTGCACGATCCACCTAGCCTATCTTGCGATTCTTCATGATGCGTTGAATCTCTCGGTTAGCGTCCGCCTTCTTGAGTGTCTCACGTTTGTCGTGAGCCTTCTTTCCTTTGCAAACGGCGATCACGCACTTCGCTACTCCTCGATCGGTGAAATAGACTCGCAAGGGAACCATGGTCAATCCACGTTCTTTAGCTCGGCCAGCAAACCTAGCAATTTCCCTTTGATGCAGTAGCAGCTTTCGAATTCTCTTCGTGGGATGATTCCAGATACTCGCTTGACGATACTCATCGATCTCGCAGCCCACCAGCCACATTTCTCCGTTCGTCAACCGCGCATATGCTTCTTCGATCGAACAGCGGCCATTGCGAAGGCTCTTCACTTCGCTGCCATGCAGCACGATCCCGCACTCGACCGAATCCAGGATCTCATACTGGTGACGAGCCTTGCGGTTCTCGGTTACCATCTTGTGAGTCGGGGCATTAGCCGCTTTCACTTCTGTGGCTTTGCCTTCTTTCTTTTTCGGCTTCGACGAGGAAGCCGTTGGTTGAGCTTTCTTTTTGTTCAAGCTTATGGTTTCGTTGTCAGTTGGTTCGCTGGGGCAGGATTGGAATCTTGGAATTCGAAAACGGCAAAAGTTGAATTCGAATGGTCCTCCGTTGGGTAGAGCATTGGAAGCAACAGGGCAGACTGACGCAAGACTCTTCGATCCAACAAAACATACCTTATGCCATATTGGGTACGAAGATCAAGGAGCTTTTGTTCTGTCCAAGGTTGCAAGATTTTTTGATCGTTGAACTGAAATGCATCGGCAAGTCGACTCCCCCATTCGACCAGTGCAACTGCATTTTGTGGAGCGTCTTTCCAGCAAGCCAGTTCGGCGCGACCCGTATGCCACTTGAAGGATTGTTGGCGTCGAGGAGTCAGCCACAAGCCCTCCTTATCCGTGTTTTCTCTGATCCACTGGCAAACTGCCAACCAATCGCGGTAATGTTTTTGTTGATCTTCAGGCGAGTCGGTCTTCACGATCAGATGAGCCTTGTCGCCCGCAGGAATTGTTTCCTTGAAAGCCCCATCCAGACGCTCGTACAACAGCAAAGCGCCTGGAATCAAAATGGCGAACCAAACCAACCATTGCATTCTTTTTGGTTTCGACTGGTGGACGACCCAACCCGATCCAAAGGCAATTGCAACCGCTCCGATCATCATGGGCATTGCCACATCGTTCCATCGAAACCAGTAAAAACGAAGGATTTTTGCCGCGATTTCTGGCTGGCGCGTCGAAAACGTAAGGTCGATGGCCAACCCAATCATCGCTACGAAGAATGCAAATAGACCGTTTCCAACGATAAACTGGATTCCACGAGGCAAACTTCGGAAGGTTTGACGCCAATCCATGGCCATGGACCAAAACAGATTCGGAAGATACTTCGCAGGCTCCGCTTCGCAAGATAGCTGGTCCGCTTTTGGGAAGGGCTTCGAGAAGGCCATCGCAAGCAGCAGGAACATGGCTATCAGGAGCTCGCCTCCGAACCACCTCCATCTTTCAGGACTAAAGCGGGTGGGAACCAAATGATGTCCCAAACGAAGGTATGCCTGCTTAACCGCACTTTCCGTTGCAACGGACGGGGCTGCATTCCAATCGATCAAGAGA
>Ga0247837_1004392_pt1 | contig 22685 bp, 19 predicted proteins | sample LaCtaG_2_FD_187115 | JGI IMG/M metagenome (GOLD analysis project Ga0247837, IMG submission 187115) | Freshwater microbial communities from meromictic Lake La Cruz, Castile-La Mancha, Spain - LaCruzMarch2015_14.5m | ecosystem: Environmental > Aquatic > Freshwater > Lake | place: Spain: Castile-La...
GTCAGACTGTGTGAAGCAAATTGTTCTTGAGTTTGGATATATCAATATTCCAATGATGGCACTATCAGTATTTATTCTTATACTTATCTTGTCATTCTATGGGACAAAAAACAAAGCCGCGTAAGCGGTTTTTGTTTTTGTCTTTTAAGAAAAAATAATAAAGGACAGTTATCCACAATTTAAATTTGTCTTTTATAAAAATTAATCTTACAATAAGTGAGAACTTGAGTTGGTTAGACAAAAAAATTATCTAAGGGTCACGGCGCCCAGAATAGCCGCATAATAAGAGATAACTTTTTTATCTTAAACAAATAGTTCATTTGATCCCTCTGTCGCGAGACAGAAAAGCATCACACGTTAATCCTAATGTTCTTTCCTCCAACAATTAAATATAGGAAAAACACGCACACATAATTCTTTGCATATATTACTCTCATAACAATATATGCCAGAGGGCTTGTCATACGAGCGGTCAATCTTTGATTGACAATTCATATGACAAGCCCTTTTCATTTTGTCTTATACAAAAAATGACCGTTTGTAACGGTCATTTTTTATTTATAGAGAAAGTATGAAACGTTCGAAGTTATTCGACAGGTCAACTCCACGCCGAGCATCGTGATACATTGAAACCAAATCTTTCATATAGCCTTCCAATGTAGAAGAAGAGAAGGAATGCAAGGCTTTTTGAGCTTTTGATACCACAAAAGGTTTCAAACCTGCATCTTTTTCTGTTTTGTGTAACACCAGAAGTAACACACGAACCTGCCATAAGATAATTCCAATGATTTCTTGTTCTGAAACACCAGCACGGATAGCCTTTTGATACAAAACCCATAAATCTTTTTTGTTTTTTGAAGCAAATGCATCACTAAATGCAAAAAGGTTGAATTTTTCCTGACTTTCTTTGACTGTTACACAATCAAGTACAGGCACCTTTACGAGCTTTTTTTTGTCGGCGGCAAGTAGTTTTGAAACACAGAAGATAAAATAGTGTGGTGAAACAATATATTTTTCAATATCCTTTGAAAAATCATCAATCTTTGTTTCAGACACAACAATAAATTTCTTTTCACTAAACAAATCTTGTGAATCTTTCAGAAATGAAACATCTTCCTGAAGAGAATCATGTCGAAACATACTATCCGGTGAAACATTGTCTTTTATTTTCTGTATTTCTTTATTTTTCTTGAGGACATCATCCCCTTCTAAAATCCAAAGCATATATTATTTAAGATCAAACCAAGAATAACCACTTTTTCCATCCACACGAAGTGGAACTGAAACTTCTAAATGTAAGAAACATTCTGAAAATACGTTTTCCATGATTCTTTCTATCTCTTTTTTAATAGAATCAAAGAGTGTTTCATCAATTTCGTAGATAAGTTCATCGTGAACTTGAAGTAAAAGTCTCACCTTGTCTTTTAAATTTTTTTGAGTGAGATATCGGTCAATATGTATCATGGCCAATTTTACGATATCAGCACCTGTCCCTTGTATTGGGGCATTAGTAGCCATTCTCTCTGCCATTGCGCGTATAAAGGGCGTTTTAGAGTTAATAGACTCAAAGTTTCGTCGTCGTCCAAACATTGTTTCTGTATATCCATGCTTTCGTGCAAAAATCTTTGTTGATTCCAAATACTCTTGAATCTGTCCGAACTCTTTGAAGTAGTTATCGTAGAATTCTTGTGCTTCTTTTCTATCTGTTCCGATTTGTTTTTGCAAAGCACTGATTCCCATTCCGTAAATAATTCCAAAGTTGATAATTTTTGCCCTTCTTCTCATTTCACTTGTTACTTCATGTTCTAGAACATCAAACACTCGAGATGCTACTGCAGCGTGAATATCTTTTCCTTGCTTGAAAGTCTCAATCATAAAAGAATCTTCTGCCAAAATAGCCGCGAGACGGAGTTCAATCTGAGAATAGTCAAAGCCAGCAAGCACAAATCCTTTTTCTGCAACAAAAGCACTTCGAATCGCCCTTCCAAGATCACTTCTTGTTGGAATATTCTGAAGATTTGGATTATTTGAAGAAAAACGTCCTGTTGTGGTTCCGTTTTGAATAAATTCAGCGTGAATCTTTCCATCTTCAGCAATCAATGCCGGTAGAGTATCAATATAAGTTGAGAGAAGTTTTGAAAGTTCTCGATGTTCGAGAATAAGTCTTACGATTTCATACTCTTCTTCAAATTTTTCTAATACAGAAACATTGGTTGAATATCCGCCATTTGCACCTTTTTTGATTCCCTTTGTCGGCAAACCAAGATCGGTAAACAAAATATCAGAAAGTTGTTGCGGTGAACGAACATTAAACTCTTTTCCAGCCAAAGCAAAGATTTGTTTTTCTATTTTTTCAATTTCTGTGTGATACAAAGTTGAAAGTTTTGAAAGTGTTTCTTTTTCAACAGAAATACCGACTTTTTGCATACCCGCCACAATACTCATAAGTGGCTCCTCTATTTCTTGGAATACTTGAGAAAAAGCTTTATTTTCTTGTATTTTTTCTTCTAGATGTTTTCTCGCACTCGCAAAATCTTTTTGTTTTGTGTATGACAAAATATCTTCAAGGTTTGCATTTGGTTTATCAGAATTCAAAATCCAAAGCATGATTGCGACTCGTTTCAAATCTTGTTGATTTACAACCTCTTCTTCGGTTTGGGATACATTGTGAACATTAAAAAATTCCTTTGCTCGTGTTACCAAGGCCCGAAATTCAAGTTCTTGAAACATTGCAAGAATATTTTCCGGTTGAACAGCGTCTTTCCATGGTTTTGAGGGAAGATCAAAAGAAATTGGAACATCTCGCACAATAGTTGCAAGTGTTTTTGAATAGAAAGCTTCTTCTTCTCCTTCTACAAGAAGATTTATGATTCTTGGTTTGATTCCAACTTTTTCAAAAGCTTCAGGGTTTTTCTTGAGTTTTACATACATATCTTCAAGACTCCCGAAGTTTGAAATTAAATCAGTGGCTGTTTTTTCTCCAATTCCCTTAATTCCAATGATATTATCTGAAGGATCTCCTCGAAGACCTTTGTAGTCTGGAAGAAGTGCTGGTTTAAAAGAAAATCGTTCAACAACAGCTTTTTCGTCATATAAAACAGTATCTTTAATTCCCTTTCGAATGGTAAATACCTTTACTCTTTTTCCATCAACAAGCTGAAGTGTATCCATATCACCAGACGCAATAACAACCTCAACATCTTCTTCTTTTTTAAGAATTTCGCTGATTGTCCCCAAAATATCATCAGCTTCATATCCTTCTTTTTCAAAAATAGGAATTGAAAAAGCTTTCAAAAGGTCGCGAGTACGAGTGATCTGCACCACAAGTGCTTCGTCTGCTTCTTTTCTGTTTGCTTTGTAGGTTGATTCAACTGTGTTTCGAAATGAACCTCCCGGAAGATCATATGCGGCGACAATATAGTCAGGTTTCAAGTCTGTGATAATACTCATAAGCATTGAAGCAACACCAAAAAGAGCACCTGTTGGCTCACCTTTTGAGGTTGAAAAATCAGGAAGCGCATGATACGCACGGAAAATAATGGCAAAGGTATCAAGAACAACAACACGTTTCTTGTTTGTTTCTTTCATGATTTAAGTATAGTCGATTCTGAAAAATAATCATATTGACAGGAGGTTTGCAGAATATAAAAAAGCGATTCCTTTCGGAATCGCTTTGTCACACAAGCTACACCGTAGCTTGCGCGAGTTCTTTTCTTTCTTTTCTTTTAAAAATAAAAAATCTCAATACATAGAACAGCAGACAAGTAGTGCTTATAAATAACACATACTGTAATACTAGTGCATCTGCACAAGAATTTTCCAAACTTACACCAGATCCGAGAGTTAGTTTTGATAACGACATCCCAAATGATGATGTTCCAATTAAAACTGGAGCAATGAGTGAAAGTGGAACATATGACATCACATACCCACTTTTACTACTAAAAAAATACGAAATAAGGGCAATAATACTGAACAAAAAAATAAGACAGATTGTGATAGTTAAATCACCAAACATGCCAGTACCAGCCACTAAACTTAACAATAAACAGCTATAAAAAATTAGAAGCTTTTTATACTGCCCTCTTGGAAAGATAAAGCTAAACACTGCAATTGAAATAAACGGAATGCAGAGAGACAAAATTAGATATATCCAATTTGTCACATCTGAATAATCTCGAGAACCAACTTGTGTTATAACATTATCAACAAGTGAAAATTTTTCTATAACACCTGAATTTTTCGGAGGAAAAAGACTGTGTATGTTTTGCATTGTTGTCTTTTCAACAACACCACCATCAGTGAGAACTTGGTATTCCTCGTTCATAAAAAATTTACCTGTTTCATTCACAAGAAATGTCTCTTGTAAAAGAGTGTCGGCACCAGACTCTCTTTTTATTAACTGTACTTTAATCAGAGTGCCATAATCATTCATGGGTGTGTAAGTGGTATACGTCTTAATTCGAGGGTTTGTTGTTTGTGCTTGTAATACACAAGAAAAAAGAAAGAAAGATAAGAAAATCAAAGTGCTTTTCATGATTGAAGGGATTTAAATTTGTATATATAATAGCATATATAAATATATTTGTCAATATACTTTAAACCTTTAAAATCAAGCAAAATATAGGATATGGAATATATTTCTCATAATCTTGAAACAACGCACGAAGTGGCGAAAGAGTTTCTCAAAACTCTTTCGCCACTTCGTGATAGCGCGACCACTGTTGAACTCATTGGAGATCTCGGAGCCGGAAAGACAACCTTCACGAAATCTCTTGCAGAAGAATTGGGGGTGGGAGATACTGTCATCAGCCCAACTTTCGTGATCCAAAAGCGATACAATATTACAAATCATCCACATTTTAAAACGCTGATTCATATCGACGCATATCGTTTTGAAACACAGGAAGAAATTAAAGCACTTGATCTTGAGCAAGATATTCAAAACGGAGAAAACCTTATCTTGATTGAATGGCCAAGTAAAATTCAAAACCATATTCCAGAAAGTATCAAACTTAATTTCGAACATGTGAACGAAACAACAAGAAAAATCTGGTGGTAGAAATCAAAAGAAAAAACCGCTTACGCGGTTTTTTCTTTTGATTTAGTTAATCTGAAAGGTTGGTTTTTGATTCTTTCGGTCATTGTGATCATTATAGATTTTTCGTGAAATCCAAACGATAACGAGAACAAGTAGAATCAAGATAAGCCATCCAAATACTCCTGGGAAGATTCCAGCTCCGAGAGCGAATGCTCCGAGAGTTGCTCGATCCTCAAGAATAGTATTGAGTGCGTGCGCCAAAGATGAACCTTGTGCATTTTCAATTGTTGGGTGGTCGTATGTACCTTCTGCTGTTGTTACAGCAATATCTTGGTTATTAAGTCGTCCTAGAACGTCTGTTTGAATAAGGATTGTTCCTTCTTCATCATCTTCTAGATCTCCAAGATCAACAGTCAAAGTTCGATCAAGATCTGAATAGAAACCTTGTGTTGCCTTTCGGAATTCAATTTCTTCTGGAAATCGAACGTGAATGATAACATCTTCTAGATCTCCGTTGTATAGATTTCGATAATCAACATCAAAGTTGATTGTGTCTCCCTCGTATACATTTTCAAAATCTGGTGTAATGTCGAGCGCAAGGTAAATAATTCCTTCCCCTCCTCCATTATCAACTTTCGTTGTTGTTGCTGTATTTGTATTTGTCGTTGTACTTGTAGTATTTGTAATAACTACTGTTCCAGTGTTTGATCCTGTTCGGAAAGACTTAATTTGTCCTTTCACGTCACCTGTAACAATTCGGTAATAATATGTTGTATTTGCAAGAAGACCTGTTACTGTTTTTGAGTTGTAAAGAGTCTGTCCAGCAGAAACTGTATTACTTGAAGTTCCAAGTCCAAGATTTCCACTCGATGTTCCGTATTCAAAGTATGATACAGATGAAGCATTAGTTTCGTTAATAGAAACTCCGTTAAGAACTGCTGATGAACCAGTAATTCCTGTTGCAAATGTAGTGTTTGAAATTAAATCACCATCATTGTCATAGTCATTATTATTGTTATCATCGTCTGTTCGGAATGATCGCACCGATCCACAGTCGTCATCATTTGAATCTTGTGATTCAATACATGCTCGGAAATAGTATGTAGTATCTTCATCAAGACCTGAAATAGATTTTGAGAAAGTTCCTTCATCATCTGTTTCTCCTGAAAGATATGTTGTTTCATCAAGATCATCATTATCTTCTCCGTATTCAAAATATCGCTCTACATCATCTCCGCCTGTTTCAATAATATCTCCTCGAAGAGTTGCACTATCCTCATCAACATTTGTTGCAGAAAGCGTATCTACCTCAAGATCATTGTTATCATTGTCGTTATCATCATTATCTTCAGAATCGGTTGTGAAAGATTTTACAGATCCACAATCTTCTCCTTGTGCATTTGTACCGCATGCTTTGTAGTAGTATGTAGTATCGTCATTAAGTCCCGAAAGATTGTAATCAAAATCAGCACCATTTGAGTTTGTTGAAGATGGACTTGCATATACGGTATTGAAAAGATTGTTTTGATTTGTTCCGTATACGAACTTGAGAAATGAAACTGTACTATTTCCTGTATTTTCAACTTCACCATTAAGTGTTGCTGAATCCTCATCAACATTTGTTGCATTGTTTGTTACAACACTTAGAGGAGAAAATGGATCAACGATAATAATTGGATTGTATATGAAAGAAAGTGTTTGTCCACAAACTGTTCCTCCGTTTGTTGTAGCACATGCTTTGTAGTAATACGTTGTATTACTATTTACATTTACAGTTTCAGAGAAATTTGTAGATGTTGAAGATTGGTAATCTTGTGCTGTTGTTTGTGAACCACTTCCTAGGTTTGAACTTGTTCCATATACAAAGTATGTATAAGGGTTTTGTCCTTGTCCATTTACGTAACCATTAAGAGTTGCTTGGTTACCATTGAGAGAGTATGAGTTTGTTGTAACGATTGGTGTTTGGTTTTGAGTTGTTGATCCAACTTTATATTGAATTACAACAGTTCCTTGTGTTGCCCACCCTGGAGCAATTGTTCCAAGATTAAGACCTGATGAAGAAAATAATTCTGAACCATTTTGTCCACTTGGAAGTGTATATTCTGTATAACTTTGATTATTTGCATACCAAGAAGCAGAACCACCAATGTATGTCAGTGTTTGTGAACTTGAAAGATTAACAGTTGCTGATCCAAAAACAGTTGGCGCATTTGCTGCACTTACTGATCCTGAAATTGTATGTGTTTGTGAAGATCCTAGTGTTTGACCACTTGTAATTTTAAGTTTTGTTGAAGTTGCTGATTCAGAACCATTATTATGGTAATAAATCATAACAGAAACAACTTCTCCAGCATCTGCTGAAGTTGAAGATGACCATGCGTTAATAGAGTTTGGGTTTTCTGTTTGGTTTGCAACAAGAATTGTATCAAAATCACTTGGGTGATTATTAAATACAGTTGCAGCAAGCACTGCTTGGGCTGATGATCCAAAAAGGACCATTGTCATGAAACCGTATACTATTGTTTTAAATGTTTTTTTTCATAATAAAAAATCGTTACTTTTTAATTAAACAGTATTATAATAACATATTAATCTAAAATTGTCAATATGTTCACTTGTACCGTTCAGACCTCAATACTCTCGTAAATTAATGCTTTTTATAAGAAAAAGCAAGATATTAAGATCTAAAAAATACAAAGGAGGCTTTTTAAACCTCCTTTGAAAGAACCATTCATAAAACTTAACGACGCCCTCCTCGAGAACCTCCGCCGACAGAACCGCGTGAACCACCGCCAGAACTTCTCATTCCACCAGTGTTTCCCCCACTCATTTTTCCACCAGAATAATTACTCGAACCTTTCATGGCATTGGAACCTTGAGAGGTTGTGCTTTGATTATTGGAAGTTTGATAATTTCCAGCATTCAGTTTTCGTGATGAGGTTTCAGAAGGATTATTTCCCGTGGTTACATTTGTATTACCACCTCGAACAGGATCAACAGTTGCTCCTGCAGTTTGAGGTTTGGTTACAGTACCTGGGTTTTTTCCTCCACTCACAGCAGGATTTGCTGGATTCCAGTTTGAGGGTTTTGTTGATGTAGAAGATTGATTTTGTGCATAATAAGTAGCATCTTTTTGTAAAAGAGACTGTTTTGCACTGTTCCAATATTCTGATTCTGATTGAACCTTCGGACTAATTTCTGAAAAAGAGACTGTTTTTTCTGTTGGTACTTGGTTTAACTTAGAATTCTCAACTGTCATACCTGTATTGCCTGGGTTAGGACCACCAGGTTCTTCTGTGTTTCCAGTATCTCCAGTGTTTCCAGGATTAGGACTTCCGCCTGTGTTACCAGGAGCAGGACCGCCTGGATCTTCTGTGTTTGGTTCATCAACAACAGGAGGGTTATTGTTGTTATTTACAATAACAACATCACCTTCGTTTATGATTTGATCACCTTCATTTGTAATGTAGGTATCACCTTCATAATAGTAGTTGTTTGTGATTGGTTGTTGTGGAATATAACTTGTACAACCCCAACAATTGGTTGGGTAATACACCGCAGGACTCCACCAACAAGGATTATAATTAAAACCCCACTGAGAAGATATACCACAATAATTAAAATTTTGTGGAGGCATCTGAACTAAAGGTTGTTGAACTGTATAATATTCAATACTAACAACCCAATCAGATCCCCACGCTCTTTGTGGCTCGACAACTGGTTGTGTTTGAACAACCTGCTGTGTCACCACCAGACTAGGAGGTGTGTATGGAAACACATGGTTTCCACAACCCAAAGATATCCAGAGAACAAGAACCCCTTGGTATTCAGGCAAGTAACATACTTTTCCTAAATCCAAATAAAGAAATTGTTCGTCTTGGGTGTATCCTCTGTCTCCTCTTTTGTAAGGCATACGCTCAATCATTTTAGGTCCGATTTGTGAACCGGAAGCCTTTTGTGATTGGTAGCCACCTGACAAAATTGTTGTTGTTGGAGTAGGCCCACTTACAAGATAAGAAAAAGTTTTTTCTGACCAGCTGTTTTGATCTTGACCGAGAGTTGTATTTTGCACAATCCAAGCATCAATATCTTTTACATCTGGTTGATAGTACGAAAACATTGTACGAACTTTTTCTATAGTAAATGTGTTTTGAACATCTATGGGAACATAGCTATTCAAACCCTTAAGGTGAGCAAGTCTCACCTCATCAACAGAGAAATTGGTACCTTTATGAGCATTTTTCATCGTAGGATGAAGTGTTACTTCTTCCGGGCGAGGATTTTTCTCATTATAGTACTCAACTTGTGCGTTAAGTTTTAAGTTTACAAGGAGCAGACCAATCAAGGTCAGAAAAACAAGGATTTGTTTCATTTTTTATTGTTTTTGTGGCATTTCTGCCTGGTTTTTGTTTATCCAGACAGCGAAGCTACTGGACCTGATTTGGGTTTATTTACATTATATATAGCACACTTATACCCTTCTTGTCAAGTACTATGTGTCCTTTTATTTATATAAGAGACAAATATAAAAACCTTGAAAAATCAAGGTTTTTATTCAGCATTTATATATATTTCCAGTACATCATCCTGTTCTTCTATTGCCTCTATAAGTCTTTCGAGTTTTTCTCCATCTTCTTCATTGAGCGGAATTGTTGAATTTGGTACAAAGTCTCGTTCTTGATTTTTGGTAAAATTCCAAGAGACAGAACCTGGGGTACTAAAAACACCATTATTTTTAGTAAGAATATGTCTTATTTCTTGACTTGTCCGATTGTTATTATCAGTCAAAGCTGCGATTATCATCCCAACACCTCCAGGGCCATATGCTTCGAATACAACTTCTTGCATATCTGCACCGCCTTCATTACCTTTTTTGATAGCACGATCAATATTATCGCTCGGCATATTTGCCTTTCGTGCTTTCTCCAAAGCAAGACGGAGTCCTGGTGAATCAAGATTTCCTCCACTTTTTTTGGCTTCCACTTGAATCAAGCGGACAATTCTTCCAAAAACTTTTGATTTTTGAGAATCTGTTGCTGCTTTTTTATGTTTTATTTTTGACCATTTATTGTGTCCTGACATATATTTTATTTTATTATTTCAAGATGTTCGTAGGCTTTTTCTGTAGCAATTCTTCCTCTTGCTGTTCTTTCAATAAAACCAAGTTGAATAAGATATGGTTCAACAACATCTTCAATTGTTGATTCTTCATCACCCGTTGCTGCAGCAAGAGTCTTGAGTCCGACAGGTCCACCGTTGAATTTTTCTATTAGAATACGGAGTAGATTTCTGTCTGTTTCAAAAAGACCAAGCTCATCAACACCTAGTAATTGCAATGCTTTTCTAACACTTTCTGTATTAAGGTCATGCTTATGAACCTGGGCATAGTCTCGACATCTTTTTAAAAAATAGTTTGCGGTTCTTGGTGTACTTCTTGCACGTTTTGCAATTTCTTGAATTGCTTGTTTTTCTGCAATCACGCCAAGTATGTGTGAAGATCTATCTACAATCTTCTCCATTTCATCAAGAGAGTACATTTCGAGTCTATGTACACCCCCAGAAAACCGAGACCGAAGAGGTGATGAGAGAAGTGATATTCGAGTAGTTGCTGCAACAAGAGTGAATGGCGGAAGATCAAGTTGGATGGTACGAGCACTTGGCCCTTTTCCAATAATAATATCAAGGACACCGGATTCCATCGCAGGATACAAAACTTCTTCTACAGATTTATTAAGTCTATGAATTTCATCAATAAATAAAATATCCCCTTCTGAAAGGTTTGTGAGTATTGAGGCAAGATCTCCCACTTTTTCAATTGCCGGACCGGATGTGATTTTTATTTGTCTACCTGTCTCTTTTGCAATAAGGTTTGCAAGGGTTGTTTTTCCAAGGCCCGGAGGACCATAAAAAAGAATATGTTCAGCTGGATGACCTCGTTCTTCTGCTGCCTTAAGAAGAATTTTAAGGTTTTGCTTTATTATTTCTTGACCAATATATTCATCCCAAGTATGAGGACGAAGGGTTTGATCAAGATAATTATCACCAGTACGAGATTCGCTATTCATATTTGTATTATATCAAATAAAACAAACTAGTCATAAGTACTTGACAATATATTTTTTATATGATACATTTGTGTTTGCAAGCTTTTAAAAAGACAAAAAGCTTGACAGTGATTGTTTTCTTTTCTATATTCTCATATGTGTCTCTTAGGAGAAAGTTTGTAATCTTTAAGCATTCTGGGTACGCCCACTACGGCTTTGCAGAGGACGGTTTGGTTCCGACTGAATCTATCCTTATCGCTTTTTCGTTACTAGTATTGCAAAAGTGATATTAGGAATGTTTAAAGATTAGAGATTTTACTCCTATACAATAAAAACCAGCGATATTCGCTGGTTTTTATTTTATATATAATCAATATCTTCATATATATCAACAACGCTTTTTACCTCTTCAATAGAAGTGACACCTTTCAAGGCTTTAATTATTCCATCTTCTTTCATGTCAAGAATTCCTTGTTTTTTAGCAGCTTTTCGAATTTCTGTTTCACTTGGGTTTTGAGGCATGAGTTCTTGCATTGTTTCATCTGCTACAACAGCTTCAAAAATTCCAATTCGGCCTTTATATCCTACCCCATTACATTTTTCACAACCCAGAGCTTGATACAGTTTAAGAGTTTGATTTTTATCTATATTATATGCCTTTATATCTTTTCCATCGTTTTCAGCATTTGTTAATACAGAATCTATAACTTTCTTTTCTTCTTCTGTTATGTCTCTTTGTTTTTTACAGTAGGGACAAATTTTTCTCACAAGACGTTGACCAATAGCTATTGAAAGCGCTGAAGAAAGTGTTTTTGGGTTTACACTCAAATCAATAAGACGTGGAATTACCCCTGCCGCATTATTTGTATGGAGTGTTGAAAACACGAGGTGTCCAGTAAGAGATGACTCAACAGCAATTATTGCTGTTTCACTATCTCGAATTTCTCCCACCATCACAACATCAGGGTCATGACGAAGCGCAGCACGAAGCCCAGCAGCAAAATCATACTCTTTAGCACTGTTTGTTTGTGTTTGGGTAATACCAGAAAGATGGTATTCAATTGGGTCTTCAATTGTGATTACTTTATTTTCTTCTGATTTTATTCTTCGAAGAAATGAATAAAGAGTTGTTGTTTTTCCAGAACCTGTTGGTCCTGTAATTAAAATCATTCCGTTTGGTTTTTCAATCTCTCTATTGATAATTTTGAAAAGTTTTTCTTCAATACCAAGATCTTCTAACTCTACCTCAATTGATTTTGGATTAAGTATACGCATTACAACACCTTCACCAAAAGCTCCTGGCATAATTGATGTACGCATTGAAATTTCTGAACCATCAATAAAAATAGAAAATCTTCCATCTTGTGCTCGTCCTTTTGTGAGTTTCATCCCCGAAAGGAGTTTAATTCGAGAATTTATAAGCCAGTATGTTTGATGATCTATAGTTATTACATTATGAAGAACACCATCAAGTCGAAATCGAATGATTGTATTTCCCTCTTCTGGTTCTATGTGAACATCAGAAACACCAAGTGAAATTGCTCCAGCAAAAATAATTTCTAAAATATTTGTAATTCTGTGTGTTTGAGAATTGTCATTATTTTTTTGTATTTGAAATTCAACATCTTGAATTGTTTTTATTTCATTTATTTTTTGACTAAGCACTTCGGCTGAAATATCAAGACTTCCTGCTTTTACACGTTCTGCGGAAGATATTTCTTCATATCTTTCAAGTACTTTTTTTACACTAGAACTTGAAACCATATACAAATCCAAGATATATCCTTTGGATTTTAAGATTTCAAGAAATTGAACAACCTCTTTTCGTTCAGGAGACTGTAAACCTATTGATAATTCTTTACCTTTCAAAGCAAAAGGAGCAATTCCAAAACTTCTTGAAAAAGATTCAGGAACGATAGAAAGAGCAATATTTTCAACCATTATTTTAGTAAGATCAATATAAGGAATTCTATATTGTGTACTTGCAAGTGTTTTCACCAATTCTTCTTCTTCTCGTTCTCGAAGTGAACTTGTAAGTTTTATTTGTTGCTCATCATTAAAATTCGCCATGACTAGATTATAACACCTGTTATACTATACACATGGTAACAATATCAATTGACCCTGGATACGAGAGACTCGGTATCGCTGTAATACAAAAAGAAAAAGGTAAAAAAGAGGAACTTCTTTTTTCTGAATGTTTTAAAACAAGCCCAAAAATAAAATTACATGAACGTATTTTCCTTGTTGGTAAAGAGGTTGAAAAAATAATAGAACAATACAAACCAAATCGTTTTGCTATTGAAAGTGTGTTTCATACTAACAACACAAAAACCGTTTTAGGAGTCGCGGAAGTTCGAGGAGTACTTATGTTTATTGCATCAAATCACAATCTTACAATTTCAGAATATACCCCACCTCAGATTAAAAATGCCGTGACAGGTTATGGAAAAGCTACAAAAGAACAAGTGTATCTTATGGTTACCAAACTAATACATATATCAAAAGATACCAAACAGGATGATGAAATCGATGCAATAGCTATTGGATTAACCGATCTTGCTTCGGCTCGAGATATTCACAAATAAAATCTTGCGTAGAAACTTTCTTTTTGTTAAAACTAACTGTAATTATTAAATTAAATTTATTTTGTAATACCATGTCGGATTTTATTATTCCAGATGATGATATTTTAGATGAAGATTTTTTTGATACTCAAGATTCTTTTGATGAATTTGAGGATGAAGAAGAAGGAGGTGATTCTGACTACAATCCAGATGAGTGGAATTAAAAAGAGCGAAGCCGAAGGCTTCGCTCTTTTCTTTATTTTTTCTCAACCTCTATTTTAAGAAAACGTTTTTTTCCAATACGAAGATCGGTTGATTCTTCAACAAGAGAATTTGGGTCGATAATTCTTCGTTCTTCTTGTTTTAGTTTTATTTTAATAGAACCAGCTTCTATTAATCTTTTAAATTCGCTTTTTGATTCTACAAGACCTTCTTCAATAAGAATATCTACAAGTGGTTTTTTAAAGTGAACCTTCACTTGTTTTACATTGTCTGGAATCATTCCAAGTTCGAAAGTTTTTTTCCAAGAATTTTCTGCCTCACTAGCCTCATCCTGCCCGTGATACATTGCAACGATGGTTTCCGCAAGTGCCATTTTTGCCTTTTTAGGATCCTTTTTGATAAGTTTTTTATATTCTTCTATCGCATCATAAGAGACTCTTGTAAGAAGTTCAAAATACTTAATAACAAGTTCATCCTTCATGGACATTATTTTTCCGTACATATTTTCTGGAGTATCAAGAAAATTTATTGTATTTCCCCATGAAGAAGACATTTTTCTTCCATCAAGCCCTTCAATAATCGGCCCAAGAATAATGCTTTGTTCTTTTTGATTAAAATGCTTTTGAATATCTCGTCCAGCAAGAATATTGAATTTTTGATCAGTTCCACCCAGTTCAACATCAGCCTTTACCGCGACCGAGTCAAATCCTTGCATAAGCGGGTAAAGAGTTTCATGAAGTGAAACACGTTTCCCTTCTCGGAGTCGTTTTGAGATAAGTTCTCGAGAAATAAATTGATTTACCGAGAAAATACTAGCTAATTCACCAATTTGAGCAAAGTTTAGTTTTTTGAGCCATTTAGAATTAAAATAAAACTCCGCTTTTGAAACATTTATTATTTTACCAAGTTGTTTTTTGTATGTTTTAAGATTTTCATTAATCTGTTTTTCTGTAAGCATAGGACGTTCTGAATCCTTATCTGAAGTGTCCCCCACGACTCCTGTAAAATCTCCCACAATCATCACAATCTTATGACCAAGATCTTGAAAATCTCGCAATTTTAAAAGCGGGATAGATCGCCCAAGATGAAGATTTGGACTTGTTGGATCAATTCCAAGTTTAATTCGAAGTTGTTTTCCAGAAAGAAGTACTTTTTCAATATCTTCTTTTCCAATTATTTCATCAACACCTCTTGAGAGGAGTTCTTTAATTTTCTTTGGATCTGTTGAAATCATATAATTACTTTACCACAACACCACTTTATGGTAAATAATACACCTCTGTAATGGTTAAGAATAAAAAACGTCAATATGGTAGTATTACATAAGACATTATAAGTGTTGTGAAAAAATAATGAAAAAAAATTTAAAAAAAATTAAACATACGATCTCATCTCATAAACACAAAGTTGTTGAGCCGTATAAAGAATTTAAATCTGGTGTAAAAAGTGGATATCAAGACACAATGCACTTTATTAAAATTCATTCAATAAACATTACTCTTATAGGTACTTTACTTGGAATTATCTGTTTTGGACTATTTCTTATTTGGGTATCAAATTTCAGAATTCCAGACTTTTCTTCTTTTGAAGATAGAAAAATATCTCAGTCAACTAAAATCTACGACAGAACTGGAGAGGTGTTGCTTTTTGACGTAAATCAAGACATACGAAGAACTGTAATCCCTATTGAAAATATGGGTGAAAATATCCAAGAAGCTATTATTGCTATTGAAGATGATGCTTTTTATGAACATAATGGTATTCGAGTAAAAGCAATTGCACGAGCAATCGTAAGTAATCTTACACCAGGTGGTTTAACACAAGGTGGATCAACAATCACTCAACAGATTGTCAAAAACACTCTTCTTACTTCAGAAAAAAGAATTTCAAGAAAAATTAAAGAAATTGTAATTTCTCTTCGAATTGAACAAGAAATGACAAAAGACCAGATTCTTGAAATATATCTCAATGAAGCACCGTTTGGAGGAAATATTTATGGAGTACAGGAAGCTTCTTCTAGTTTTTATGGAAAAAACCCTGAAGATATGAGTATTGCAGAAGCTGCATTTCTTGCAGCTCTCCCACAAGCACCTTCTCGGTATTCTCCTTATGGAAAAAATACAGATCTTCTAGTAGCGAGACAACAGAGAGTCTTGAAAAATATGAGGGATCTTGATTTTATTACTGAAGAAGAATATCAAGACGCACTCAAAGAAGAAGTTTCTTTCCTTCCGCTCAACAGACTTGGAATAAAAGCACCTCACTTTGTATTTTATGTTATTGATCAACTAGAATCGCGGTATGGTGAAAATGTTGTTGAATCTGGAGGATTAAAAGTTATCACAACAATTGACTACGAACTACAACAGGAAGGTGAAACTATTGTATTGAAACATGCTCTTGATAACGAGAAACAATACAACGCATCAAATGCAAGTCTTGTTGCCATGGACCCAAACACGGGTGAAATTCTCACCATGATTGGATCACGAAATTATTTTGATGAAAATATTGATGGGAAATTCAATGTAGCTCTTGCAAAAAGACAACCTGGATCATCTTTCAAGCCTTTTATTTACGCAACAGCATTCAAAGAAGGTTACTTACCGGAAACAGTAGTATTTGATACCCCAACAGAGTTTCAAACAACTTGTGACCCAGAAGGAAGAGCAATTTCAGGATCACAATCAAATTGTTATAAACCTCAGAATTACGATGGAGCATTTGTTGGACCAGTTAGTCTAAGAAATGCTCTTGGATCATCTCGAAACGTTCCAGCTGTAAAACTCTTATATCTTGTTGGTATTCCAGATGCTCTTAAAACCGCTAAAGATTTTGGTCTTAAAACTCTCACAAACCCAAATCAATATGGTCTTACACTTGTATTGGGAGGTGGTGAAGTAACATTACTTGATATGGTTACAGCATATGGAGTTTTTGCAACAGAAGGTATCTATAATGAACCTGTTTCAATTCTTGAAGTTCAAGACAAACAAGGAAATATTCTTGAAAAGTTTGATCAACCAACAAACACTAGAGTCTATCCTGAGGAACCTATCAGAAAATTAAATGATGTTTTATCTGATAACAACGCTCGACTCGGCCTCTTTGGTTCAGTAAACAACTTCATGTATTTTGGAGAAAGAGATGTCGCAGGAAAGACAGGAACAACAAACAATAATAAAGATGCGTGGATGATGGGATATTCCCCAAATATAGTGGTTGGGGTTTGGTCTGGAAACAACGACAACACTTCAATGACAAGAGGTTCTACAATTTCTGGATTACTTTGGAGAGAGTATATGAACACAGCGCTTCAAAAAACTCCAAATGAAAGCTTTACCCCACCAAGTTATTCAACTGAAGGGTTAAAACCTATCCTTAAAGGTAATTGGATGGGGGGTGAAGTTGTAAGAATTGATTCAATATCAAAAAAACTAGCAACTGAGTGGACACCAGAGGAGACAATAGAAGAATTGGTTATTACTGATGTAAATTCAATTCTTCATTGGATAAATAAAGATAATCCTATATCTGGAGAACCTACAAGAAGTGGAAATCAATATATAAACTGGCAATATTCTGTTAAAAAATGGTGGGAACAAAATAAACAAAATTACCCAACCATAGACCAAAGTGATGTTCCAACACAATTTGATGATATTCATACAGAATCAACACAACCTGATTTTGAAGTTGAGGGATTAAATCAAAATGATCCATATCAAAATAATGAGGAAATATCTTTCTCTATAGATACAGATACTCATTACACAGTTGAACAAGTTGATATATATATAAACAATAGTTATATAACAACACTCTCTGGAGAAAATCTTGAATATTCATTTAACCCAAGTTTTATTGGTTCTATACAACCAGTTAATACCCTTAAAGTAATATTAAAAGATTCAGTATTTAATATAAAAGAAAAAGAGTTTCAATTTTCTATAACTCAATAATAAAAACCCCCTAAAGGGGTTTTTATTTTATATCTACAACAAAAATTCCTGTTGTTTTTTTTATATCATTAATAATTTTATCCTTTTTAAAGAAAATTGTGTTTTTGACAAAAGAATCTGTGTTTATATAAAGAATTCCTTTTACAACTTTTATATTGTTTGAATTAAACTCTTTTTTTGTATTTTGAAACAAAACCTCACATATCATTTTCTTTGATATGTTTTTCTCGTGAATTAGTGTTTCAAATTTCTTTAAAAATAAAGCTATTTGCATAAAACTACCTATTCATTGGCATAATAAGATATAAAAAACTTTTATCACCAACCCCTTGAATAACAACAGGTCTATTTTCTTCATTACATTGAATTATTACTGAGTCAGTAGCTATTGATTGAAATGATTCTGTAAAATAACGGTGGTTAAAGTTTATTTCTATAGAATCTCCTTTAATTGTTGAATCAATTTCTGAAATATTCTCACCTTTTTGTGAATTTTTTGCTTTCATAATCAAATGTTTTGTATTTGAATCAATAGCAACATGTATTTGATTAAATTTATCTGAAAAAATAGTTGATAACTTTAATGTATTTAGAAGATCTTGTTTTAAAGCAATAACCTCTGTTTTAAATTCTTTCGGAATAATCATTTTATAGTTAGGATATGTACCATTTACTATTCGAGAAGATATAAAAATTCCAGGAAGTGATATATTTATTTGATTTTCATTAAAACCTATAGTTACTTCTCCTTCTGAATCAGAAAGGAGTTTAATCAATTCTAAAACATTTTTATATGGGAGAAGTATTCCGTTAATATCCTGAAGACCCTCTACAAAGATTCTTTTTTCCGCTAAACGAAAAGAATCAGTGGAAACGAATGTTAACTCATTTCCATCAGAATACATATATACAGACGAAATTTCAGGCTTTATATCAGAAACAGAAGCGCAGTAATAAACAGACTTCACACCATCAAGAAAAGATTCAAGAGAAAGGGAGAAGGGTTTTTCTGAAACTTTTGGAAGTGTTGGAAATTCTTCCGTATCTCCTGATGAGTTTATTGAAATAACACTTTTTTTTGTTTGAATTTTCAAATTTCCTTCTTCCATATACACAGAAAGCATTCCTTCATCTGGAATTGAAGACAATACTTGAGAAAAAACCTCCCCAGAAACCAAAAAAGATCCTTGTTCCTGAATAATTACTGGAATTTCAAGCTCAATACCAATATGAAGATTAGTAGACCTAATAAAAAGAGACTTGTCAATAGTTTTTAGTAGTATAGAGCTTAAAATTGGAGTATTTGAACTTTTAACTATAATCTTTTGTGCTTTGCCAATAGCATCTTTGAGATTTTTGGTTGTACACTCAAGTTTCATATATGTTTATAATTTATATATTAAAATCTATTATATTTATTAGTCCTGTGGATATGTGGATAAAACACATTAAATCAATAAAAATAAATGCTTTTTATTGATTTTCTAAAAGGTTTATTTGTTAATAACTTATCTTGTTTGGGGATTACTTTTGGTTTTTATGAATAAATAAAAAGTTATTCTTTTTAATCCCACAAGATTTATATTAGTTTTATTCACATAAATCAGTGTTTTTAAACAGGTTTTTCCACATGTTAACTAAACATTGCTCTAATTTGTTCAAGATCTCCTGTTAATTCAACATCATTTTTGAGTTCGTCTTTTATTTTTGAACAAGAATGGATTACTGTCGTGTGATCTTTTCCACCAAGTTTTTGACCAATGAGTGGGTATGAAACATTGAAATCTTCCCGAAGAATAAACATAACCATTTGTCTCGCTCTTACAATTTCTTTTCTTCTTGTTTTTTCATAGATTGATTGTTCATCTATGTTGTAAAAATCACTTACAATTTTAACAACCTCAGGAATAGAGATATTTTTCTTTGGTTTTATATTGTTTTTAATGAGATTTTTAACTTCTTGGAGGGAAATTTCTCTATTTTTAAGTTGAATTTGACAAATTATAGTATTGAGACTCCCTTCGAGTTCTCGAACTGAATTTGAGATTGAAGATGCAATATATTCTGATATTTCCTCAGAAAGTTCAATTCCAGACTCACTTGCCTTACTTCGAACAATAGCGACTCTTGATTCAAAATCAGGTTCAGTTACATCAACAATCATCCCAGATGAGAATCTTGTTTTGAGTCGATCTTCTAAACCTGGAATGTAGTTAGGGTGTTTATCAGAACTAAATATAATTTGTTTATTTGTTTCATATAGATTATTAAATAAGTGAAACAATTCTTCCTGAGTTTTTTCTTTGTTTGAAATGAATTGAATATCATCCATGATTAAAACATCATACTTTCTGTATTTTTGCTTAAATTCATTAGGTTTATTGTTACGAAGTGCATTAACATAATCAATTGCAAACTTTTCAAGAGAAATATATTTTATTGTTTTATGGGGATATCGTATTTTAATTTCATTACCAACAGCTTGAATAAGGTGTGTTTTTCCAAGTCCAGATGGACCATAAACAAAGAATGGATTATATGAAACACCTGGTTTATTGATAATTGCTTGAGCAGCTGCAAAAGCTAACTCATTAAAGGAACCAACAATAAAGGTTTTAAAGGTATATCTTGGATTAAGACTATCTTCTTGGTTTGATGTGTATGTTTCTGTAAGGGGTAGTTCATTGAAAGCTTGAATTGAATTTCTCTGAATAACTTTGTTTTTAGGAGGTGTTTTTGAAATAGTAAATTTTACACCACGAATAGCGTTTGAGTAATTCATAAGAGTTTTTAGAATTACTTTTTCATATTTATTTTGTAGCCAGTCACGAATGAATTCATTTGGTACACCAATAAAGGCGATACCATGATCTTGTTTTTGGAGATGAGTATTTTTAAACCAAGTAATAAAATTGGCTTTAGAGACATTTTGTTCTATCTCAGCTAAACAACTATCCCACAATTGTTTATTATCAATCATGATTTTAAAAACTAAATTAGTAAGGTTTGAATATTATACTCCCTGCAACAATTCAATCGTTTATACTACTTCTGTTGATTACCTGTGGAAAAACTTTATAAAACCATTATACTCGTTTCTTGAACACATCAACAACTTGTTTTTTTAGATAAGTATTACCCTATTGATTTATTTTTTTTGTTACTATATACTCTGCCTTGTATGTCAACTACACCTAATCCAAAAAATAGAAAGCGAAATAAAACCCATGGATTTCTTGTACGATCAAAAACTCCAGGGGGGAAAAACGTACTTAAGAATCGACGAAGAAAGGGTCGAGCTAGTATCGCTGTTTAATTTTTATATAAAACACCTATGGTACCTCAAAAGAATAGACTTGGGAGCTTATTCTTCAAAAACCTATTTAAAAAAGGGATTATTATTGATTCTCAATCGTTTTCTCTTAAATATGTAAAAGGTCAAGGAGAAGAATTTAAGATTTCCGTGGTTATTTCTAAGAAGGTTTCATTAAAAGCAACAGAAAGAAACCTTCTTAAAAGAAGGTTTCTTTCTGTTTTAATGGAGCAAAAAAACCTTTTAAAACAAGGTTTTTCCTATATTCTTTACCCTAAAAAGGGTTCAAACCTTGTCTCAAGAGAGAGATTATTTCAAGAAATTAATGAAAAAATCCTTGTAATATATGAACAAAATCATTAATTTTTTATACTTTTTCTATCAAATAGTAGTAAAGTTTATTTTGGCCGCTTTTTCTATAAAAACAGGACCAACTTGTCGGTTTCAACCAACTTGTTCCGAATATTCCAAAGAATCCTTTAAAAAATATGGTTTTTTAAAGGGTTTATATAAAAGTACTGTAAGAATATCTAAATGCCACCCTTTATCAAAGGGTGGAATAGATTTACCGTAAGGCTGTATTTTACAGCCTTTTTTCTATGAGGTATACTACCTTCTAATGATTACATTTTTTAGAAAAATATTTTTTATACCACTTTATAATCTTTTAGTTCACCTTATTACTATTCTCCCCGGAAATTCAGTAGGTTTGGCTGTTATTGCGGTTACTATTCTTGTAAAGCTTGTTCTACTTCCCTTCCATATAAAAACAGTGGTAAGCCAGATTCAACTGAAAAAGATCCAACCAGAAATTGATAAAATTAAAGAAGGAACTCCCGACAGAACAGAACAAGCACGAAAAACACTCGAACTTTATAAAAAGGCTGGAGTTAACCCACTATCTGGTTGTTTGCCAGTTTTGATTCAAATTCCTGTTGTTATCTCTTTGTATTATGTATTTTTTCAAGGTTTAGTATTTAACGGAGATATTCTCTATAGTGGGGTTTTGATTCCGGAAGCTGTAAATTCAAGCTTTTTAGGAGCTGATCTTGCTGGAAAAAGTCTAGGACTTGCAATTCTTGCTGGTATTACACAATTTTTCCAAATAACTATTGCGAACAAAAGAACAACTGTTCAAGAAGGTTCTGGAATTCAAGCTCAAATTGGAAAAAGTCTACAGTTTCAAATGAAATATATTCTCCCGGTATTTATTACTCTTATTGCATATCGGATTTCGGGAGCTGTTGCATTATATTGGGTAGTAAACAATCTTGTTTCAATTATTATTGAGGTATTTATAATGAAAAAATACCAAAATAAACCAGTCGTTTCAGTATTGTAATTTAAATAACCAAAACCTATGACAACACAAGATATTCAAAATTTTATAGAACAAATGCTTTCAAATATGGGTTTCGGTCAAAACTCTATTGATTTTGATATCGATGAACGTGGAACAAAGGTTTTTAAAATATCTACAACAGATTCAAAAGATCTCATAGGTAAAGATGGTGAAACACTTCAATCACTCAATCA